>LAZR01001181.1_pt1 | contig 16977 bp, 16 predicted proteins | sample 329461 | NCBI WGS metagenome assembly LAZR01 (sample SAMN03002196, study PRJNA259156) | marine sediment metagenome | biome: sea floor; feature: Hydrothermal impacted sediments; material: marine sediment; isolation source: Loki non-amplified sample from Loki's castle hydrothermal vent sediment ...
TGTTATTGGTAATGTGCACAGTGTTAATGCCAACTTTAGTTTACCTGGCAGCTTTGCAGACACTCACCGATTAATGAACCCTGTAACAGCGGGTGGCGCCCTGCTCGATTTAGGTATTTACCCTATTTCGATTGCTGATGTGGTATTTAATAAAGCCCCTGAACACATCAAATCCTTTGTACATAAAAGCACAACCGGTATTGATGAGCGAAGCACTGCTTTAGTTGATTACGGTAACGGGCAATTTGCATCTCTTGCCAGCGCATTACAACAAAGTGGCCCCACAGAAGCATGTATTAATGGTGAGCTTGGCTATATTCGAATACCTCAATTTGTAGGCGCGCAATCTATAGAGCTACATATAAGTGACCAAGACCCTAAATACTTTGAATACAACTTTAGCGACGATGAAAACTTTAAGTTTGAAATTGCACATGTCACGCAGTGTATATTACAAAAACAAACCCAAAGCAGCGTGTTGCCACTAAGTACTAGCTTACGAGTTATGAATATAATGGATACCTTGCGAGCACAATGGCAGCTGCAATATAGCAATGCCGTCGAGTCGGCTGAACTGACTAATTAAAAAATAAAAATACAACAAGGACACACAATGACACACACACTCAAGGCGCTTTCAAAAGCCATATTACTTGCTACGTGCAGTTTATCTGTCAGTGTAGCTGTTGCTGAATCTAATAAACCAGAGCAGCTATATCCGCCAATCACTAGCGAAGTACTCCCAGAACTTGCAGCTAAAGGTGGCTACAATGTAGGTGTGAAAACACTTGATTTAGTTAACCCTGCGCAATTTGACCCCGCTACCCAAGGTCAAAAAGATCGTCCTTTAAAAGTAGAGGTGTGGTATCCGGCTGCAAATACAGCAAAAGCGCCACTTACCAGCTACACAGATGAAACTCGCTCAGGTAAAGAGTTTACTTTGCAAGCCGATGCAATGCGTGATGTCGCCATTAATAATAAAGAGCACTACCCTGTCATTGTGCTTTCGCACGGTTATACCGGTTACCGTACAATTATGTACTACCTTGGCGAGCATTTAGCATCGCACGGTTACATTGTTGTAGCACTTGATCATACTGATTCGACCAATGCCGATGTTGATTTTGAAAACGCACCATTCTCTGGCTTTTTTAGTACGCTTATAAATCGCTCACGCGATCAGCAGTTTGTTATTAATTACTTTAATGAGCAAAACAACTTTGCAAGCAAGCAGGTAGATAACAAAAGCGCAGGCGTAATTGGTTACTCAATGGGTGGCTATGGCGCTGTAAATACGATAGGTGGCTGTTACGCTTTTAATGAGCAAACTACGGCTATGTTTACGGGTATGAAAGACCCTGCTCAAATTGAAAAAGTACAGCAATTACTAAACAGCTGCGCTGGTGGGCAATACCAAAACCCAAAAGTAGACCCACGTATAAAAGCGATGGTGGCCTTTGCACCATGGGGCGGACAGCACGCTATATTTGATGCCAAAGCAATGGAAAATATTAAAGTACCTTCGCTTTATGTAGCCGGTAACCTAGATGACATATCAGGCTATGAAGGCATTAAAAACCTTTATGAACAAACAGGCAGCGAAGATAAGTACATGCTTACTTACAAAAATGCACGCCATAATATTGCACCACACCCAGCCCCTGCTATTGCACAAAGCAGCAGTGAGCTAGATATAGGCCATTACTACGAGCCTTCGTGGTCTATGCGCACACTAAACGAAATCAACAAACACTTTGTACTTGCCATGATGGATTGCCACGTAAAAGGCATAGCCAGCGAGTGTAAATACTTAGATTTACCTCAAAACGGCGACCAAGCTGTTGTTGATGGTAAGCCGCTGCCACAGTGGCGCGGGTTTGATAATCGCTTTTCTACCGGTATGGATTGGCAGCAAGCTAAACCTCACACCAAGTAATAATAAGCTTTAAGCGGCTGTTTTAATCAATAGCCGCGTACGCCCTTAAAATAATGCAAAAATAAAACGCCTTTTATATAAAAGAGTTACCAACAAATATTAGCGTGTTTGTTTTTTAATCTGCTATTTTAAGAAAAAACCATTGCCATTAACTTCGGTTAAAGGCAATCTAGTCATATATAAGATAAGATAAATAACACAAATATCATGTCCAAATACATACTCTCAATTGATCAAGGAACCACAAGCTCTCGGGCCATCTTGTTTACAAAAGATGCAGACGTTTTTGGTACAGCACAACAAGAATTTTCGCAGCATTTTCCACAAAATGGTTGGGTAGAACACGACCCTAACGATATTTGGCAAACAGTGCTTAGTACTAGCCGCGAAGTCTTAACTAAAAACGATGTAAAGCCTGAAGAAATTATTGCCATTGGTATCACCAACCAGCGCGAAACCACTTTAGTGTGGAACAAAAAAACAGGCAAAACAATTTATAACGCTATTGTATGGCAAGACCGTCGCACAAGTGACTATTGCGAAAGCCTAACAACTGATGAGCTTTGCCAAACGATAAGCGAAAAAACAGGCTTATTGCTCGACCCTTATTTTTCGGCCACTAAAATTCGTTGGATTTTAGATAACGTTGAAGGCGCACGCGAACAAGCTCTTGCAGGTGAGCTCGCTTTTGGTACGGTTGACACCTACCTGCTTTGGCAGCTAACAGGCGGCAAAGAGCACCGCACCGATGCAACCAATGCATCGCGCACCATGTTATTTAATATACATACCCAGCAATGGGATCAAGAGCTTTTAGAGTTATTCGATATTCCAGAATCTATGCTTCCAGAAGTAATGGATTCAGCTGACGAGTTTGGCTCAACCAGTGCTGACATTTTTGGTGCGCCAATTCGTGTTTGTGGTATTGCAGGCGATCAGCAAGCTGCGCTTGTTGGTCACGCATGTTTTGAACAAGGCATGGCAAAAAGTACTTACGGTACAGGCTGTTTTTTAATGCTTAATACTGGCGAAAAAGCACTGACCTCAGAAAATCGCCTACTGACCACTGTTGCCTATAGATTAAACGGCAAACCAACTTACGCCATTGAAGGCAGCATATTTATGGCTGGCGCAACGATGCAGTGGATTGTTGAAGGCTTAAAACTACTTAGCCATGCTGGCGAAAGTGAATCGATGGTTAAAGATGTACCGCTCGATCATGGTGTATTTTTAGTGCCTTCGTTTACGGGTTTAGGTGCTCCTTATTGGGATCCTAATGCACGTGGCGCTATTTTAGGCCTAACACGCGATTCAGGTATTAGCACTATTGTTGCGGCTGCTCTGCAATCAGTTGGTTACCAGACCAAAGATTTACAAAAAGCGATGGAGCGTGATGGTCTTCGCCCAAGTGTGCTTCGTGTAGATGGCGGTATGGTAAAAAATAACTGGGTTATGACCTTCTTATCAAATATTTTAGGCGCAACAGTTGAGCGCCCAACTGTGACCGAAACGACCTCTTTAGGCGTAGCATATTTAGCTGGCTTACAAACAGGTGTGTACGAGTCAACCGAGCAGTTATCTAAAATGTGGACATGCGACCGTCGTTTTGAGCCAACTATGAGCGCCGACGAACGTAACGATTTATATGCAAAATGGCAGCACTGCGTTGCTCAAGTATGTTTAACGAATAAAAACTGTCCGGAGTAAGTACTAAGTGGCTAAGCAAATACTTTAGCCACTTCGCCTTTTTAACTTAGCCAATAGCTAGATTTAAAGGGATGCTTTACTGCTTTAAATTGAAAATGGATCAGCGTCAAAATTAACGAATAAAAAACTGGGTTTTCTATTGTCAAATGAAAACAGCAGCTTTATGATGCTTATGTCTTATTTATATTACAAATAAAAAGGTTAGCTCGGTGGAATTAGCAGATAACGAATATGACTTACTAGTCATCGGTGGCGGTGTAAACGGCACTGGAATAGCAGCTGATGCAGCAGGCAGAGGATTAAAAGTACTCTTGTGCGAACAATCAGACCTTGCCTGTGCAACATCTTCAAACAGTTCTAAGCTGATCCACGGTGGTCTGCGCTACCTTGAGCACTACGAATTTAGATTAGTAAAAGAAGCCTTAGCCGAGCGTGAAGTGCTACTTAAAAACGCACCTCACATTATGTGGCCACTTACTTTTAGATTGCCGCATCAAAAGCATCTACGCCCTGCATGGATGATTCGCATTGGTTTGTTTATGTATGACAACCTAGCAAAGCGCGAAACACTAGCGGGTTCTCGAAGCATCAAGTTTGGCGAAAATAGCGTACTAGAACCTTCTATTACCAAAGGTTTTGAATACTCAGATGGCTGGGTTGATGACTCTCGCTTAGTCGTTTTAAACGCCCTAGCAGCGCAGCAAAAAGGCGCCGTTATTACCACGCAAACTAAGTGTGTAAATGCCAAACGCGAGCAAGGTAAGTGGCAGGTAACGCTTGAGCAGCAAAAAAGTAAAGCTAAATACAGCATTTCTGCCAAAGGTATTGTTAACGCTGCGGGCCCTTGGGTTGCTAAATTATTTGATGAAGCGCTAGCAGAAAAGTCGCCACAAAATATTCGCCTTGTGAAAGGCAGCCACATTGTGGTGCCGCGCATTCACGATGAGAAGCAAGCTTACATTTTACAAAATAAAGATCAGCGTATTGTATTTGTTATTCCGTTTGAAGATGACTTCTCACTTGTTGGCACAACCGATGTAGAACACACAGGTGAAGCGCAAGACGTTAAAATTAGTGATGAAGAAATCGATTACTTAATTGATATTACTAACAGTTACTTTAAAAACCATATTAAACGCGAAGATATAGTACATACCTTCTCGGGTGTACGCCCATTACTTGATGACGAATCAGTTAATGCACAAGCCGTTACTCGCGATTATAAATTAGAGCTTTCGAGTGACGCTAAGCAAACACCACTATTAAGTGTGTTTGGTGGAAAAATTACTACTTATCGTAAACTCGCCGAAGCTGCAGTTAATAAGCTTGAAGAATTTTACCCACAAATGAGCGAAGCGTGGACTAAGCACAGCTCACTCCCTGGTGGCGATTTTAGCTCTGTAGAAGCTATTAAATCAGAGCTAAAAGCGAAATATGAATGGCTACCTGAAATAACACTTAAACGCTTTGTGCGCACTTACGGTACTCGCGCTAAAATTATACTAGGTAGTGCAACTGGACTGAGTGATTTAGGCCAAGATTTTGGCCATGGTTTATTTGCAGCAGAAGTAAATTACTTGCTAAATGAAGAGTGGGCAGAAAACGCATACAATATTTTATGGCGTCGAAGTAAATTAGGACTACGTTTTAATGAAGCACAAGTTGCTACGCTTAATGATTATATTGAGCAAACCAAAGCGGCCAAAATTGCTTAATAACCGCTAAAGTAATTGGCTGTTGTAGTCCTACAAACTTCCCGTCCAACCCCTTTATAATTGATTATTATAGAGGGGTTTATTTTTTTGACTCTAAATTAAATAAATAATTAAAGCCACTTAGCGTGGCAGTTTTAATATCAAACTCAACACACTTAACACCAATTTGCTTAAGTGCTGTGGTAAAACACATATTAAGTTGCTTTGTACCAATCACCACAACTTGTGTATCACTCAATAATTGCCACTCGCTTGCATGGCGAGCTGCTCGTACATCGCTGCCAATTAATACACCCGACAAATAGGCTTTAGCTTGTACTGGCGTTAACTCCTTTGAAAGCTGGCGGGTACGCACACTAAAAATACCATGTGCCAAGTTACCGCTATCACTACCTAAAGTTAGCTCGCAGCCTTGCTCAAATGCTTTAAAGTCAAACTCACCTTCTGCGCAGTCGTTAGGAATTAAAACACTTTGATGACATAACAAATCATATAACTCGCCGGTCATGGCTGTTTTAAAGCAAATGATTTCGCCATTATTTATAAGCACCCATTTGGTATGTGTGCCAGGCAAACATAATAATATTTTACCTTGTTGATACTCTGGATTTTGTTTTAAAAACCCTAAAATTTGCAGCTCTTCGCCGCGCATTACATCAAATAAGCTATTTTGCAGCGTACACTTTGTGCCGGGTAACGCTTTAATAGTATGCCCATTGCAATCAAAACTAACCGCAGCATTAAGTAACCCCTCAGGATTAATTGGGCACTCTAAATAAGGCGTTTCGTGCCAGCCAATACTTGAGGTAATTTGCCCGGCAATATAAATGGGTAAACTACCATATTCTTGTTTCCACACCGCAATGGTGTCAATTAAGGTTTGCTCAAAATTTTGATTCGCCTTAACAACTCCTGGGCCATCACGCTGTGCTAGTAACTTAAGTGTTGATTGCGCATGTACTTCGCACAAATAAGCACGTAAATGGCTCGTGCCCCAGTCAACAGCAATAAAAAGAGATGAATTAGCCAAGCTTTAAAGCCTCCCACCGTCGATTTTAATACTTTGCCCGGTGATCATACTGCTTTCATCGGCGGCTAAAAAGAGTGCCAAATTAGCAACATCTTCAGGGGTTACTAATTTTTTAAGCGCCATGGCTTCCATCCACTTAACTTGCTCTTCTTCGGTAAACCAACTTGCTAGTTGACGGTCGGTAGCAACCCATCCAGGTAAAATAGCGTTAACGCGAATACCGAACTCGCCGTAATCGCGAGCCAATGCCTTAGTCATACCTATTAGGCCTGCTTTTGCGGTTACATAGCCTGCCATTTGTGGCTGGCCCATAATCGCGTTAATAGAGCTAAAGTTAATGATACTGCCGGCTCCATCGCCTTTCATAAAAGACATAGCAACTTGAGAGGCAAAAAATGCAGGGTTTAAGTTTATTTGTAAGCACTGATCCCAATCTTGCACGGTAACGTCTTCGCTCGCTTGCCGGCGGTCGTTCGCTACATTATTAACTAGTACATTAATGGCACCAAAAGCGGCGCATGCATCCACAAGTGATTGCTGAAGTGCATGAGAGTCAGTTACATCAACTTGCCTATACCATAGTTTTGCATTGGGTAAATCACGAATAAGCGATTGCGCTGCCTTATCATCAATATCTATAAATGCTACTTTTGCATTTTGGTTTACAAAGGACTTAACCATTGCTCTGCCGATGCCTGATGCACCACCAGTAATAAAAATAACTTTACCAGAAAGACTATGATATTGAGCTAGGGTGTTCAAATTCAACTCTCCATACAGCGCATTTTCAATTTCATTTAAACTCTTTATAAACTTATACTTACACTATAAAGAGCCAAACTAAGCTGTTATTGCTGTGTTAAAATATTTAGCTAATTAAAAGTTTATATCATATCCTTGAGTACATTAATATGATATATGATATATAATAAAGCAATATATCAACTCGGAATCCTGCGCAATGAAAAGCCAACCCCGTCAAAATTTAACACAACAATTAACCCACGATTTGGGTTTTGCTATTGTGCGTGGTGTTTACCCTGTAAGCGAAGGCCTGCCTTCTGAAGCCGATTTATGTATAAAATATGATGTAAGTCGCAGCGCCACCCGCGAAGCGGTAAAAATGCTCTCTGCTAAAGGATTAATTTCTTCTCGTCCTAAGCAAGGTATTCGTGTATTACCTGAAAGCAGCTGGAACATGTTTGATACCGACGTACTACGTTGGATTTTAAGTAGTAAGCCATCACTGTCATTATTAAAAGAGTTTACTCAAGTACGCGTTGCCCTTGAGCCACAAGCAGCCGCGCTTGCTGCACTAAATGCAACTGCTGAACAACTCGCTGAAATTGATAACGCCTTAGCCCGTATGGCTGAAGCAGACGAAGGCTTAGACGATCCACTAGAAGCTGACATTGCTTTTCATACCAGCATATTAGTTGCCAGTAACAATCGCTTTTTTGTGCAGTTAACTGAGTTTATTAGTACAGCCCTTAGAGTAAGTATTCGTTATACAAACCACATTAAAGGTGTACCGGGCGCAGACGTTGCTAAGCACGCTGATATTTTAGAGACCATAAAGTCACGCGACCCTGAACGCGCTAAAAAAGCAGTAGAAACAATTTTAGAAGAAGCACTGCAGTTAATTGAATCTAAATTAGTTTAATGTTAGTTCAACATATTGTATAAATATTGAGTCCATCGAATTTACTCTTTGCAGTATATTTTATGGACTTTTTTATTGCCTATAAGGCTTAATACCAATCCGCAATAATACTTAATCATTTTGCGGGGCTAAACGCGTCGCTACCTGCGTTAAAAAATTCTCATTTAAAACAACTAAATAGCGAATTTTTTGCCTAGCTACCAACACGTTTTTCCGCCCTCAAAATAGATCATTTAATTAAGCGAATTGGTATAAATTACAGGCATTAAAAAATCCGATATCAGTCTCCTGATATCGGATTTTTAATTATTTAAATCAGATTAATAACTCTGGTTATTAACTGAGATAAAACGCCTTTTGCAGGCTAGAATTACAATCCTAATTTCTTCTCAAGATAGTGGATGTTAGTACCACCATTTTGGAAGTTTTCATCTGCAAGAATTCTCTTATGCAAAGGAGTATTAGTTTTAATTCCGTCAATTACTAGCTCGTTAAGTGCATTGCGCGCGCGGGCAATAGCTACGTCACGGTTTTCACCGTAAGTAATTAACTTACCAATCATTGAATCATAATGTGGTGGAACCGTGTAGTCAGCGTAAATATGGCTGTCCCAACGAATACCTAAACCACCTGCTGGATGGAAACGTGTAATTTTACCCGGTGACGGGATAAACGTTTCAGGATCTTCAGCATTAATACGACACTCAATAGCATGACCACGAATAACAACGTCGTCTTGAGTGAATGATAACGGCTGACCCGCTGCAATTTTTAACTGCTCTTTCACTAAATCGATACCAGTAACCATTTCAGTTACAGGGTGTTCAACCTGAATACGTGTATTCATTTCGATGAAGTAAAACTCGCCGTTTTCGTATAAAAACTCAAACGTACCTGCACCGCGGTATCCAATTTCAATACATGCACGTGTACAGCGCTCGCCAATGAATTTACGCGTTTCAGCAGTAATTCCTGGTGCTGGTGCTTCTTCAACTACTTTTTGGTGACGACGTTGCATAGAACAATCACGCTCACCTAAATGCACTGCATTACCTTGGCCGTCTGCTAATACTTGGACTTCGATATGGCGTGGATTTTCAAGGAATTTTTCCATGTAAACCATGCTATTACCAAAGAATTGCTTAGCTTCTTGCTGTGTTAATGCAATTGAATCAATAAGTTCAGATTCGCTGCGAACAACACGCATACCACGACCACCACCGCCACCAGCGGCTTTGATGATTACCGGGTAACCGATACGCTTAGCGATTTGCATGTTACGTTCTTTATCATCTGATACCGGACCGTCTGAGCCTGGTACACATGGTACACCTGCTTTACGCATTGCTGCGATAGCAGACACTTTATCACCCATAAGGCGAATAGTGTCGCCACGAGGACCGATAAATACAAAACCACTTTGCTCAACTTGGTCGGCAAAATCAGCATTTTCTGCAAGGAAACCGTAACCAGGATGAATCGCTACAGCGTCAGTTATTTCAGCCGCAGCAATAATGCGCGGAATATCTAAATAACTTTCAGTTGCTGATGGTCTACCAATACAGATGGTTTCATCTGCAAGCAATACATGCTTAAGATCGCGATCTGCCGTTGAATGCACAGCAACCGTTTTGATCCCAAGCTCTTTGCAGGCGCGCAATATACGAAGTGCAATTTCACCTCGGTTTGCAATGACTACTTTATCTAACATTAGAGTTGGCCTTTTAGGTTACGCTATTATTCAATGATGAATAGAGGTTGATCAAATTCTATTGGCTCGCCATTTTCAGCTAAGATAGCTCTTACTGTACCGGCTTTATCTGATTCAATTTGGTTCATCATTTTCATAGCTTCGATAATACAAAGTGTATCGCCAACTTTAACTTGCTGACCAACTTCTACATATGCTGGAGCTTCAGGAGACGCAGCAGAGTAAAAAGAACCAACCATTGGTGATTTAACTTGATGACCCGTAGGCTCAGCTGGTGCTGCTGCTTCAACAGCTACAGGAGCCGCTGCAACTGGTGCTGCTGGCGCTGGTGCATATTGCTGTGGAGCAAATTGTGGGTAACCTGGGCCTGCACTCATGTTGTTACGGTTAATACGTACTGATTCTTCACCTTCAGTGATTTCTAGCTCAGCAATACCTGATTCTTCTACTAATTCGATAAGCTTCTTTATCTTGCGAATATCCATTACACGACCCGCCTGTAAGTTGTTTGTGTGTTAATTTAAATTAAATTGCGCTTTGCAACCGGTTAACAGCGGCGTTTAATGCTGCGTGATAACCCATTGCACCTAATCCACATATTACGCCTTGTGCCACATCAGAAAAATACGAATGATGACGAAAGGCTTCACGTGCGTGCACATTACTTAAGTGCACCTCAAAAAACGGAATATCAACACTCAACAGTGCATCACGTAATGCGACGCTAGTATGCGTAAATGCAGCTGGATTGATAATTATGTAATCAACCGCTTGCCAAGCATTGTGAATGCGTTCAATGAGTGCTTGCTCACTATTACTTTGAAAATGCGTTAACTCAACATCTAGACTATTAGCAGCACTGGTTAGCTCCTCCATAATCTCACTCAGCGTCTGAAAACCGTATTTATCCGGTTCACGTTTGCCCAGCATGTTTAAATTTGGACCATTTATAACTAAAAGGTTAAATTTTGCAGCCATAATACGCGATATATCCTATAAGTAATGAGTTAAGCGGTTACTAACTAATTTTTCACTTTTAAGTAAGCAGAAAAAGCAATGTAGCAACAATTTCTCACGTTAACCAACTATTATAGTGATTTCGACGTAAATAGCAGCAAAATACTGGTCTTATCAGTGTCGTGGGTACAAATATAAGGGGAATTGTGAAGGTGCCACTTAGACAATTCAAGTGGCACTATTGCACTATTATTGTGCGCTGGCGCGCACAACTGCTAGGTGTTTAGCAAAGTCCTCAGCATTTAAAAAGCCCGTTACGCGCTGCGTACTAAGCTCTTGTCCTTGAGTATTAAAAAACAAAATACTAGGTAAACCAAACACAGTGTACTCTTCCATTAGCTCAATTGTTTTATTATCACTTTCAGTTAAATCAATTTGAATAAGCTGATAGTGGCTAAACTCACTTTGCACTTTGGCATCAGGAAAGGTGTAATGTTCAAACTCTTTACACGCCACACACCAGTCGGCATATAAATCGACCATAACCATTCGACCTTCATCGTTTGCTTGTGCAACGGCTTCTTTTAATTCTGCTAAATCAGCAACCTGTTTAAACTCATTATTTTGTGAGCTTACCTGTACTGTTTGTACTTGTACCGGCCAAAAGTAGTTTTTAGTTAACGTAAAGCCAGTAATAACTAATAGAGTTGCTGCAAACCATAATGCAGTTTTTAACTTGCTTTGTGTTTGGCTACTTTGCCAATGATGTAAGTACAGTGCTGTTGCTAATGCAAGCACACCTGCCATTAATAATATAATATCGGCGCTCACTAGTCGCTCAAGTAATATAAGTGGCACAACGAGCATCACAAAACCAAACAAGGTTTTAACTTGCTCCATCCAACCACCCGCTTTAGGCAGCAATTTACCGCCAGATGTACCAAGTAATAAAAGTGGTAACCCCATACCTAAACTAAGCACGTATAGTGTTAAACCACCTACTAGGTAATCACCACTTTGCGCTACAAATAAGAGCGCCGCCGACAGTGGCGCAGTAGTACAAGGTGATGCTATTAATCCCGAAAGTACACCCATTAAAAATACGCCAACGTAGTTGCCGCCTTTTTGGTTGTTACTTACTTGGGTTAGCTTGCTCATCATACTGCTTGGCAGTTTTATTTCGTACCAACCAAACATCGACATAGCCAATAATACAAATAATAAACTAAAGCTGATTAACACAAATGGATGCTGTAAATACCCCTGCACTTGCCCACCAAGCGCCGCAACAACTAAGCCTAGTGCTGCATAGGTAACTGCCATGCCTTGTATATATACAAACGACAACGCAAACGCTTTTTTAGTTGAAAGATTTTGCTGACCCGCAATTAAGCTCGACAAAATAGGAAACATAGGAAATACGCACGGCGTAAAAGCAAGGCCTACACCAACAACAAAAAATATGAGTAAATTAGTTATTAAGCTCTGACTTGCTAATTGCTCAGTAAAAGTAAGCTCTTTTTTGGTGTCATCTAAATTTGTTGTGGGTTCAGTAGTTGGCTCATTGAGTGCTGCAAACGTATTTGCTGCGATTGCCGTTTCATCGGTAGCGCTATTTTGATCTACATTTTTAATCTGTGCGCCACTAATAACACTAAGTGGAATGCTAATTACCTCTGGCGGATAACAAAGCCCTGCTTTTGCACAGCCCTGATAGCGAACTTTAACAACCGCTCCCTCAGTGATATTACTTAACTTACTAACAACGCTCGCGGTATTAAAAAAGACTTCTGTTTTACCAAAAAATTCATCTTCAATAATTTCGCCACTACCAGAGTCACCTACTTGAATGTTTGCGCCCTTGGCAATAACTTCTATTTTCTTTTTATATAAATAATAATCTGGCGCTATATCCCAACCTACAAACAAGGTGCTGCCTTGCTGGTCAAAATCAAATACAAACGCTTGGTCTACAGGTAAAAAAAAGTGTTGAGGAGGCCCAAGTAGATCACCAAGCACATTATTAGTCGCAGCCTTTGCAGGTACGGTTAATAATGTAACCAACAATAAAAAGAAAAAACGCATTAATTCAGTACCTCGTCCATCCAATTAAAATACGCCAAATTTCCCGTAGAAACTTCTAAAACCTGAATCTCTGGCACTTCGTAGCTATGTAGCTCTTTTATTGTTAGAAACACATCGTTCATTTTGTCTGATTTCGTTTTTATAAGTAGCTTAGCTTCAGTTGCTTCTGCCACTTCGCCTTCCCACATATAAATAGAGCCCATGTTAGGTAAAATATTTACACAAGCAGCCAGCTTTTTTTCTACCAACGCCCTTGCAAGTGTGCGCGCTTCTGCTTCGTCTTTGCAGGTCGTAAAAATCATTTTAAAATGCGTAGTCATTATGAACCTATTCTTATTGGACAGTGTCTAGCCTCATAGTATCTGATAGCCGATACAATGTGTAGACGCTAAAATATCAGTAAAATGACGATACCTATGCCCTAACCTTGAAAAGAGACCTCGTCACCCTCATTTATATTTCATCAACTCTTTTGAGTGTCATTATTTAGAGAGCGCTATGTTTAGATTTTTATTTGTGTTGTTTATTATCATCCCTATTATCGAAATCGCTTTGCTGATTCAAGTAAGCGACGTGATTGGCGGATTTGCAACAATTGCACTTGTGGTTATTACTGCGATTTTAGGTGCCAAAATGGTTAAAACACAGGGTATGGGTGCGCTGCAAAACGTACAAGCGCAAATGGCGCAAGGGCAAATGCCGGCCAAAGAATTATTTACCGGAATATGCGTTGTAATTGCAGGTGTATTACTCCTTACTCCTGGCATTATGACTGACGTATTTGGGCTACTATTATTAACCCCTGCAATTCGTAACAAATTGGCTGCAGGCCTTGCTAGCCAAGCAACTGTTAGAATGAGCGCAGGCATGCAACAAGGGCCATCGCCGTTTACTGGGCAGCAACATGCTGAACGAGAGCAAGGGCAAATGGAACGACCAACCACTATTGATGGTGAATATGAGAGAAAAGATTAAAAATTTATCGTTTTTTCTCTTGGAATTTTTCACTCTACCCCCATTAATGAATGCAAATTAGAAAAGCTTTTTTCTGTACTGTTCAGAAACTGTTAGGAGAACTAAAAAACATGAACATTCGTCCTTTACAAGATCGCGTAATCGTTAAACGTCTAGAAGAAGAAACAAAATCTGCTGGCGGTATTGTATTAACTGGCTCTGCAGCTGAAAAATCAACTCGCGGAGAAGTTGTAGCCGTAGGTAATGGTCGCGTTTTAGAAAACGGTGACGTGAGAGCGTTAGAAGTTAAAGCCGGTGACACTGTGTTATTTGGCTCATATGTTGAAAAAGTTGAAAAGATCGAAGGTCAAGAGTACCTGATCATGCGTGAAGATAATATTTTAGGCATTGTAGGCTAAACCTACTTTTCGTTTACAAACATTTAAGAATTTAGAGGAATTTAAAACATGGCAGCAAAAGAAGTACTTTTTGCAGGTGACGCACGCGCTAAAATGCTAACTGGCGTAAACATCCTAGCAAACGCAGTAAAAGTTACATTAGGTCCTAAAGGCCGTAACGTTGTACTAGACAAATCATTTGGCTCACCAGTGATCACTAAAGATGGTGTATCTGTAGCAAAAGAAATCGAACTTGAAGACAAGTTTGAGAACATGGGCGCACAAATGGTTAAAGAAGTTGCATCTAAAGCAAATGATGCAGCCGGCGATGGTACAACTACCGCTACAGTACTTGCACAGTCTATTGTTAATGAAGGCCTTAAAGCGGTTGCAGCGGGCATGAACCCGATGGATCTTAAGCGCGGCATCGACAAAGCAGTTATTGCTGCTGTTGCAGAGCTTAAAGCGTTATCTGTTCCTTGTTCTGATACTAAAGCAATTGCACAAGTAGGTACTATTTCAGCTAACTCTGATAAAGAGATTGGCGACATCATTGCACAAGCAATGGAAAAAGTAGGCCGTAACAGTGGTGTTATTACTGTAGAAGAAGGTCAATCACTTGAAAACGAACTAGATGTTGTTGAAGGCATGCAGTTTGACCGTGGTTACTTATCTCCTTACTTTATCAACAGCCCAGAAAAAGGCACTGTTGAACTAGATAACCCATTTATTCTACTTGTAGATAAAAAAATATCTAACATCCGCGAATTATTACCAACATTAGAAGCGGTTGCCAAAGCAAGCAAACCACTACTAATCATCGCAGAAGACCTTGAAGGCGAAGCACTAGCTACATTAGTAGTTAATAACATGCGCGGTATTGTTAAAGTATCAGCAGTTAAAGCACCTGGTTTTGGCGACCGTCGTAAAGCAATGCTACAAGATATCGCTGTATTAACTGGCGGTACTGTTATTTCTGAAGAAATCGGCTTAGAGCTTGAAAAAGCAACAGTTGAAGACCTAGGTACAGCTAAGCGCATAATTATCACTAAAGATGATACAACAATCATTGATGGTGCTGGTGAAGAAGCGGGTATTACTGGTCGTGTTTCTCAAATTAAAGCACAAATTGAAGAAGCAACATCAGACTACGATAAAGAAAAACTTCAAGAGCGCATGGCTAAACTAGCTGGCGGTGTTGCAGTAATCAAAGTAGGTGCTGCTACTGAAATCGAAATGAAAGAGAAAAAAGACCGCGTTGAAGATGCATTAAATGCAACTCGTGCAGCGGTTGAAGAAGGCGTAGTACCTGGCGGCGGTGTTGCACTTGTACGTGCTGCTAGCAAGCTAGTTGATTTAGTTGGCGACAACGAAGATCAAAACCACGGTATTAAAGTTGCACTTCGTGCAATGGAAGCACCACTTCGTCAAATCGTAACTAATGCTGGCGAAGAAGCATCTGTTGTAATTAACGCAGTTAAAGGCGGCGACGGTAACTTTGGTTACAACGCAGCAACTGGCGAATACAACGACATGATTGAAATGGGTATCCTAGATCCAACTAAAGTAACACGCTCTGCATTACAATTTGCAGGGTCTATTGCGGGTCTAATGATCACTACTGAAGCAATGGTAGCTGAAATCCCGAAAGATGAAGCTGGTGCACCTGATATGGGTGGCATGGGCGGAATGGGTGGTATGGGCGGCATGATGTGATAAACATCACCGTTTAAGCACCTCGCTTATATAAAAACCCAGCTTCGGCTGGGTTTTTGCTTTTTGGTATAAAAATCATTGATATTGTTTAATTTATACCCACATCTAAGTTACGTATAACTAAGATTTATATTAAATGGATTTATTAAGTAATAACGGAATATTCATCTTCTTTGTTTTTATTGCCCTTGTGACTGGGTTATTTTCATTCGTAGTTTGGGCTATGCTCAAAATGGTCACGTGGGGTAAAAGTATGTCTAAGGGGGCTTATTTATTTTTAGCATTCTTTCCGCTTATTTCACTGATGCCTATTCCGCCACCTACCTACGAAAATGTACAAAAAGCAAAACAAGAACAAAGAAAACACAAAGAAGACTCAGGTGATCCACCCGATGATGAAGACGAACTCGCAAGTTAATTCACATTACATATTGCGGGCATATACCCTGCGTAGTCGCTAACTAATATGATAAAAAGCACATTTATTTAATAGTACGGAGTAAACCAAACATGGCTAACGTTCAACAGCATATCGGCAGCATTGCATTAGTTGTTAAGGACTACGATGAGGCAATTAAGTTTTATACTCAAAAGCTCAACTTTGAGTTAGTAGAGGATACTGATTTAGGGGACGGTAAACGCTGGGTGTTAATTTCACCTCCAAATTCAAACGGGGCTTGTTCAAATGGGACTAATTCGAGCAGGACTAGTCTACTGCTTGCTAAAGCCACAACGCCCGAACAGATGAGCGCTATTGGTAATCAAACGGGTGGTCGCGTGTTTTTATTTTTGCATACCAATGACTTTTGGCGAGATTATAATTTAATGCTTTCTAAAAGCGTTACATTTAACGAAGAGCCTAGAGTAGAACCCTATGGCACCGTAGTGGTTTTTGAAGATTTATATGGTACAAAATGGGATCTACTACAGCTTAATAATTAGCAAGATAAAGTGACGCTTAAACTCGCGTCACTTTATTAACTAACTCTCTTACAATTGGGAATAAATCACTGGGTAGCATTCCCCTTTGCCCGTCTCGCTCACTTGCGATATCACCGGCTTTAGCGTGCAGTGTTACACCATAGCGTGCTGCTTCATCAATAGT
>LAZR01001182.1_pt1 | contig 16971 bp, 13 predicted proteins | sample 329461 | NCBI WGS metagenome assembly LAZR01 (sample SAMN03002196, study PRJNA259156) | marine sediment metagenome | biome: sea floor; feature: Hydrothermal impacted sediments; material: marine sediment; isolation source: Loki non-amplified sample from Loki's castle hydrothermal vent sediment ...
GTCATATCGACCGTCATCTGGTTCTCGGTGACGTTGCCACCCAGATCAACCACTTGAACAGTCACGACGGCCAACGGTACGAGATCTTGCTTGACAGAGTCGGCCAGCTGGTTAAAGGCGTCAACCCCCAGGACGCCAATCAATACGTCCTGCGTGTTGGCCACCACACCGCTGTCCAACACGTCGCCGACCCGAACCGTATAGGGCACCACAGGATCATCGAATCTGTTCGGTTCAGACGGCGCAGAGTCCAACAGGTACTGTAGGTACACCACGTTGGGAATATTGACGCCCGTCTCCGCAACCGCCACCTGGCGCACAATGTCGTTCAGCTCAATCCAGCAACCGGACTTCATGACGGCGGTGCCTGGATTGACATCCAACGTCAATTGGTTCTGCGCGTTGACCGCTACGGCCAACGGGAACGTACTGCCAACCGCATGGGTCGCCGGATCGGTACTGGACACAACCCCGTAGTGTACGGCAAGGTTGGCATCCGCTGTTTCGTCGCCCATCATGAGCTGACGCGTCTTGATAATCTCTTGCTCGTAGTAGAGATGCTGACGACGCAACCGGTCAGTCGAGTGGTGGATCGTGTAGGTGAGAGCAGGTAAACTACCCATGGTCTATATCCTGACGCCGCCGGAGTTGAAATTCGCACCAGAGTCGAAATTCACCCGGAGGTCTTCTTTGGAATGAAACAAGGGCTTCACCATCAAGCCCGTACAGGCATAGTTGCGTTCACCCTGCACGTGCGCCACATAGGTGTGACGAAGCGCAGCTACTTTGGCACCCCTGATGCCCCAGTCACCGATCCTGATCTCGGTATCGGTAGTTCCGTTAATCAACAGCTCGATCCGCTCAACCGGTTCGTCCGCCGGCTCGAGCGTAATGGCAATCGTGGTGGTGGACCCACCCAAAAGGGTGTAGTCCTGATAGTCGTTCGGGTACAGGCGAATACGCAGTAGAATATCCTGGTCCGGCACCACCTGCATATTCCACGTAGTGCCGCCGGCGCCACCCGACATTCCCTGGACCACGAACCCTGCGTCTACGACTGACTCTGTGATCGGGTTGTTGCCCCCGGTACCATCCACGGTGCTCAACACCCTAGTGGCGTTCGCGATAGTGGGGTATTCGGCCGTCAGGTTAAGCTCAGCGCGATTGATGCCCGCGGCTGTCTGCTGTGCGGTTTCGAGCGCAGTCGTGACGGCACTCACGTCTATAGTGATGACCCGATCGGTACCACCGATGAACTGCTGCGTGATGGTGAGGCCCGCGCTGGACTCCACAATGGTGGTATTGCCGTTCAGACTGATATTGTCGTTCGTCATCGTCAAGACGGCCCCGACGTTGTCGGACGTGATCTGCAATGCAGCGATGGCGTTGATAGCTTGCTCCATCTCGATCGCAACGTCGGTGTTCAACGAAGCGGTCGTGATATCGACAATACGGTTCGTCGACGTCGTGACGGTGAAACCGGCTGTCCGCTTAAACTCAAACGTAATGACAGTATCGAAGCCGTCATCCAGCACAAAGGTCTCATTGTCTGTTGGAATACCCGTGACGGTCAGAATGCCTTCTGCTTGTACTTCGGTTGTCTTGACGTATGTACCGTCGACCTGATATTCAAACGTCACTCCCTCTACGTCGTCAACAAGACGGAAACTGTCGTTGTTCAGCAGCTGCGCAACAGGTACTGTGACGATGAGTCCCTTGGCGGTCGTGAATGGAACATCCATCACAGGAACGCAGGTGTACTGGATGTTCCAATAGCCCTCGTCATCCGGGATGGCGACCAGGCGGTTAGCTGCGCCGTCGTACTTCATGCGACCATGAATCAGATCCCACCACAAAAACTGATCCGCCCGGATGGGCGTGTAGAGGATCTGGTGGTTCTTTTGGATCTCAAACGGTGACCCGATGGGCAGGCGCGCATCGTTGTACTGCTGGAGCGTCATGTGCTCCTCGACGTTCATGTCGTTAAGGAACGGAGCACTGAGCCAGTCGACTAGAAACGGACCCACGACGGGCAAATCGGCAGCGTCGGGCTGCGGAATCGGCAGGATGGGCGAGACGTACGCCGGGTACGCCCGCAATTGGATCACCTCTCCATCCGTCAGCGCGCGGTGCAAGGCACGGTGCAACACCACCTGGTACTGCTGCAACCCGTTGGAGCCAATGCCAACAAACCGCAAGTCTGTAACGCGGTACTCGACGAATGAAATATCCAGCTCCAGAGAAGGCGAAACACCGATCATGTCGCCGCGCACCAAGAAGTACGGCACATCGACGTTGATGGTGGTCTGCCCCGCTGCGTAGGCACCCTCGACCACGATGGGGTTCGAGTGGTGGTAGACTGGTGTATTGACAGGATGGTCGGCCAACAACCTAGACGCGAAAATGACGGTGGTGTCGCTAACGTCCTCTACCAAATGTAGCTCGCGCTGACCAATCGTCATGTAGCCACCGGACAACACCCAGTCGGGCGTACGATCTATCTCGATACGGTCGGTGTCGAAGACGGCGTCCTCCGTCAAAGCAAACTTGTTGTCTGGTGCGATCAGCGGTAGCGTGAACTCGATCTTTCGACCGGTTCTGACGCTGCCCTCAAGGAAGGGATCGATGGGGATCGTGAGCCCACGAAACGCAACGTGCGCCCCCATGCCCTCCACCATCTGTTTTTGGAGCGCAGTTTTGAAAGTTTTTAACAGATCGCCGCTCATCAGATCTTACTCCTTTCGGATGTCTGATTCCTGCTTCCAAGATCCTCGCTACTGCTGACAGTAGACTTACTGGATCTCCACAGGCGTAAATTCCCCTGGAACTCAGGGTATTGTTCAATCAAATCTTTTCCGCAGCCCTCTAGCAGGATATTTAATGCTGCGTTGAGGTCGCGATCCAGCTCGGCTGAGCGGTCGGGGCAGGTCCAGACTCTGGTGCCCAGGTCTAATTTCTCTAGCTTGAAGCCACAACAACTGCACATTTTGCTCGATGGAAACCATCGGTCAATCGTGATGACGCGGCCACCATACCATTCAGATTTGTACTGCAGCTGCCTTTTGAATTCACCCCAGCCAAGATCCGAAATTGCTCTGGCTAGTTTATGGTTCCGCATCATACCAGCCACATTGAGATCCTCCACGCAAATGACCTGCTTGGTTTTCGTCAGGTCACTCGTAAGTTTGTGGAGAAAATCTTTACGGATGTTGCGGACTCTTCGGTGCTGTTTTGCCAAGCGCAACACAGCTTTGCGCCAATTGGCTGATCCTTGCTGCTTCCGGCTCACTTGTCTTGACAAACGTTGAATCTTGCGGAGGTGTTGCTTCAGGGGCTTAGGTGCGTGGAAACAAGCACCGTCCGACAACACCGCGAATGTCTTGATGCCGAGGTCGATACCGACGGGTGCACCTTGAAGGGGTACGGGGTCCGGACGTTCGCGCGAGACCGCAATGCTGCAGAACCACCGATCGGCTTCGCGCGAAACCGTAGCCGACAGGATCCGACCCTTGAGCTTTGTGGTCGGTTCTTTGGTGCGAAGCCTACCTAGCTTGGGCAGTTGAATATAACGGCCGTTGACATGCACTGGTTTGTCAACACGGAAACTATCATGCTGACCCCGCCGCTTGAACCTCGGTGCCCCGAAAGCCCGCGTTCGTTTATTCTTCCACGCAACGTCTAGGCTGCGGAGTGCATTTTGCGGAATCCATTTTGACACGGACTTCATCCAACTGAATCCACCTTGTTTCTGCTGATTGAGTTGCCGATGTAGAGACACCGCAGTAGGAAATTCGGCACCTTCATGCAATGCCAGAAACTGCTGAGCCAAGCCCCAATTATACGCAAAACGCGCAGTACCACAACAGCAGCGCAATTGTTCAACCAATCGGCGGTTAAGCTTCAGCTCGTAGCGGTAAGATTGGTAAACCAGCACTAACTAGTCGCCTTCAATGCGGTGCAGTACCGCGTTAATGAAGTAGCTGCTGCCGGCGCCCCAGAGGAACGCACACGTTAGCCCCAAGGTCCACCAATACGGCGTATTGGGGTGCTGGAGACAATACGCCACACTGGCGTCTGGATTCAGCTGATAAAAATTCCACAGAAGCACGTGGGCCAGGGGACCAGCCCAGATACCCATACAGAAGTAACAACTGAGGTGCTCACGGATGAGGTCCCAATGAAGCACGCTCTGGCGGATCTTCAGGATCCCGAGACCCCACAACCAGTGTTTGTCTTCCTCCGCCAGTGGAACCTCGTTGTAGACTTCGTTCCACGCGGTCGTGTCGGCTCCGAAGATCCGAGCATCAGCGGCCAAGTAGCACAGCGAAAACGTCGTGATGGCCAAGCAGATGAGCGTCAAGGTATCAAGCCTAACGGTGCTGGTTCGAGCTGCGAAGTCGGTCTGCGTCGGGACACAGATCGCTGCGTTACGATCTCCTGCACCTTGAGGTGGACATCTTGAAATTGGTCGAGCGTCAAGACGATGACGTTGTTGTTATCGTCGCGGATGCGGATCTCGCGACCCTCGACCTTTACGTGAGGACAATTGCTTCTGTGTCCTCTGCAGCAGCGATTCCATTGGGTCATGATTATCTCCTTAGCTGTAGCTACAAGAGTAGCCATTCGATCTCTGAAGTAGTGAGCAATAGCGCCAATTAACACCAATTTTTTCTGGTGTCTTTACGTCGAAAAAGCCCCGCGAGCGGACCACTACACTTCCTTGGTGTATACCTACATATTTTCCTTTGGTGATTACTGCGCGTACAAGATCACCAGATTGAAACCCATGTACTTTCTTTTTCCTCATCGAATAGCTTCGAGGGAAGCCATACTTGGTCGTGGTGGTTCTTTGGTATTTTCCTCGGCCCTGAGCTTTTATTGTCAATACACGCTGTCCCCACCCCAAAACGCGGCTAACTAGACCACAGCAAGCAGCGTCAAGGGCATGGGTCTTTGCGACGCGTAACCGTTCTCGATTGTATTTGGTACGACTTCCTGTAGCTGTGTCTACCAAAAAACCCGCCGAGGCGAATGCACCGAGCAAAGCATTACGTGTAGAGTTCATTACTGCTGCACTTCGCAGCGACCTTTTCGTCTTAGACAGTAGATGGGCCAATCTGGCAGGGCGCCCCTGCAAGAACTCACGGACGTCCCGAGCACCCTTAGCTTGGTTGCAGGGACCACAGGCCAACGTCAAATTGCTGACACGGCTGGAGCCGCCCTTAGCTTTCGACACCACGTGTTCCACCTGCAACGGGATGTCTTTACCAGCACAATACGCACACATCCTGCCCCACTTCTCCAGCAGATACTCCCGGATCTCGTAGCCTTGGAGTTCGCCCTGCTGATATTCTATGCCTGAGATCTCGGGGTCCTGCATCAACTGGGTGTCGAATTTGGCGGTCTCTGCAGTAAGTCCGGAAACCGGACACCACCCTCTGTAATTTACAGACCAATTAAGTATATTACTTACGCAACTATGTATAGACGGCGGTAGCCATTTTCCTCCGATTTTAAGTCTATGCTTTCTATTACCAAACCGCTGCTGTCTATACCGGAGGTTAGCAGAACGCCTACGTCTACGGTACATCGCACGCTGTTGCATTTTCTTGCGAACGACCTGTCCTCGGTGGTGAAGCTCGGCCAGGTGCAATACATGCTGATCAGCACCGTCCTCACGAACGATCGCGATGCCGGTTACCTTGGAACCGGGATCCAACTTGAGCCGAACTGGCTGCAGTTGGCTGTCTTCGACGTCTCGATCTACGATCCGGATCGTAAACGGAATCAGCCGATGGACCCGCGCTCTACCGTTCCTGAGTAGCTTGCGGGCTCGGGCTGGATGACAAGGCATCAAGGGTAACCCCTTTCGATCCAGCACAAATACGCGGCTTACGCCGCACTGGGCTTCCGCCCGTGACGCCAACGGCTTGACGGTTCCGTTGGGCTCCCCTCGACCATGTTGAACGGCAGCATCGCGCCCACACCCGTTTCGTCCCTGATCCGGGTTGTCTGCAGCATGAGCTTCGAGAGGGCAGGGCTGAGGAAGCACCCTACCGTCGGTCTTTAACTTCGCGTTCAACGTAGTTCCTTTTGCGGCTGTCAGCCTTCTGTGAACTTGGTCTGGTCAGCATGAGCCCATGGGGCTTTCTCCGAAGAGAAGATCGTCTGACTGCAGCACCTCTGCCAAGTCATTGTTCGTTCAGTCTTTCCTCGGTGGACGCGGTGGCGGATCTTTTGGCAACGGAGGTTTTCTTCCACGTTTCATGATACACCCCTAAGGTTTGATGATAGCGTTTGTGTTGATGTTGATGGGCTTACCGCCCGTGAGTGCGTACACGACACCCAGCACCAGGGCGCCACCGACCGCGATCAACGTAGGCGCCAAAACCTTCCAGGAATGCAATTGCCACCAAGTCGGTCGGGCTTGTTCGACCAGCCGCTGAATAGCCGCGTCCTTGATGATCTCTCTGATGCGCATCTGAAGCTTCGTGGCCGACAGCTCTTTGCGCACTCGATCGCGTTCTGCCTTGATGGCGATCAAGCACTCCACCTTGTCGTTGGTCAGCAGATTGCCGGTGAACGGAATGCCTTTGGCGATATCTTTGCGCAGCGTAACGGCTTTGTCTTTACACCTGAACTGCTGTCGTTCCTCGATAGGCTTCCGAATGAACGGAGCCTCCTTGAGGGCCGTCGAGCGGGCTTCCTCATACGACGGCACCCTGGTGTGGATTGGCTTGGGACAACCCGACACACCAAGAAACACAAGCGCCGCCAGAACCACCACGATGGCGGCAACCAAAACACCAGAGTCCCTAGAGGAGTTCTGCAAGTCGCTTGGCGCGCTCTTCTTCATCTTCTATTTCCTTGATGCGCTTCAGTTCGGCCACGACGGCGTCCTCTACCATCCTGGCCTCGGCGGTCTTGATCTTGGCATCCATGTCGGCTTTGGCGGCCTGGTGCTTCGCCCGAGCCACCACGGCATCGACGGCGCCCACGGGGCTTTTGCGCTGCAGTACCACGATCAGCAGTACCGCGACGAGGGTGCAGAACACCACCACCACGATGCTCCAGATCAGGATCTTCTTCCACGTGGAAGCCTTGGCCTGCTGAATTGCTAGTTTGTCGCCGTCGGTCATCTACGCCTCCGGGTCGTCCGCCGGCTTCTCTCCGTCTTCGGGCTCAGCTACCATGGCGGCGAGCAGGGCATCGCTCTCACGGTCTTCGCCCAACTTAGCCTCGATGAGATCCTCGATGTAACCAGCACCCTTGTCGACGATACCTGAGTCCTTCAGATACGCGATGGCCTTGTCGCGCGCCACCGCAAGTTTCTCAGCTCCCTTGATCGGATTGTCTCCGAGCTTATGGGCCTGCTCATTGGCGTAGTTGAGTCCCACCACGACCGCTTGATCCACGATACCGTCGACCATTTGGATAGTCTGAAGATCCTCTACCTTCATTTTTTTGAGCAGCCATTTGACCACCGGTGTCAATACAATCGGAATCGCGATCGTCAATACGACGAGCAAGATCTGAAGCAATGAACCACCAATGACGCTACCGGTCGAGTCCTTCTTGGGAGCCGCCGTTACCGTCGGAGCAGCCGCTTTGGCCGGATCTGCCGACATAGCGGCCGGTGCCGCCATCACGGGCTGCATGGCCGTTGGAGCAGCTGCTCCAGCTGGAGCCGTCATAGCGGCCACGGGCTTAGGCCCAGCTGCGGACTGCGGTGTTGCTGCCGTCAACAGCACTACCGCAAACAGCGCGGCACTAACCAGGATCAATTTTTTCTGCATTGGTGTTCTCCTTCTGTGAGGTTTTACAACTAGCTTGTCACTACGGTATAGTTTGCAATCCAGGCATCGGTAGATCCGCCGCCAACCACATCCACTTGAATTTTGATCATGCCATGGAATGCCCAACCGGTCTCGCTGCCGGCACCAGTCGTGGTAGGTCCAACAACAGCACCGGTGCCCGTGATCTCAGTGATGTTGTCAGCGGGCACAGACCCGCCAGCCGGGTCAGACGGCGTCCCGTTGAAATAGACAAACTCTTGGTCAGCGTCGGTCTGATTAAGTTCCAGCGCCGCATCTGCAAGTGCGTTGTCGGTGGTGACGGTGACCTTTCCACCATCAGTAATTAAAAACCGTTGCGTACCGGCGCCAATGGTCCCATCGAACAGCTGAACTAGATTCGTGGTCGTTCCGTTGTTACCAAGCCGCAGACCGTTAGCGTTGTCGGCAATATCAATATCGATAGCGCCGGTCTTCACAATAGTGAGACGGTCGGCGGCGCCGTCGTTGAGAATCATAAGACCAGCGGCACCGTCCTGCGTAACAGACAAGGCGGTCCCGACACTCATATCAGCTTTTATGTCCGTGTACCCATCCTTGCTTACAAAAAACCGCCTAACATTGGTTCCGCCAATTTGGTCTACTGTCCCCTCACCAAGGTACAGCAAGTGCGAAGCATTGCCTCCAGCGTTACAGATAACGGCCGAGTGTTCAGCCACAGCCGGATCGGTGTCAAACACAAACGCCTTGTCCCAATCGCCAGTTCCGATGATAGCCATAGTGGTGCTGACGCCGCCACTGTCAGTCATGGCCAACTCGGCACCGTAGTACAAGGCCGTATTTATGTCGCCGGCGTTTGTAGTAAAATCGACAACCAGACCCTTCAACGTCCTGGCGTCAAGAACTCCACTAGTAGCCGTAATGTTCAAAACATCAAGATTTGCAGTCGGAGCAAGTGGGGTGCAAGTAACGGCACCGTGCTTGGCCACCTGGAATCTAGCGTTTTTCACGGCCTGTGTGCCGCTGGCGGCCTCAAAAATAACAGTCGTGGTACCGTCGGCCTGGGTTACACTGAGACCAGGACCAGCGACGTCGGACTCTACCAGGAACTGACCGTTCTGAGTGACCTTTACCCTGTCGATGCTGTTATCGCCATCATGCAAAGTTAATATTCTTGATCCGCCACCACCAGTGTCATCTTGAATGATTGCAAAACCACTGGCAGCATTATCAATATTGACGTTTGTTTCTCCGTCCTTGGAAACCAAGAATCTGTTTTTCGTGGCACCTCCAAGATTGGCAATGTCACCATCAGCAATGTACAGCGACAACCCAGTACCGTTGTTCGCTATAATGATCCCAGCACCGGCAGCACCAGGGGCGCAGTCCATCAAGATACCGCTTTCGTACCCGGGCTCAACCAACATAACGATCGAACTCTCGTCGACGCCGGGTGCGCCTCCAGCGGTATGATCTAGAGTAATCCCAGCGATGGGCAGCACGTTGGTGTCACCCACATTGCCGGCCGTGCTAATCTTCAGCGCTCTTATAGTCTTGGCTGTACCGTCTATTCCTCCACTGGTCAACGCGATACTGGCCGCTACATAGGTATTAGTAGGATCATTAGGAGCAATCTCCAATACCTTGGAATTAACAGGGGCGGCCAAATACGTTGGCGACAAATTGTACAGACCGTGGTCCCACCCAGCTTCGATATTTATCGCCCTGGAGTCACTTGTACCAGCGGTAGAGAACGCAAAGTTCATACCGAAAATCTCGCACCCAGCGAGGTCTCCTGCATGACCAGTAAAATCAAGCTCAATCCCAGTCCAATCATTGGTGCCGAGACCACCCGATGTTCCAAAAACAGTTACGAAACTAGTTGTGGCCGTTGGATCGTCAGGAGATATATCCAAGGCTGTTTCATTGGCTGCGGTGATAATGACTACCGGAGACTCAGAAAAAATACCTGAGCTAAACCCAGAACCAACAGAAACGCCAAAGCCGGTCATGCCCCCGCCAGCAGCATCATTGAATTCGGCATGAAAGGCACGACCAAGGGAACCAATAACATCGGTAGCATGAGTGACAACCGTAGAAGTCACTCCGGCCATAATATTCCCAATACCAGTAGTCATTCCAGCAGAAGTCGACAACACATCCAAAGCCGGAACACCAGCGACAATACTTATATCGGCAATACCACCCGTTACCTGAAGCGCGGGTTGATCATCTGTCGTACTGTTTTGGTCCACCTTCATGATGGGACTGTCGGTGTTGGCGGCCGCCAAGTTACGACTAACGACGAAACCAAACCCGGTAGTACTGGACTGGTCAAACGTCAATACAGTTGAATCGATGTCAAGTGTTTTGTCCCCCGCGTAGATGGCGTCCCACGTGGAGGTAGCTAGTGTGACAGAGTTGTAGGCCGGGACCCAACGAGTGTTGGCACCGCCACCGTCGTCGACCGTGACGCGCAACATATCGCCAACCACACCATTGGCAGTAGAGATGTTGTTACCCGCGCCGGCGGCCGCGGTGCCCTTGAACTCAGCAAACGCGACGTTATTGTCGTTCTGTTCGATGCGCAGGGCTTCAGAGCCCAAGACGGCGTTGGTCACGATGTTGAGGCGTCCACGCGGCGAGAACTGAAAAGCCAAAGTACCGGACGCGACGCTGCCGTTGTACAGTCGCAATACGTCAATCGTGGGGGCCAGCTGGCCAATCGCCAACGGAGGCTGATCATCAGAGGCGTGTTGTTGCTCCACCACCATGATGGGTTTGTCGGTAGAGGCGGCCGTCAAATTACGAAATACCTCGAAGCCTCGCCCCGTAGTGGCGGTCTGCTCGAACTGCAGCACCGCCGCGTCGATGTCCAGGTGTTTATCAGCCAGGTAGATCGAGTCCCACGTAGGGACTCCAGGAATGACGGTACCGCTGTAGGCCGGCATCCAACGTGTAGTGGCGCCACCACCACCGTTGACAACGATACGAATCATATCTACTGTTGCGCCGCTGTCGGTCGAAATACTGACACCAGCACCGGCTCCCTCTGTGCCTTCGATCGTAACGAAGGGCTGACCGGTGTCGTTCTGGATAAGGTGGAGCGCGGAATCGGCCAACGCCGCGTTGGTCGTAATGGTAAACTTGCCGGTGGCACCGAAACCAAATCGGATAGTTCCAGCGGCCAGGGTACCTTCATAGATGTCGAACGCACTGGCGGCGGTTGCGACCTGCGCCACCGCGAGGGCCGGCTGATCGTCTGCGGCATTTTGCTGTTCCACCAACGTGATGGGAGCGTCGGTAGAGGCGGCCGCTAGATTTCGAGTGAACGCGAACGCTACATCCGTGGTGGAAGTTTGATTGAAAACCAACCGCGCTGCGTCGATGATGAGAGTCTTGTCTGCGGCGTAAAGCGCATCCCAAGTGGTGGTTCCGAATCCAGCACTGAATGCCGTGTAGGCAATACCGTTGTCGGAGAACTCCCAGCGGGTGTTGACCGCGTTGTAGCGAAGCGCGGGTGTGCTGGCCAGCCCTTGTTCGGCGTCGATGTATTTGTCGACGTCCGCATGACCCAGCGTAAGTCGGTTGAGTACCAACAAGGCGCCCGGCTGAGCACCGGAAACTGCTCCCACGGTAAGGGTAGTCGCAGCATTGACGCTGGCGGGACGCAAGTCATATGCGTCGCCAACGGTGCCGCCGGAGTCAGTTCTCCACGTAACATCCTTTTCGAGTGTGAAGGATCCATCCCGCTCAAAGATGAAAAATGTTGTACCACTGACGGACAATTCCATCGGATTGCCGGTACCGGATGTGAAGTCCCACGCAAGAGTATCTTCTCCGCTAAACAGCTGAGTGTTACCTGTAGTATTTAGATAAAGTGGATTTCGGTTAGTGGACATGGCTACCTATCGGCCAGGAGGTCAAAATCGGTTGGCTATAACGGACAAGGTACCTGGCTACATTATTTTGACGTCGCGGAGTTGAATGATGATCTTGGCCACACCGGCAACTCCCGTGGCCGATACTTGCCCGATGATCTGGCTGGAATCACCAGAGCCCGGCACGTTCGGCGGAGGCGTAAGGGTCAAACCACCCGCGGTGTCGAGATACACAGGAGAGCCCTCATTGGTCGCCGCGATAACGGAATTGATAATGGCCTCCTGCCCGTGCGTCGCGATGTAAATGGTGGTTCCGATGCCTCCACCGGTCAACGCGATACCCACGGGGTCCTGCTTACCGGATGCGGTGTTGTCGGCCAGATAAACACCTGTACGTGCGTTACCCACGTCTCGGTTCAGATACACCGCGTCACCAACCGCGACGACCTCACTGGCCAGCCAACCGGGAGTGGTGGTACCCAGGTTAGACGTCTTGACTTCATTGATCGCGCCCAGAACGCTGGTGGCGGTAAAGTTGGCGTCGAGACCAGTGTTACTCACATCACTTAGCGTGATGGTGGCACCACGGGCACCCAACGTCAGGTCGGCCGTCGCACCCGACACCACAAACTGGCTTGCCGTCACGGCGTCGATCGTCACTGCGGCTGTGGCGTTGATGTCGACTAAAATGGTAGCAAGGTCGATCTCGGCCGCGCCAACCAGCTGCAGCTGGCCGGTGGTGGTGGTGCCGACCACCATGGTCGCACTGTCGAGTCCGATGGTGCGGGTAGCGCCGGTCTTGAACGTGAGGTCACCAGCGACAGAACCAGTGACGATGATGTCGTCACCTGCCGCATTACCCAACGTCACATCGCCATTGAACAAAGCAGCCGCAGTGGCGGTGAGGGTTTGGGTTACGGTGATGCCGCCACCGAACGTGAACACCGAACTCGCGGCACCAACGGTACAGGTACTATTGTACGCGGTGAACAACGCGAGCGAACCGGTGGTGTCGACCGTGGGGAACAAACTGACTGCTTCAGAAGCGGCAGCACAATCGATGACGGTAATCAGGAGACCACCATCGGCGGAGGTCAGGTTCTCGTCTCTGCCGTTACTGTTTCTATATAGGGCTGGAAAGTTAGCCATAGGTCATTCCTTTGTTACTTGATGCCTGGTACTCCGGGCCGGATGACCAGAGTGTTTGTGTCTTTTGCTACACCGACCACCTGCACTGTGTCGTTTGTCACAAAGCTAGCGGTGGCGTAATCGATAATGTTGCCGTCCGTCTTGGCAACATAATATGTTTCACCAGTCGTTAGAGCGCCGGCAAATACCGAGCCAGTTTCACCAACGTACTTGACCGAAGCAGTTGTGGCGGTCGGCTTTAGTACCACGACGCCCGCGATAGAAACGCCAGCCATCGTGGTGGCGTTGGCCACTACGACCGCGCCGGGAGTATCGAAGACCACGACGTCCCCGACCACCACACCAGCAGGACAGTCGTAAACGCCGACAGTGTCGCCGCCTGTACCTGCGCCGCCGGAGATGACATTGTCGGAAGCACCGTCCCAGTACCGCAGACTGTTGTCACCGGTGTTGACGTAAATGTGCCGGACCCCCGCAGCGGTGCTGGGGTTGGCGGCCTGTCCTGTAAGGCGATGGTGTGTGCTCAGGGAGTAACTATCAAAGCTACCATAGCCCGTTACTTCCAGGTTGCGCCCAGCCCACAGGTCACGACTAATCCGCACGTCGCGCGGGCGCCGAAGCGTTACGCCGGCATCAGATGTACCAACGTCGTAGGTCGCATCCGCAAAGAACTCCTGGTGCGCCCCAACGCGCAAAATGCTGCCTTGGTACAACCACAACAGATCGCGTACAGTGGTAGCGCTGTCGGTTTGGATCCGCAGATAGTCCACCGACGAATCGTCCGCCGCCACCAGCTTCAGTGGCCCCGCGGTACTGGCCAACGTGATGGTGGGCCCGTCGTTGTAAGCCTGCTGCAGCGGGAACGCCACAGTCGTGTGATCGTGCGTGTGGGTCGTGGTGCCGGTGGGTAGGTCACCAAACGTCACGATCAGGATGTAGGTGTAGATGCCCGCTAAGCTACTGCTGGACTGCAGGTCGGCGTCGATGAGTTCCAGCGTGGCTGACAATCCAGCCTGCGCCAAAATGGTGGCTGGATTGGGATCCGTCGCCACGTAGGCTTCTGGATCCGCAATCACGGTACCGGACGTAACGACAACGTCCACCTGGGTGGTATTGCCAACAGAACGAACTGTAGCAGCGATGCTCATCAGGTCACCGCAGCCGTAACGACGTACACGAAGTCATCACCGGGTGTTGATGAAGACGCCAACACGTAGCCGGTAAAGGTGGTTGCCTCGTCCAAGCCAGCACGACTGACGACCTCGTTCACCAGGTCGTTATCCGTAATGAAAGACGTGGGTGTCGCGATGGCGGTTTTGCTCCGCAGCGTCACCTCTACGGCCGTGACGACGCCAGCCGACAAAACGCTCGCGACCGCCATCTCAACAGCCAACGATCCAATGGGCTTGTATTGTTGGGAAGGGACCGTCATCATAACTCCGCTAAAACGGTAAGTGTAGTGGTGCGTGCCTGCACCCGTACACAGTTTCTCCTGACCGTACGTGACGCAAGCACGGTACCGGCCACAGTCATTAAAACAAACTGACCACTCATTCGTTTTCCTTTCACGAATCCAGTTTCCTTAGGCGTCTTAATAAGATCGAACTTTCGCAATCCAAACAGCTTGCCTGTTGGGATCTTGATCTCGGATCGTTTGCCTTTAGTTTGCCGATAGTCACCCGCCGCGACGTGTCGCTTGTACAGCACTGCAGTGGGCGACTTGATTTGATCAAGACCAATGCAGCAAATAGCGATAGCGTCATTGGCGTGGGTCTTGGTTAGACCCAGCTGTTGGCGTTTCATCTTCGTCAAGTAGCCAAACGTCTGCTCAAACGCCCAACTTGATTTCTTCAACTGCGACTGAACAATGCCCATGTGGGTGGCGTGGCGCGTTTTGTTGGCACGTCGTCGCTGCAAACTCCAGCTGCCCGCGTGAAGCGCAGCATGGCAATTCCGACAAAGCGTCAGCAGATTACTGGACTCATCGGTTCCGCCGTCGCGCCGCCAAACAACGTGGTGCACGTGTAGTTGTTTGGCGTGCTTGGTGCCCTTGGTTTTGTGTTGACATCTGTAACCATCTCGATGCAGCACGTAAGCTTTGACGTTGTTGAATCCTTGCTGTGGTCCCTGTTGGTAACCGGCGCCGACGACATCGGGATTAGTGATCCGCCGAATATCGAACTGCGCTGTTTCGACGATCCAGTTGCTGATGGGCAAAATGGACTCGACAAAACGCTTCTCGCGTAAGTGCGACTCTAGTTTGCTACGAATGGATGGAGCTAATCTGCCGCTGCGCCGCATCGAGGCACGGTTAAGATAACGAGCTGGGCGGTAACGTGTTTTGCGGTAACGGCGATTACGCCTATACATTGCCCTCCGTTTCATCTTCCAAGAAATATTCGTCACCAGTTGTACCTCGGAACAGTACACCACCTTGCCGGTAGCTACTGCGGCACACCCTAGCTGCTTGGATCCAGTGTCCATGCCGGCTACAACTTCCTGTGTAGCCGAGCCGGATCCAAACAATAACCGGATCGTAAACGGTGTACGTCTAACTACCTTGGCTCTTCCTTCCTTTAATAGCTTCCTAGCCTTTTGCGGCCTGCACGGCATCAAGGGCTCACCCCAACAATTGAGTACGTAGACTACCATGGGTGTCTACCCGCTCCCGGTTGCGTGTATTGACAAGCTTGGAGCAACTTGCCAAGTCCAACTTCCTCTCGATCAGTTAAATCAGCTTCACAACGTGGTTGACTACCGTTACCCGCACGGTTGTTTACAGAGCCACGAAAGAGCCTTAGACTGAGGCGGCATCCAAGGGTTTCTACATCTGATTTAACGGCTACCAACTATTCTGCTCCTGTTGGTGATCTGGTCAACCGAGGCCGAAGCCTCCGCCTTTAGGCGGGGGTGGTTGACGACTAAGCCTGCCTTCCGTGGATACGCAGCTTCTTGATGTTCCAGTCACTACGGATAAACTTTCGCGTGTCGAGCTTGACGCGTACCCGAAACTGTACCGTCCTGGTCGCGGGCAGCGACGTCTCTTGCGGCATTTCGCGAAACACTTCCGTCTGGTTGAATCGGTACAGCACCGTCACCATGTCGAGCGGCAAGTTGCCCGATAGGTTCCAAGAGTCAAACACCACCGGCACACCGTAGGTGACGGGTGCGAAATTTACGAAGTTGTCGTCCGTGTAGGCGTCCAAATTGAATCGGCTCAGCCGGCCGTTGACCGGGTCGGTTACCAGCAACACGTTGGTGGCTTGATCATCGATCGTGACCGAAGCCGCCGCAACACCCTGCGGCTGTGCCAACGCACCGAAGACGTCACCGGATAGTCGCTGATAACTAGCCGAGACGTTGTCTTCGGATGCGCGAATACCGTAGGTCTTCAGGTGCTGGTACGTCAGGGCATCAAATTCCTCAACGGTGCCGGTATCGCTGTTGGCGACGTAGAGTCGTTGGAAGCCGCCCACCAAAGTACGGAACTGCAGCTGCTGTGGCCCACGCAACGTATAGCCGGGACCAGCGGATTCGATGAAACGGGTGCAGATGGGCGTGGCACCGGAAACATCGAGCGCACCAACGTGGTCAACGCCATTGTTCGATACCCACAACAGCGATCCAGCGTAGAACAAATCGACGGGCGTGTGGACTTGTGCATCCAGCAGTGAACCCGTACCCGAGTAGAACAGCGGGATGCTGTCAAACGCGGGTGTCCCGATGGTACTGATGTCGTATACGGCAACAAAACCGTTAGACGCCGACGCACCAGCTGGCTGGCCGGTCGGACACGAGATGTAGATCAACTCGTTGGTCTCATCGACCGTAAGACCATTCGGTGCAGTCAGCAACCCAGTCGCGGCACCGGGAGTATCGACGGTTCCGATGGTTGCCACGTTCGTGTAAGGAGCAGCGTACAGGTAGATCTGCACCACGTCGTGCGTGGCGTCCGCGATGGCGACATATTCTACCGCACTTATGGTGAACGTAATGACGCTGCTGGCGTCTTCGTACTCACCTGCTGCGATGTTGGTGCCGAAGCCGGCAAACCGGCGCAGCACCTCCATGTTGGAATTCAGCAGAAATACACCGGTACCGGTTGCGCCGATCCCACCATCGGCCAACAGGAAATACACGTCGTCAGC
>LAZR01001183.1_pt1 | contig 16954 bp, 10 predicted proteins | sample 329461 | NCBI WGS metagenome assembly LAZR01 (sample SAMN03002196, study PRJNA259156) | marine sediment metagenome | biome: sea floor; feature: Hydrothermal impacted sediments; material: marine sediment; isolation source: Loki non-amplified sample from Loki's castle hydrothermal vent sediment ...
GGCTAAGGTAGCTCCCGACAACGCGGCAGCGATCAAGTTCCTGGCTCTCTGGGCATCCAAGGGGCCATGGGTCTTGACGGCGATCCAGACAGACCGCAAGTCCATTGCCACCGGCACCTTCTATCCCAAGAGCAAGATGTCCTTTGGGATTTAAACATACAATATCATAACCTAAAACTAAAAAAATGCTTCCAGCCAGGATTGTAGTATCTTCGCAGTCTCCACCTCCAGCGACCAGTGTTTCTATGGAAAAGCGTGGAAATTCATCTATTCCTGTGCTTACATCATCGACTGTGTAAGGAAGACATTGCACAAAAGAGAGAACAAAATTGGCGATTTGTTCGGCATTCCAGTTGTGTTTTTTTGCAAGCTTTTTGAACTCTTCAGCAATAGGCTTTGCAGCATGAACGCCTTCTGCAAGCATTTCCACCCATTCTGCACGTCCTCTGTTTGTATAACTGTTGTATACTTCTACTGAAAGCCCTAAAAGCAGAGTAAAGGTCGCACCTTCAAAATTCCAGACATACCTTCTTCCGAGGGCCTGGGGAACATTTTTTAAACGTGTAGAACTTAGACCTTCATGAAGTCTAGCAAGCATGACACCGCCATCTTTAAACTTTGGAGGCTCGGATAGGAGTGTAGAAGTAGTTGGCGCAGGTACAACAGTTGGCTTGGGCATCTCTTTAAGCTCTTGTTTTTCAGGCTTCACGGCTGATTCTTTTTTTTCAGGTTCAACTTTAGGCTTGGTCGTATCCTTTTTCTCAGGCTCAGTTTCAGGCTTAATCGCATCTTTTTTCTCGGGCACAACTTCAGGCTTGGTCGTATCCTTTTTCTCAGGCTCAATCTTCTCTGGGACCTTAATCTTTTCAAGTGGTTTTTCTTCTTCTGGCGTTTCAGGTTGCTGACTCTCAGGTTCTATGGCTTCAGATATCCACTGAATTTTTTCGGCAGGTTCAACCCTGAGATTGCCTCTTCCCAATCCAGCAATAACAGTTAATGGTTTCTGTCCTGTTTTCATAGGTAGTTGTACAAGCTGGCTGTCTCTAGAGTGTAAAATCCATACGCTTTCATCCTCTGGTTGATAAACAATGCGGGATGGATGGTCTAATCCTTGCATTGTGCCGATAAGATCTCCATCAGCGTCTAATTGGAATACAACCTCCCTTCCCAGCAATACACAGCCTCCATCTTTAGTAGCAATAAGCCCAGAAAGAGTTTTCAATTTGCCCTCTGCCAGTATGTTTCCATCTCCGTCCAGATGCATAATATTATTGTCAACAGGATTTACTAACCAAACAGAGTTTTTCCCAGGGCCAGATGATAGATATTTAGCTTTTCGCTCGAATTCCTTTATTACCTCTCCGTCAGAGTTAAGTACAATCAATCCATATTTTGTTGCTATCCATAAACCTCCATCTGCTCTTGAAGCTATGCTTCTCGATGGTGTACTAAGCTGTACATGCTTCTCCAATGTACCGTCATCAAGCCTCATCTTAACAATCTTGTTCAAAGCCCCATCTGCAACCCACATAATCTGTCTTTCAGCATCTAAAGCAAGCGACATTGGAGCACCAAAACTGCTTACGACAATTGGCTCAGCTTTGCCATAGCGCCTTACCTGTCCCTGAAAAGCTGATGTAACCCAGCATGTGTTATCTTTTGGATTAACAGCATAATCTGCCTGGGAGTCAATAACAGTATACGATTCGACTATTGTTACTTTATCGGCATCCTTTTGGATATGTAAAAGACGCTGTGTATTTTTTTGTATCACCCAGTAAGATACTGCATAGACATTGGATGATATTCCAAAAATAAGCAAGATAATTAAAAACAAATATTTTGGTTTCATTTATCTTAATCCTTTTTTATTCAGATTCTGTTTACTGACACGCTCAATCACTTATATCACAATGAAATAGCATGGTCAATCACATGCCCTTGGTGGAATCAGGTCTTGTTTTTTGCTTTTACGAGGCAAAAAGCAAGACCTGGCCCCATTCATGCATTTATATGATTATTTATTTACAGCCAATCTGGAACATGGCACTTTTTATTTCCTCATTATCTGGGAAGAGAGCCAGGGCGTCATTTAACGTCTCACAGGCTTCTTTCCAAAGCCCCAAAGCCATATCCAGTTGAGCAAGAAGCAGAAGCTTTATCCCATCTTTTGATTGATATGCTTGTGCTTTAAAGGCGTTTCTGGCCCGGGTATTCTCCTCGCTGACAGTTGAAAAAACTGCTTCAGACAATATGGAAGGCTCCCTTTTCTCCAGTATCCACACTTTCCAGGAATAATTTGCACCAGACTTGAGTACGCTCGGGTAAGTAGCAATCTTTGTAGAACCTGTTTCTATAGAAAAGATCTTATTTCCCCATTCGTCTTTGATTTCAACCTTGTATTTTTTTACCCCATAGATAGGCTCAAAAGTTAAAACCGCTTCTTCGGCAAGCAACGTCGTTCCTTTACTTGGATAGAATTTTGAAATTGATCCTTTTGGACCTCTCAGCCGGATACCACCCAACCTGCTTCCAGGACTGGCTTCCTGGGAAATAGCTGCGATTTGTGGCATTACAGGCACTGACTCTAATTTGTTCAGCGTTCCAGAGGAGGAAATAAATCCCTCCTGACCCACAGTTGCTTTCGTCTTTCCCCTGAGTTCGTATCGGTCACCGGTGGAAAAGGCGATAACCACCTTGGCTTCAAGTTCTGTTTGAATGACAGTTCCAATTTTTATCCAATCAAAAAGATTAATTTCACTCCGTTCTCTCTCACCAGGTTCAGTGAGCCATGCTTTCCCTTCCGAAAAGCATACTATAGCTACTTTTTCTTCAGTATCAGACGAATATCCCAAAGAAAGGCATCCCATAATGAAAAGAAAAATGATAGCTACCAAACCCATGTTTCTTCCCCATTTTTTCATTTTTCCTGTACCTCCATCGAAGGTTTCGATATAAAAGTAATCTTGCGCCGTATAAATATAATCGGCAGCAAAACAATTATTAAAGTTATAAGCGGCACTCCCACTGGAAGCAACAGTCGATTCCATATGAACAAGAAATAAACAATTAAGATATATCCTATTAAAATTAATACAAGGATAATAAGAGGAAAAAATACCCTGCGCCGGATAAGAAAGGCCGCCGAAAAAAACATCATAACAACTGCCATTGGTAGTAAAACCCATGATCTACTGACATTTTGGACGAGGTTATCCAATAAGAGTGTGTTAATTGTTAAGGCATGAATAGTAAGTCCTGAAATCTCCTCATTGCTCAAACCCGACCTGAAAGGAACCCTGTGAAAATCTTGTGATCCCTCGTATTCTCCTCCGACCAGAACTATTTTGTCCCGAAACATGTCAGGATTATCATTTAGAGACAATGGAAGATCTTTCCATGACAATCTCTGAAATTTGGTCCGGTCTATCGAATAGTCAATTAATAAACGCCGTAAAGCCCGCTCCCGGGGGATATCACTGCCAGCCAGAATCTGAAAGGCTCTTGCAGGCATAGAATACATACTTTGTCCATCCTGGTTAAGGAGTCCTAATTGGGTGTGACGAATATAACCATCAGTGTCTGGCTGCATGTTCAGAAATCCAAAAAGTTCCTGGGCGCGCTCCATTGATCCCAGGCCAGCCATTATAAGCCCTCCGATACACTCCATTCCTATAATGCTGCTGTCTTTCCTGATATAACTGGCAAGTATTAATTTCCCCTGATTTCTAAGTACAAGTTTTGCAAAATTTTCTGACTTATTCCATCTTTCCGGCAGGATAAAATCAATGGCAACACCTCTGGCTCCGGCATCCATCACTTTCTGGAGAAGAAGACCCACTTCATCTGCCTTATCCGCAAATGGCGTGCGATCTGCCTCCAGCGTTGCTTCATCTTCTGAAACAATCAATATCCGATCATCAGGAGGATGTAGCGGCATCAGCTGGAAATGAAGGTCCACCAGATAGTTTTCAATATTTCGGAATGTCGTCAGGTTCGAAAGCAATAAAAAAAGTAAAACAAAAGCAAGCGTTAACACCCCTGCTATTTGTATCCGTTTTGGCACCTCATTGATTCGCCACATCCGGTATCGATACCCGTCAAAAGCATTTTGAATATTACGAACAACATCCATTGCTTTTTTGGGTCGTTTTTCCGGCTCTTTTTGGATGGGGAGAATTATTGCCTCATCCAGTTCCCTGGGAACAGTGTCCTGTAATGTTGAGGGAATTGGTGGCGTTTCAGGCATATCCTCCAGGTTCATTGAGCTTCCATAAGGCTTCTGCCTGACGAGAGCCTCATAAATCAGAACACCAAAAGAATATATATCAGATGCAGTTGTTGCACTAACCCCTCTAAAGAGCTCAGGCGGAATATAACCGGGAGTTCCCATGACTGTGCCCCGTTGAGTCAATCTGCTAACGTTATCTGTCTTGGATTCTTCTGATAAAGATACGGGAATGGTCTCCTCCAGAGTCAGATCGTCTGCCCCGTTTTCTTGCATAATATATGTTCTTGTTTCATCTGTCTCAGACACTTTATCAATATGAGGTATTGGCTTACGAGGGATTTTCTCTTCTTTTCTTAATGTATTCTCACTTGTGATCCGGGCAAGCCCAAAATCCAAAATCTTGACCTGTGGCTTACCGGAAAAATCGTGCACTAGAAAAACGTTTTTTAAGTGAAGGTCACGGTGAAGAATACCGCAGGTGTGGGCATAATCTATGGCGCTTGCAATTGACTTCAAGATGGGAAAAACCTGCTCAAGCTCCAGAAAACCTTCTTTACGAAAACGATTGAGCATTGTGTCTCCCTCTAGGTATTCCATCACCAGATATGGTATGCCGTCGCCTCTGGAGTCTATCCCGTAGTCGGTAACCTGAATGATATTCGGATGCTCAAGTTTTCCTAGTGCTTTTGCCTCGGTTCGAAAACGAGCAAGATATGAGGGATCTGCAACAATTGAATGCTTGATAAGCTTCAATGCAAAGAATTTTTGGAGTTCAATGTGCTGCGCCTTGTAAACAGCACCCATCCCTCCCCTGCCCAGGCAGCGCTCCAGGAGGTATTTGCCATCTATAATTGAGGAGCCATTCAGATGAACATCCAAAGAGGACCCACCACAAGGGCAATTAGTCTGGCTATCATCCAGACATTTGCCGCATGCTTCACATTCCTTCATGAAAAAAGTACCTTAATTTTTATTTCCTGATCACAGCAATAGCTTTTTGATAAAAGAAAGCTCTATATACGGGATACGCATTATTGATGTGTAGCTCTCCCCAGGTTCCTATAATTTTTCTTTATATCCCTCAAATAAATAGCATAGGAAAAATTGTATGTCAATTTAACGAACACATGTACCTGCCCTCTCATAATATCAATAATTGCCTTCAACTTTTGATTATAACCTGAAAGCTATTCAACATCGATCCATTTGGGATTGATTTATAATGGAATATTTTTGAGAAATAAAAAGTCTTAGCTCAACTTAAGAGGTCTTACCTGAAACGTTTTTCTCCCAATAAATTTATCATTCATAAAAACAACAACTGTCCACTGTCCTTCATTCTTACTTTCGGGAGTAAGCTGGAGCATATCATACGCTGTCACAACTCCAAGATATTCCTCATTCTGATTTACTATTATATCGCCGGTATCCCTGAACATTTTTTTATCAGGAGAATACCATTTCCATCTGAGGCGTATCTTTATTGAAACATCTTTTAATTTTATAAAACAGTTTATATGATCGTCTTTAGAAGTGAAATCGGATTGAATATCCACAGGCTTAAGTAAATCTCCGCTATCTTCCATTCCTTTGCATAAATGAATACCTTCAACCTGGTTATCAGGAGGAAAAATGTGTTTGGGTCTAAGAGTAATACAGCTTCCAAAAAAACTGGATAACATGAGTAAAATCACAATTATTATATTTCTTTTCATCTTGGAACCAGTTCCACCATAAATTGCTTTGAAAGGCTCCGCCAGACAAACCTTAACTGAAACTGACCGGCTTCCCTGATTATATATAAATCAACGTTATTTATTTTTTTTAAAATAAAGTCATAATTGAGTAATGAGTGAAATTTCCAATTTCTAAATAATTCGATTGAAACATCTACAAACGACTGCCTCCAGGTGCTATTTTTTGGATCGAAGGAAAAAGAAACCCACCCATTTAATCTTTTTGAGGGATTTACTTTTAAGACAGCGCTTAAGTTCTGGCTGGTTGTCCCTTCGATTAGCCATGACTTAGTTTTTCTCCGCGATTGAATATTATATAATCCCCCAACAGAAACTCCTTTTATTAAACCTTTATTAGCATTTACAATAAATCCACCGGAAGTAAAATTTCTGCCTTCCTTCTCAACAAACTGCTCTAAAGCAATGTTGAAATTCAAACTGAAACTTTTCTGGACAAAAATAGGTTTAGTTGACAGGTTGAATACTGTATTATTACTGTAATTGTCCTCATGAATTTCCCCTTTATTCAAATTATTGTAAATAAATATATTATAGATACTGGCTGATAATAAGCCTCCAAAAAAATTAAAGGGATTTAGCCCTAATCTTAGCTGCGGCTGTGATAAGAGCTGGTCCCCAAAAAGGTCATAATTCAAATAATAGTCCGTGGAAAGATTAAATATCCGGGAACTATATGAAAGATTAATTCCTCCAGAGAATATTTTTGAGTAATCGCCATTTCTTCCTATTTTTACTTTTGAATAGGATGAAGATAAAAGAAAATTAATCTTCTTTAAAAAAGTATTTCTATATGAAATATTGCTTAACACCTGATTTTGAATTCCGTATTTGCCTACAAAAGAAATATTTCCAAATTTATTCGCGTTTATGTTTGACTGAAAACCAACCCATGCTTCTCCTTGAAGGTTTATTGGCTTGTTGTAAAGAACGTCTACCTGTGTATTAACCTTGTTGCTCCATTTCTTATTTAGCCATAAGCGTGTATTCCACAGGCCACCAGAATTATAGTTCCCTGTCAGGCCAAGATTTAAATTTTCATTAAAATTTATGGTTGTTGAGCTCATTACATCTATCTGCCGCTTAAGCCCGGAATAGTCCTTTAAAACAGAATGTTCTTCATAATTGAGCTGGGTTATAGTGTTAATCTTTTTCTCTTTTTCATATAAATAACTTAATCTACCTATTATGCCCTGGGACCTTGTATACCAAATTCTATTTAAGGAAATCCCGTTTCTTCTTTGATGAAACCCTCCGGATAATTTAAATTTTTTAAATCCTATTGACTCTATGCCCTCTAAATAAAGCCCCACATTGAATCCATAGATTTCAAAATTTTTATTTATCTGAAATAATTTCCCGGTAAAATAAATGAATGATTTTTTAATTTTCGATAAACTTAACTCATCCAGAATATTGTTTTTAGAGAGAGCAATCTCACTGCCTTCATCTCCTATTTTTTTAATTTCAACACCTTCTTTATAACTGATAAGTTTTCCAATATTTTTTTTAGGATCAAATAAAAACTCATCACCTGAAATTATCTCATTTTCCTTTTTTAAAACAATATTCCCATATGCATAAAAAGTCCGGGAAGCCACATCTATCTTTATGTACTGGCAAGAAACCTCATATAAAGAAAACTCGAATTTAACATTTTCTCCATAAATCTGACGATAATCATAACTATAAGCTAAATAGTTTCCTTCTAAATTTATTAGTATTTTCTCTGAAGCTAATAAAAATGGAGATAAAACAAAGAAAAATATCAGAATTAATGGAATTTTTTTCTGTTTACTCACTCTCTAAAGCTCAACTGATAAATTTTTCCACTTCCGTCCACATTCCATAAATAATGTCCATCAAAGGTCAGCCCTCGTGGTGACTGCCCGGGGGAGAGAAAGGTCCTTAAAACACTTCCCTCAGTTGTTAATTCGTAGATTGTAAGGTTTGAAGAATCAGATATCCAGAAACTGCCCCCAGCAAAAGTTAAACCGTCCACCAGAATACCAGGGTTGGGAAAAGAGGATATTATCTCCCCTGTTTCCGGGTCAATCCTTAGTATCTTGTTCGATTGATAGTCTGCTAACCATAACGAGCCCAGACCGTATTCAATGGCAGTAAAAGATCCTCTCTGCAGATTGAGTCTCTTCTGGACCTCCCCGTTTAATATATTTATTTTATATATATCAACATACGATTCACTGCACACCCAGAGGTCCCGGCCATCGTAGGCTACACCTGTTGTTGCCTGCAGAGGAGAGGTTAAGGCTCGTACCTGAGCTCCACTTAACCGATTCAGGCTGTAAAGAGTATCATTATAGCCATCAACGCTCCATATGGTACTGCCGTCCCAGCAAAGGCCCAAAGGCACATAAGAAGGAGTTGAAATTGTGCTGACCACCTCAAAGACAATCTCTCCCGCCAGAGGATCATAGGGATTGTCAAAAAGACGGTCCTGACAGGAAGGCTGAAGGAAAAGACTAAAAACTATAAGATATAGTAAAAAAGAGAGTTTTGTTTTCATTGTGTTCTAATTTTAATTTGAGGTTTCTACTCTTTTTCTCTTTCTTTTTAACAATAATATAAATATCAATCAAATTTATAATCCAGATGCCTGCAGCAGCAAGTAAAAACTTATTCCTCCTGATATCATATTTTTCTGTTAAATCTCTGTAACTAACGGCATCAGTGGTATTATCTGCTGTCTTGTAAAGGCCATAATAATCATTACTTTTGTGGTTATTTGAAAATATCTTATAGATACAAAATATTTCTGCTGATAAAAATAAGGCACTTTCCAGATATCTCTTTTCTGCTAGCTGTCCCCAGCCTGGGATTAGGAGTGATTTTTGTAGCGAGGTAAATTTATTATCTAGCTTAGATTGTTCTTTAGGCTTTTGCTCTTGCCCAAAACAAGCAATACACAAAAAAATTATGGCAATTAAAGAAATAACAGCTTTATTACTTCTTTTCACTTCTTCTATTTTTTCTATTTCTTATTTCTTGGTCTTCTTGTAAGAGGAGTTCTGCTTTTATTAGGTCTTGTTTTAGAGCTTTTAATCGGACCTAAATAACTTTTTATGATCCTGGGACTATTAAGAGATAAGCTAGAGCTTGTATCAATTGCCTGGAATTTCTGGATGCGGTAATTATAAAAATCAGACACATATACATAACCGAAACTGTCTACTGTTAGCCCCTCAGGCCAATTAAACTCGCCATCTAAACTTCCAAAGCTGCCCCATTTTGTTACCCACGTCCCATCAGGTCTGAATTTCTGGATGCGGTCATTAAAACTATCAGACACATATACATTATTAGAACTGTCTACCGCTATTCCAGTGGGATAGTCAAACTGCCCATCTCCACTTCCATAGCTGCCCCATTTTGTCGCAAACGTCCCATCAGAATAAAATTTCTGGATTCGGTTATTGCCTTGATCAGCCACATATACATAACGATTACTGTCTACCGCTATTCCAGTTGAATAGTTAAATTGCCCATCTCCACTTCCATAGCTGCCCCATTTTATCACAAACAATCCAGTTGATGTAAATTTCTGCATTCGGTCATTACCAGCATCACAAACATACACATAACCAATATTGTCTACCGCTATCCCTTGAGGATAAAAAAACTGGCCATCTCCACTTCCATTGCTGCCCCATTGGGTTACATACGTCCCACCAGATGTGAATTTCTGGACACGGTGATTACCATAATCAACCACATATACATAATTAGAACTGTCCACTGCTACTCCATAAGGAAAGCTAAACTGGCCATCTCCACTTCCATTGCTGCCCCAATTTATCAAAAAAGTCCCATCAGATGTGAATTTCTGGATGCGGTGATTAGTACTATCAGTCACATACACATTACCAGAACTGTCTACTGCCACATCGCAAGGATCATCAAACAGAGCATCTACACTTCCATAACTACCCCATTGATGGACATATTCATAACCATGATTTAAAGTAAAAATGCCACTTTCACCATAAATACTCGCATCAGTATCATCTGAAATTCTTATTTTGTAATCTGTCCCTTCTACATAGAATGAATCCACTAACCATGAAAAAATTCCATCATTATCTATAGAAGATGCATACCCAACTAGGGTAGTTCCCTTGTATACATCAAGATCTACGTAATTGCTGACTGCACCTGAAGACGTCCAGGTGACGTTTACTAACTGACCTGTGCTCCAAATATCAGCACTTGTTGGAGATGTCACCGTTATAGACCTTCCCTCAATTGTGAAGGCATCACTCTCATCATAAACCCCGGAATCAGTGGTGCTCGATACCCTCACTTTATAATCTGTACCATCCGCTAGAGTTGAATTCACTGTAGCCCATGTATATGTCCCATCATTCGCTGTGCTTGATATAATCGTTTCCTGCAAGGTGATTCCTTTATATAGATCAATTTTTACATTAGTGATCGATCCTGTAGAGGTCCAGGTGATATCAGCTGGATTCCCCTTGGTCCAGGTAGTGCTGCTTGTGGGATTTGTTATTGTTATAGTGTTGTCCAGTATGAGCTCTACTTTATCTAACCATCCACAATCCGATCCAGAACTTAGTGAGGAATCTTTTTTATATTCCCACTTTACAAGATACGATCCCCCGCCAATTGAGTAAGTTTTTTGCTCCCAATCCACCTCTCCGCTAATCTGATAATTTGGCACTTCCACACCATCTACATAGAAGGTTAAATTATCAAATGTATTTTCCGAAGAGACTTTCCAATAGAAATTTAGACTCCCCGGCCCCCCTGTAACTGTGGTTTGGACATATGACAGCTGACTATCAGATACCGCACCGCTCTGCAATGCATCACCATCATAGTAGTAAGAGCCTGCCTGCCCAAACCAATCAGCATCTCCGCCTGTACTCCAAGCTAAATCAGAATTATCAACTGCTTCGCTTATGTCGACAGAATTAATTTCAAATGCATCACTCTCTCCGTACACACTGGAATCGCTGGTACTTAAGATTCTTACTTTATAGTCTGTCCCATCTGCAAGAGACGGGTCCACTGTCCATAGATATGAGCCGTCATTCTCTGTGCTCGATACAATTGTTTGATTAAAGGTACTCCCTTTGTACAAATCAATCTTCACATTTGACAAACCTAACACTCTTATATCCCCTGATGGCCTGAATTTACCACTAGATATCTGCGGAACAACAGGGGCATTTATTATTCCAACTCTGCTGTTTCTCTTTATATCCCTTATATCTTTTGCTCTTTCATGAACAATATCACCTTCTTTTACAGAGGAAGAAATCTCTCCTGAAATACCTTGAGGTTCGGATGTGTTACTTGAGAGCATTCCCCGATTTCCATATGAATCTACATCCTCTGAGCTTCTTCTCTCCTTTAGGGCACTTCGCAGAAAACGCCTCTCCTGAAAAGATCTTCTTTGAAACCGAGATAATGCTCTTCCTCCTTGATTTATTAAAGGATCTAATCCGGCACCTGTACTCACAACAGCCTGAGAAGCTCCTGACCCGCTGACTCCCCACTTTATCTCTACTCCTTCTCCCGTTGTCCAAACAGTACCGATTGGCAACTCGAGCACTGTTATGGTTGGTTCTGTGAGTGTTACACTAACCGTTGCTGTTTGCCCGGCTGTTACTGAGACAAAAACCTGATCATCTTCATATCCTTCCATAACCAGATCTACAGTATGACTCCCGGGAGATACATTGGTTAATGTGGTATTAGTTGTACTCCCTGTATCGCTTCCATCAAGAAATACCTGTGCTCCTGTTGGTGAGGAAAGCACCTGAATACTGCCATATACGGCAGCCGGAGTTCCATTACCGTTACCGCCTCCATCACTACCCTTCCCCCCCAACAAGAATGCTGCTGCCCCTCCACCTAGTACCAGCACTCCTAATATTATAAGTAATCCTCCACCACCCTTCTTTACCTTCTTCTCTACTGCAGGCTTTGCCTTTACAATAGGCCTTTTTTCTTTCTCTTTAAGTTTTATAGATTCTGCCTTCGTCTCGTTAAACATCTCCACAAAATCCGCGGAATAATACCTAGCATCAATTGTTCTTTCAGGCAGAGTTTCAAGTGATTTCTGGAGATGCTGTTTTGCCTCGACACTCTGGTTACTGGCATAATAGGCCGTGGAAAGATTGAAATAAACTTCGGAAATCTCTTCTCTTGTTCGAGCTAAGTCCTTTGCTTCTAAGAATTTTACTATTGCTTCTCGGTACTCTCCATTTTTGTATAAATCTTTCCCTTCTCGAATTAATCTATCAACATCGCGCTGGGCAGAAACATTATTCTTCGGCAATACATCTGAAGAAATAAGAAGAATGAAAAGAAAAATGACACTAATGATCAATAGTTTAGATTGGAAAATATCATGATTCATTTTCTTGCTATCCTTTACTCAGGTCTTTCTATCTTAATTAAACCTTTCATGAATTCTTTTTCTTTCGCCTTTTAAAAGCTCAATCACTATTGTTTTTTCAATCCTTAGTTCCTTATTAAAAAACTTTATTGTGTGTCTTCCTGCAAGCAATCTGATCTCAATTAGAGGCGGGGCTACTCTATAACGCCTCTCATCTATTTCTACTTCAGTAGGAGGGTAAGAACTGATTATTAAATATCCATAACCTATTTCTTGTTTTGTTTCATCTGGCTTGTATTGTATTGTTTCATCTGGCTTGTATTGTATTGTTTCATCTGGCTTGTATTGTATTGTTTCATCTGGCTTGCTCCTCAGCTGAAAAACGAAATCTCCTTTATCAAGACTTGGATCACGAATCTTACCATATTGAGGATGCTGGGCCTCGCGTGAATATACAACTACCTTCTCCTGCAGAAATTCTCCAAGTTCTGTTCCCGTTACATAACCATCCTCATTACGGTCAGCTTCGCCTTGAAGAGCTTCTATGAACTGCCTTTTAAATATGCTGTTATCTGGAACTGGCTCATCTGCTCCTCCAGCTGTGATAAATTGCCTCACGGGTCTTGCTGTTTTATAGCTAATGTATAGTGGCGGTTTTGCCCTCGATATGTTAAAAATTGCCCCTGAGAAGCAGCTGTCAAATAGAAATAATGCATGTTTAGCTTCTATTCTCCTTGCGTAAGCCTCAACAGTGTGCATGTCGATAGCTTTAAATTTAAAACCTGACATATCTTCATCAGGATTTGGTGCATCCCTTGGAACTATGTATCCCATGTCTTCTCCATAAGCCAATTTTTCAGTATGGCCGTGTCCAGCAAAAAATATCACCAGACAATTATCTTTCCCCTGACCGACATTAAAAATAAAATCATCAAACGCCGTCATGAGCTCATTTTTGGTAGGATCTTTTACTCTTGTCACTTTAAAACCTAGATCTGATAATACATCTCCTATCTCGTCAGCATCACGGACAGCATTAGGAAGATCAGGCCATCCATATTGGTAATCTGATACTCCTATCACCAACGCATACAAGTCCTTATAAAGATTTACTGTTTCCCCGGTATTAGACTTTGCGACAACTTTAAAACTCCTCTGTTGGGAGAAAAGGCAGGTTGAAATTAGAAATATTAATAAAATAATAGGGACACCTTTTTTCATTTTAGCCTCCAAACCATATTTATAAAATTTCTAATTAAAAACATTAATTTAAATACTATTTAACAATATATATTTCAAGAACGGCGGCTGCCCACTCAGCTTGCGAAAGAACTCTTGCTATCCCTCGAGTGGAACGAACTAGTTCTTTAAGTTCATCACTTCCAAGTGTATGTAATAATTCATCTTCTCTGCTACCGCAAAACCTGGCCAAGTCAAGCGGTCTCTTTGCGACAATTGCTAATGTCCTCATTTTTCCAAGAGGTTCAACAGTTTCTATGGAAAATTTTCCATCAAATGGAGGTATTATAATCCCTTCCCTCGCTTCTATATGATTGTCCTTCTGGTAAAGATTGGGAAGAAGGCAACATACTTCTCCATCAACAGATATTGCAAAGAGATAAAGGTAACCGCTTTTTTCACTGTCAACATAAAATTCAACATGATCTTTCAGTTTAATTTTATTCGAGGTTCCTCCAAATAACCTGAGATTTATGCTAAACGAGCTGGATGAATTAATTAGGTTTGATAACTCAGCCTGGGGAGTGAGGAAGAATATCGGCTTGTCGATTTTTCCAGGTTCCGCATCAATCTGAGGTTCCTGTTTCAATTTTAAACCTTTCAAATAATCTCTTGAAAACTGAAGTAGTTCCCGATATGTAATTACATCATCATTATTCTTATCAGCTCCTCCTTCAAGTCCTTTTAAAACTGAATATGTCATTGCTCCATTTGGATGATCACTATTTATGTTTATAGGGATTGCAACCTGATGGGGAGCTGATGCAGAGAATACTAAAATCTCACCTTTGCCTTGAGCAAAATCAACTCCAGATTTAACATCTTTTGTTGACTCGGCGTAATATTTATGGGTTTGTTTCCCACGATACTGTGATTCTTCCTCTAACAAGTCAGGAGAAGGGAGAATACGAGCAAAATATCCTTCTTTGTTTATCCCATTTGCTTCGGGTGAAATTCCTCGCTTTATTGTGCCAGAATGACAGGAGTCAAAAAGAAAAAAAGCACGGCGGTCCTTCAGCTTAATGATAAACTGATTAATATCATCATCTGATATTAGGTTTAAAAGATATCTTGGCTCTACGTCATAAGGACAGATACATTCATCAAGGCCATCTTCTTCATCCCCATTTAAATCTTGAATCTGTTTACCATGGCCCGAAAAACTAAAAACTACCCAGTCTTGAGGTTTTGTTTCTCGAACTAGCCATTGAAATCCTTCCAGTATTGACTCTTTAGTAGCATCTTGATTTAAAAGAAGGCGCATTTCAGTTTCTTTAAAATCGAATTTCTCTATTAAGATGTTTTTAATATCAAGCGCGTCATTCGTACAACCTCTAAGATCGAGTTTCCCTCCATATATATCATTATACTTATAGTGATCAATTCCAATAATGAGCGCTCTCCTTGCAGATAAAAGATAAACAGAAAATAAGAGAAATAATGATATAAAAACAATCGATTTTTTCATTTTTTTCTATTTTTCTTAGGTTGCAAAGCTATTTTTTCTCCAAACAATTGGGAGAGACTAGCCAGCATTAAGTTAAAAGAGATTTTATCCTCCATTGCAATCTTCCCTAACCATCCTTTTTTGTTAGCTAAATGCTATTATTTATATTGCTTATCCAAATGTTAATGTCAAGTCAAGAATGAATCGATTATGTTTATGTAAAGGCAGTAAATGGCCTCTTTTTTGGCACAAAACAGGACAAAATTCACAGCACAACAATTCCTAATCTCTTGATTACTCATTACTTACACTAGTTTGCAAAATGTATATTATCTTATTCAGATCGAATATTTGTAGAATATTCGACACGTTTTTTCAGTATGTCGAATGATTAGACATATTACCATTTTATTTGAGCTATACAGAATTAGTTTTCGTTATTGTAACGAAAAAAATTTTAACAAGATAAAGGTTTCTATCTTTTGAATAAATCAAGGTAATTCCAAAGTACAAAAAGGCGATTACGGGAAAGGTCAGTAATCTCTTTTACAATCCCAGTCTGACTAAATTGTTGAATTATACTGTTGGCAGTATTAAACGCAATATTTAATTCCTTGCTTATTTGGGAAATATTCACTACGGGCTTGGAAAACATATATAAGAGCAACCTTTGACCCAATTCCGCCCGGCGTCCAAATGTCATGATAGTTTGCTCATATTCTCCTCGCAGTTTGATAATCTGTTCAAATGTTTCTTTTCCGTTTTTTGCTGTGGTAATCACACCAGAAAGAAAAAACTTAATCCACTGCTCAATATTGTTAGAAGCACGCGCTAAAATTAAAGAATCATAATAAGAATCTCGGTGTTTATCAAAAAAATCAGAGATATACAGTGTGGGTTTTTTTAATATTCCGTAATAAATAAGTTGTAAAGTTATGAGCAATCGTCCAATTCTGCCATTTCCATCTAAAAACGGGTGAATTGTCTCAAATTGATAGTGGCTTAATGCTATTTTAATGAGTACAGGAATTTCTAAATCCTGGTTATGCCAAAACTTTTCCAAATCGGTTAAATACCCCGGTAGTTCATCATGGTGCGGGGGAATAAAAAAAGCGTCGTTAAGACCTGATCCGCCTATCCAATTTTGACTTCGTCGAATTTCTCCCGGCTGCTTTTCTCGCCCTCTCACTCCAGAAAGCAAGATTTTATGTGATTCTTTGATTAAACGCATACATAACGGCAATTTTTCTAATTGTGTCACTGCATAATTTATTGCTTGAATATAATTTTGCACCTCTTCCCAATCATCCCTCTTTTCAGGCTCTATCTCTTTTCTGGGTAAAACTGCCTCAACGATCTCCGTCTTTGTTCCCTCTATACGGCTTGAAGTTGTCGCTTCCTTAACGACGTGCATTTTAATAAAGAAATTGACATCAGGAATAAGGAAAGAATATGCATTAAGCTCTCCTAAAAACCTTACTGCGTTTTCAAGAAGAAGGAAAATTTTTTTATCTTTCCACTCAAATGGTTGGTTGATAAAAGACGGACTGAAGCTTTTGTATTGGAAATCTTTAGAGTAGTAGTGTTGTTTATATGTGCCTGCGTTAAATAAATGCTTTTTCATAATCAGCAAAAAGTTGAAATACGATATTTCTATATTTCAAGTTTAAGCACAAACTTGAAATAAGTCAATTATTTATTTCAAGTTTATAAAGCTATTTTATTTAAACTATTAAATAAAAAAATTAAAAAAAAGGGGCTATCCAGCCTTTTTGGCCCAAAACAGGATAAAATTTTCAACATAAATTATAGCAATCTATTTATTTCAAATAAGTTTAATAGTTTATTCACTCACGTTCTAATGAAAGACTCAATTTTTTATATAAGTTATATATATT
>LAZR01001184.1_pt1 | contig 16954 bp, 17 predicted proteins | sample 329461 | NCBI WGS metagenome assembly LAZR01 (sample SAMN03002196, study PRJNA259156) | marine sediment metagenome | biome: sea floor; feature: Hydrothermal impacted sediments; material: marine sediment; isolation source: Loki non-amplified sample from Loki's castle hydrothermal vent sediment ...
GGACGTTGGCCACCAAACTTACCCTCACAAAATTTTAACGGGCCGCCGCGAGCAGATGTTAAGCATGCGCCAAGCTGAAGGTTTAGCGGGTTTCCCCAAGCGCAGTGAAAGCGAATATGACACCTTTGGTGTAGGGCATTCAAGCACCTCCATTAGCGCTGCATTAGGCATGGCCATTGCCGCGCAAGCCAATGGTGATTCTCGTCGCGCTGTCGCTATTATAGGTGATGGTGCACTCACTGCCGGTCAAGCTTATGAAGCCTTAGCCCATGCCGGTGACTTAAGTGCCAACTTACTCGTTATTCTTAATGATAACGAAATGTCTATTTCCAAAAATGTCGGCGGTATGTCGAATTATCTTGCTCGTTTATTATCAGGCAAGTTTTACGCATCAGCCCGTGAAGGCAGCAAAAAAGTACTCGAAAAACTCCCGTCAGCATGGGAATTTGCTCGTCGAGCTGAGGAACATGTTAAAGGCATGGTGATTCCGGGCACTTTATTTGAAGAAATGGGCTTTAATTATATTGGGCCTATTGATGGTCACGATCTCGATATATTAATGACAACATTAGGTAATTTGCGTGAGCGCAAAGGCCCACAATTTCTGCACATCGTCACCAAAAAAGGTAAAGGTTACGAGCCTGCCGAACAACAACCTGGTAAATATCACGGTGTTAGCCCAGCAGGTAGCGCCGCATCAACGGGGCCAACCTATACGCAAGTATTTGGTCAATGGTTATGCGATATGGCAAAAGAGTCAAAAGATTTAATCGCCATTACACCAGCTATGTGTGATGGGTCAGGTTTGAACGAATTTGCTAAACGTTACCCTAAACGCTATTTTGATGTAGGCATTGCCGAACAACATGCCGTGACACTTGCAGCGGGCATAGCTTGTGAAGGCAAGAAACCCGTTGTAGCGATTTATTCTACTTTTTTACAGCGTGCTTACGATCAGCTTATTCACGATGTCGCTATACAAAACTTACCTGTTTTATTCGCGATAGATCGCGGCGGTTTGGTGGGTGCTGATGGCGCAACACATGCTGGAACCTTTGATTTAAGTTACCTACGCTGCATTCCTAATATGGTTGTAATGGCGCCCGCTGACGAAAATGAATGTCGTCAAATGTTGACCACGGGTTATAACTATAACGGGCCATGCGCGGTACGTTATCCTCGAGGTGCTGGAAATGGCACGGCCGTTTCGACCCATTTAGACACTATCGAAATTGGCAAAGCGGAACTAAAACGCCAAGGTGTAAAAGTGGCGATTCTAGCATTTGGCAGCATGGTTCAACCTGCTATGGATGCAGCTGAACAACTCAATGCAACCGTAGTCAATATGCGTTTTGTTAAACCTTTAGATAATGCAATGATCGAACAAATGGCCAATACGCATGATTTGATCATCACGATTGAAGAAAATACATCGCTTGGTGGTGCTGGTAGCGCGGTAGCCGAACACCTCATCGCCATCGCGAATTCTACGCCCATTAAAATCATGGGATTGCCTGATAAATTCATCGATCATGGCGAACATAAACAAATGTTAAGTCAGTGTGGTTTAGATGCAAAAGGCATTATTGATACTGTCAAAAATCATTTTCCGGCATAATATGCCTGTTAGTCGTCCTAATTCCCGAGTATAATAGTCAACTATGAGCAGCCCAACCTATACCCTAAAAATATTGGCAGATTTTGCCTCAGCGCACACTCTACGTAATTACCCTGGTGATTGTAGTCGTATGCATGGCCATAACTGGAAGTTAGAAGTTGAAGTCACTGCGACTGCTCTGAATGAACATGAAATGGGCATGGATTTTAAAACGATCAAAAATGCTGCTCGTGAGTTAGCTAAAACACTCGACCATCGCTATCTCAACGATATTCCACCTTTTGATACGATTAATCCAACTGCAGAAAATATTGCCCAATATTTTTATCAAAATCTGAGCCAAACGCTTAATATCGACTCAGCTAAAATCTCTGGTGTGACCCTTTGGGAAACTGATCGCGCCTGTGTACGTTACAGTGAGGACTAAGAAAGACATGACTACTGATAAAAAACCAGATTGCTGCGATGAAATCGAAGATGTACAAAATATCGCGGATCAACGCCATATTGCTATAGATAAAGTCGGCATTAAAGACATTCAACACCCGATCATAATAAGCGACCGTACCACTGGCGAACAAAATACGATTGCTAACTTTAATATGTATGTGAATTTACCACATCAATTTAAAGGCACACATATGTCACGTTTTGTTGAGATTTTAAATCAACACGAACGTGAAATTACCGTTAAATCATTCCGCGAAATGTTAGGCGAAATGACAGAACGCTTACAAGCTGAATCAGGCTACATTGAAATGGCGTTCCCTTATTTCGTCAATAAAGAAGCCCCAATCAGTAAAGTCAAAAGCTTGATGGACTACCAAGTAAGCTTTATCGGTGAAATCACTGGCGACAAAACAACGATGACGGTTAAAGTTGTTGTGCCAGTAACAAGCCTTTGCCCATGTTCAAAGAACATCTCAGATTATGGCGCACACAACCAACGTTCACACGTTACCGTAACGGTTCGTGTTGATAATTTCATGTGGATAGAAGACATTATCGATGTCGTTGAACAAGAAGCTTCTTGTGAAATTTACGGTCTACTTAAACGACCAGATGAAAAATATGTAACTGAAAAAGCCTATGACAATCCAAAATTTGTTGAAGATATCGTGCGTGATATCGCAGCACGATTAAACAACGAAACACGTATCAATGCGTATACCGTTGAGTCAGAAAACTTTGAATCAATTCATAACCATTCTGCTTATGCTTTGATCAGCAAAGGTTTTGATTAGAACGTAAATTAAAACCTGTTCCATCTAAAAAGCCTCCTGTTAGTGAATGCTAGCAGGAGGCTTTTTTGTTTAGGTGTTCAAGTATATCCAACTTACTGATGCAACTTGGCAAAACATTTGAAATGTTAATATTTTTTCTTCAAATCCATTCGTTGATCTGTTCGCGATATTTCAACTTGTCCCAAAAAAGTCATACCTAATAATGCACGTTTTGGATGAGGACCATCCAATACCATTGCGCCCACATTATTAAGCTTAATATCACCTATTTGAACTTCATCTAAATTAATTTTATAAGCTTTTTCTATACCTGATGCCGTTTGTACCATGCCCGCTGGTGCATCAAGATATTGTAAACCCAAACGCTGCGCTGTGGCGGCATTGAACGCAATGGCCGATGCGCCAGTATCAATCAAAAAATCAACGCTGTAACCATTTACACTGCCAACGGTTAGATACATGCCATTATTTGGCCATACGCTAACTTTAGCTTGTTCTGCTGGACCTATAATCTGACCACCAATACGTGAACCCAATAGGTATTTTTTTTGAACACCCGCAACTTCAATAGTTGCGCTCTGACTTGTCGCAGAAATAAGTTTGACGCCTTCTGGACTCGTCTTGCCTACTTTCAATAAACGCTGTTGTTCATTGATTGTCAGCACTGCTTGATTGTGAAATAAACCGACGACGACAATGTTCAGTGTGTCAGACCATACGACTGGCGAGTTTATCAGTATAATAAGTAGCGAAGTCCATGATATCCATGATTTTTGCATGGATTTAATCTCCATTTTTATAGTTAGTCCAAAGAGAATAACAGCGAATCGTCATGAATATATCATCTCCCCCTACTATTACTGGTGTCATTTTGGCAGGTGGACAAGCACGTCGGATGGGCGGCGAGGATAAAGGCCTAATTTTATTCAATGATAAACCGTTAATTTCCTATGTTATCGCGACATTAAAAACACAAGTCGATACCTTGGTTATCAATGCTAATCGTAGTATTGAACAATATCAGGCATTTAAATATCCCGTTATCAGCGATACTTTAGATGATTTCTGCGGGCCGTTGGCGGGAATGTTGAGCGTCATGCAAACTGTAGATACGGATTATATTTTAACCGTACCTTGTGATTCACCCCATGTATCGTCACAATTGCGTCAACGAATGATGGAAGCATTATTAATTCAGCGAGCTGATTTAGCGGTTGCTCACACAAATGGTCGATTACAACCTGTGTTTTGTCTGATTCCTTGTCGATTAAAAGACGATCTTGAACAATACTTACAACAAGGTGGTCGCAAAATTGATACCTGGTTAGCCAATCATAATATGGCTGTTGTTGATTTCTCAGATCAACCTAATAGCTTTATGAATATTAACCATCCCGCTGATTTAATTTCCCAACGAACCCCGGTTTCATCGCCGATACCTTTAATCGGCTTTGCCGCATTTAGCGGCACAGGTAAAACAACGTTATTACGTCAACTTATTCCTATGCTCAACACTAAAGGATTAAAGATTGGCGTCATCAAACATGCTCATCATAATTTTGATATTGATGTGCCCGGTAAAGACAGTTACGAAATTCGCAAAGCAGGTGCACAGCAAGTATTAGTTGCATCAAGTCGATTAATGGCCTTGATGGAAGTGCACTCGAATGAGTTAATCGATCCACTTTTATCGACGCTTATTTCAAGACTCGACTGCAATAAACTTGATCTGATTCTTGTCGAAGGCTTCAAGCATGAAGCAATGCCGAAAATTGAATTATATAGAGCTGATTTAGAAAAACCTTTCCTCTATCCCTCAGATCAAAACATTGTTGCTATTGCAAGCGATCTGCCACTCGATCTTGAACGTGATATCGAACAACTTGATATCAATAATATCGATGCGATGGCTGATTATTTAGTACATTTTATTGAACGTTGGACTCACTAACATCATGTCAGAATTTATTTCTCAACCTAGCTGTGCTGATCCAATAGAGCAAAATCAACTTAGCATTGATGCGGCGAGGCAGCGAATTGCTGCACTCATCACGCCATTAACGGCTTGGCAACGTTGTGCCTTACGAGATGCGTTAGATCGCGTCTTAGATGAAGATATCATTTCGCCTATTAATGTACCTGCCCATAATAATTCGGCGATGGATGGATACGCAATTAAAAGCAGCGATATTGTTGATGATTCCTTTAGTCTGAAACAGGTTGGCATTGCTTTTGCGGGACAACCGTTTCAAGGCACCGTTAATCAGGGTGAATGTGTTCGAATTATGACGGGCGCTGTTTTACCAAACGACTGCGATACGGTTGTTATGCAAGAACAAGTTGCCGTTAATGATGACATGATTACTATTCATGGCTCACAGCAAAAAGCGAGCAATGTTCGTTATATTGGTGAAGATGTAAAAATAGGTGATGTAACACTGAGTAAAGGTCGCCGTATTATTCCTGCCGATCTCGGTTTACTTGCATCATTGGGTATTGCTGAAGTTAATATTCGCCGTCGACTTCGTGTCGCATTTTTCTCAACAGGTGATGAGCTTAAATCCATTGGCGAAACATTGGCTACAGGTCAAATCTATGACAGTAACCGTTACACGCTTTACGGCATGTTAAAACGCCTTGATGTAGAAGTGCTGGATATGGGTGTAGTACCCGATCAAAAAGGTCCACTTCGCCAAACCTTATTGCAAGCAGCGCAACAAGCTGATGTTATTATCACCTCTGGCGGTGTTTCGGTCGGAGATGCTGATTATGTCAAAGATATGTTAGCTGAATTAGGCCAAGTGGATTTCTGGAAAATCGCCATGCGACCAGGTCGTCCTCTTGCTTTTGGCCAAATAGAAAACGCTTTATTTTTTGGCTTACCCGGCAACCCCGTTTCAGTGATGGTCACATTTTATCAATTTGTGGCACCCGCGCTTCGAAAATTAATGGGCGAAACACAACCCGCAGTCACCAACTTTCAAGTGATTTGTACCAATGATATTCGTAAAAGAGCTGGTCGTTTTGAATATCAACGTGGCATTTTATTCACAGATGATGACGGTCAAACGAAAGTCAAAACAACAGGTGGTCAAGGTTCAGGGATCTTGAGATCAATGAGCGCTGCCAACTGTTTTATTTTATTAGATGAACAATGTGATGGAATATGCGCTAACAGCCTTGTTACAGTACAACCTTTCTCAGGTCTTATATAAATGTCAGAACTAGCTTCAACAGCCAAACAAACCCTCGAAATTAATAAATTACGCAAACGTCTGCGTCGTAATGTCGGTCAAGCAATTGCTGATTACAATATGATTGAAGATGGCGACAAGGTTATGGTTTGCCTGTCAGGCGGCAAAGATAGCTACACCATGCTCGATATTTTAATGAACTTACAAAAGCATGCGCCGATTAAGTTCGATATCATCGCGGTTAATCTTGATCAAAAACAGCCCGGCTATCCTGAACATGTTTTACCAGAATATTTAGCTTCGATCGGTGTGCCCTTTCATATTATTGAAAAAGATACCTACAGCATTGTTAAAGAAGTCGTGCCTGAAGGTAAAACGACTTGTGGTATTTGCTCACGCCTACGTCGTGGTTCACTTTATGGTTATGCTCGTCAAAACGGCATTACTAAAATCGCCTTAGGTCATCACCGCGATGATATTATTGAAACGGCTTTTCTTAATATGTTTTACGGCAGCAAACTTAAAGCCATGCCGCCAAAATTATTGAGTGATGACAAAACAAATATTTTGATTCGTCCGCTCGCTTATTGCAAAGAAGCTGACATTATTCGCTACTCTAATCATGAACAATTCCCAATCATTCCTTGTAATTTATGTGGCTCACAAGAAAATTTACAACGACAAGTCATTAAAGACATGTTGCAAGGCTGGGAAAAACAACAACCTGGTCGTTTAGAAAATATTTTCCGTAGTTTTCAAAATATTGCACCGTCACAAATGGCTGATAATGAATTATTTAATTTCAAAGATCTTGAATCACACCGTCTCGCTCCAACGGGTGAAGAAGATGCGGCACATGATGATAAACAATTTCCAGCATTATCTAGACAATAAACTGAGTAATCTGTTAGTAAGCTAACAAAGTTATGCACCATTTAGGAACGTCAGTGCAAGTCCACAATAACAGTCGTCGCTAAGTCATTGATAGCATTAAAAAGCAATCTATCTATATGATTTTTATAGCAATTTAGATCGTGGTTGATTTTTAACCAAATAGAGGTAGATTGTTACAAAATAATGACTTAGCGATTTGTCAGCATGTTACCCACAGAGTTATCCACAGATATTGTGAGTAAGTCTGTAAGTCATTGATAGTGATATTTTCGATTGAAATTAACCGATTTATCTTGCATAACTCAAGCTAATAGTGTGCTGAAAAGAGAACACTAGATTAGTTTTAAAATAAACCTGACCGCAGAATAGTGAGCGATTGCTCAATTTTTACCGTTGCCAGCCATCAAGATTAATCATCGGGTATCTATTGTTTCTTTGCTGACTTAAACCTTGAATTAAGATCTATACCGGAAGGTCATCTTTATTATTTATCAACATAAAAAAAGCTTAAAGCAATATTCATTTGTCGGAGATCAAGTAAGTTATACACTCTGATATTCATCACAAAAGTTTGTATTATCCGCGTTGAGTTAATTAATAACCCATCACACTAAAGACATTAAACCATTGTTTTATATCAAAATTTCATTGGTGGTTAATTTTTAACCAAATAATAGAGATTGTTACAGATTAATGACTTAGCGATTTCTTCGTAAGTTAACCACAGAGTTATCCACAGATAGTGTGAGTAACTCGCTAAGTCATTGATCTCTGTAAATTCAGTTTAAAATGTAGCTATTTTGCAGGAGTAAAATCTTCAGAAAATTCCAACGCATTTCCATCAGGATCACGACAAAAGAAAGCAGCTCGACCTGACTTACTTCTTGAGAATGCAACGCCAGCAGATTCGAACTTGTCGGCCAAAGCATCTAAATCATCCACCACTAATGCAACGTGCTTGTCTCTGCCACCATGTTCAGGACGGCCATCTATCGAATCAGGATTAGGTAGCTTCATTAAATGCAACTGCTGACCTTGTGCATTAAGATCTAACCAAGCACCGTCATATGGGAAGTTTGGCCGATGTTCATTCAAGTGAATGTCTAATACACCACAATAAAACTCTAACGATTTAGCAACATCAGCAACTAAAAAGCTGGCGTGAGCAATTGATTTAATCATAAAAACCCCTTTTTTAAATGGTATGTAATGTGTTGTTAAACAGTAGCTTTCTGCTTAATTTATCGGTGTTTTATAGCTAGTCGTCAATAATGTTATCAATAAAACTTGTTTGGCAACACTATATAAAGTCGCATAGATAACGTGCCAACTATCTAAAATAGCCTTAATGTAAAAAAATTTAAGTTTCTGATTTAGCGATGCCATAGGCAGCTAACAGAATCAAAGCGCCACCTAACCATTCTTGTAATGACATAATCTCGCTCGTTAATGCCCAAGCAGATATTGCCGCGGCAACTAACTCAAATAACATAATGACCGATGAATGATAAATCGGCATTCGAGCGATACCGTATAAAGCAGCCATTGTCATAAAAACAGTACCAAAGACTCCGACCATACCTGCAACAACCCAAATATTCATCGATACGTCTGGTATTGGCGTTTGTTGCCAACCCAAAACAAAAATGGAAGCAATCACAACGCCCCACCAAATCACGCCTGTTTTAGCCGCCATAGATACATTTGCTAATTTTCTAGCCAAAACATTATTGATTGAAAAAGCAATACTCGCAGTTATGGCAAGCCAATCAGCCAAACCTTGCGGCCAAGGAAAACCAATATTTGTGTCCCATAACATGACTAATGAACCAATCATTGCCACCACTAACATAGCGATAGCAGTGGCTGATAGTTGTTCCTTTAACCACCAGCGACTTAGCAAAACAGACCATATCGGTGACAAGTAAAACAATAACATCACTCGCATCACTTCACCTTCGGTCAATGCGACTAGAAAAGCAATATTCGTCACGCCAGCAGCGATGGCTAAAAAGATTAAATCCTTACGATCACTTAACTTAAAAATATTTTTTTTGAATAAAAAAGGCAGCGCTAATATGCCCGCAGCAAGATACATCACGAGCGAACTCCATACTGCTGATAAACCCGCTTCATCTAGCCAGCGCAATGGATACCAAATTGTTCCCCATAACGTTGATGAGAATAATAAGGCCGCGATGGCTAAACGGTTGTGTGCAGTATGTGATGTCTTCATGGCGAACCTTATACCACGACTAAGCTATAACCCGTTATAATAGTCGGCTTTATTTAATCGTTACTTCTTATGAATCCAGATCTAGCCTACTTGCATCCTTATCCGTTCGAAAAACTTGCGCAACTAAAAGCAGGATGCACACCACCGACTGATCTCACTCATATCGCATTATCGATTGGTGAGCCCAAACATCCAACGCCTGCGTTTATTACCGAGGCAATGATCAAGCATTTAGATGGCTTATCAACTTACCCTACAACGGCCGGTTCAATCGCGTTACGCCAAACTATCGCGGCTTGGTTAGATAATCGTTTTCATCTTGCTGGAAATATTGACGCGGCGACGCAAATCTTGCCTGTAAATGGTACTCGTGAAGCCCTATTTGCCTTTGCTCAAGCCGTTATTGATCGTAGCAAACCCACGCCACTAGTTGTAATGCCGAATCCCTTTTATCAAATATATGAAGGTGCTGCGATTTTAGCCGGTGCAACACCCTATTTTCTTAACTGCACTGCTGACAATAACTTTAATCCAGACTTTGATGCCGTATCAGCTGATGTGTGGGATCGTTGTCAGTTATTGTATTTATGCAGTCCGGGTAATCCAACGGGTGCGGTTATTGAGCAAGCCACCTTAATCAAACTCATCGAATTGGCTCATCAACATGATTTCATCATTGCCTCTGATGAATGTTATTCCGAGCTTTATTTTGATGAAAATCAACCGCCTGTCGGCTTATTAGAAGCGGCGACTGCAGCAGGTTATAACGATTTAAGTCGTTGCGTGGTATTTCATAGTTTATCAAAGCGTTCTAATGCACCCGGTTTACGTTCTGGATTTGTTGCTGGTGATGCCAAAATCATCAAAGACTTCCTGCGTTACCGCACATATCATGGTTGTGCGATGTCTGCTTTTACCCAAGCAGCCTCGCTTATCGCATGGCAAGATGAGCAACACGTCATTACCAATCGCCAACTTTATCGCGAAAAATTTGATGCTGTATTAGCGATTTTATCGCCAGTAATGAATGTTACCTTGCCTGAAGCAGGCTTTTATCTGTGGGCTGAAACGACAGTATCGGATACTGATTTTGCTCGTCGTCTATTCGATGAACAAAACGTGACTGTATTGCCCGGTAGTTTTTTAGCACGGGATAATGATAATAAAAATCCAGGTTCACATCGCATTCGCATGGCCTTAGTTGCGCCAATAGCTGAGTGTATTGATGCGGCCCACCGAATTGTAAAATTAATAAACACCTTATGACCGACTATCAAGTCCCTAATGGAGAAAGAAAATGAGCGATATTCAACAGATTATTGAAGAAGCCTTTGAACGCCGTGCAGATATCACACCTGCTAATGCTGAAGCTAAGGTTAAAAATGCAGTAGATCAAGCATTAGCCATGTTAGATAACGGATCAGCTCGTGTTGCTGAAAAACAAAATGGCGATTGGATTGTAAATCAATGGCTTAAAAAAGCCGTTTTACTGTCTTTCCGTTTAAATGACAACAGAATCATGGACGGTGGTGAAACCAACTTTTACGATAAAGTTGAACCTAAATTTGCTAGCTTTAATGAAGAAGATTTTAATAAAGCCGGTATCCGTGTTGTACCACCAGCTAATGTTCGTCGTGGTTCTTATATCGCACCAAGCGTTGTATTGATGCCTTCTTACGTTAATATTGGCGCTTATGTTGATTCAGGCACGATGGTGGATACATGGGCAACCGTTGGTTCATGTGCACAAATTGGTAAAAACGTTCACCTTTCAGGTGGTGTAGGTATCGGTGGTGTTTTAGAACCTTTACAAGCTGGTCCAACAATCATCGAAGACAACTGCTTCATCGGCGCACGTTCTGAAGTGGTAGAAGGTGTGATTGTCGAAGAAGGCGCTGTTATCTCAATGGGCGTTTACATTGGTCAAAGCACTAAAATCTTCAACCGTATGACCGGTGAAATTACCTATGGCCGTATCCCAGCAGGTTCAGTTGTTGTATCAGGTAACTTACCTTCTAAATGTGGTACTTACAGCCTTTATTGCGCGGTTATCGTTAAACAAGTTGATGCAAAAACACGTGGCAAAGTCGGCATTAACGAATTATTACGCGATATTTAATGATCACTGTTTACGGCATTAAGAACTGCGATACCGTTAAAAAAGCACGCCGTTGGTTAGAAGCCAACGGCGTGGCTTTTCAATTTCATGATTTTCGCGATGATGGCATTGATCAAAAAACAATCGATGTTTGGCTACAATCTGTCAGCTGGGAAACGCTGCTCAATAAACGCAGCACAACATGGCGACAAGTTGACCAAGCACAACGCGACAACATTAACAGGGAAAGTGCGATAGCTTTGATGTTAGCCTCCCCTTCAATTATTAAACGGCCTGTTTTAGTGAAAAATGACATTATTCTGGTCGGGTTTGATGACGAAATTTACACAACCTCACTCTGAGAAATCCTTACATGAATCTAGTTCGATCCTTGTTATGCCTAGCATTACTCAGCCCTTTAGTTGCTGAAGCAGATGATAATTGGCTAAGTTATGACCATCTTTATCTGCAAGGCGGGACTTATACCCATTATAAATCTAGCTCTGATTATTCTGGGCCCGATATTCTGGTAAGTTTAGAAGCCGTTAAAAAAAATGATTGGTTATATGGATTAGCGTTATTTGATAACTCTTTCGGACAGTTTTCTCAATACGTATATGCCGGTAAAATTTGGAACTACCACGACTCATTTGAAGGTTTTCATAGTAGAGTAACCGCAGGTTTACTTCATGGCTACCGTGGTGAATATCAAGATAATATTCCATTTAATGGCCTAGGCACTGCGCCAGCGATCATCCCAAGTGTTGGTTATAAAGCAGGCCGTTACGGCGCTGATGTTTCAATGTTAGGGTTTGCAGGTCTTCTAATGACTGTTGGACTAGATTTATAATTATGTGGAATTAAACAATGACCGATACACTTCAATTAACCCAAGAACTGATTAGCCGCCCAAGCGTAACGCCTGACGATTTTGGCTGTCAGCAATTATTAGCGCAAAGACTGTCTGCTATTGGCTTTACTATCGAACACTTACGGTTTGGTGAAGAAGGAAATTGGACCGATAATATTTGGGCTCGACGAGGCACTCAATCGCCTGTATTGGCTTTTGCAGGACACACCGACGTTGTGCCAACCGGCCCTGAAGCTAATTGGTCATCAGCACCCTTTTCACCAGAAATTCGCGATGGCTTATTGTATGGTCGTGGCGCAGCTGATATGAAAGGCAGTATTGCAGCATTTGTTACTGCCTGTGAACGTTTTGTTGTTGAATATCCTAATCATACAGGCAGTATCGCTTTTTTAATTACCAGTGATGAAGAAGGCCCAGCAACCGGTGGCACTATCAAAGTCATTGAAACATTAGAAGCACGTGGCGAAAAAATTGATTGGTGCGTAGTCGGCGAACCCACAAGCACAGCAAAAGTTGGTGACGTAGTTAAAAATGGTCGTCGTGGTTCATTGAATGGCCGGCTAACAATCAAAGGTAAGCAAGGTCATATTGCGTATCCTCATTTGGCAAAAAACCCTATTCACTTACTGGTGCCTGCTTTAACTGAGTTGTGTGCGGTGGAATGGGATCAAGGTAATGAAGATTTTCCACCGACCAGTTTTCAAGTATCCAATCTGAATTCAGGCACTGGCGTAACCAACGTTATTCCGGGCACGACAGACGTAGTGTTTAACTTTCGTTACTCAACAGAAGTCACCCACAAACAATTGCAACAACATGTACAAAGCATATTAGATAGTCATGGTTTAAACTATGATTTAGCGTGGGAACTGTCAGGAAAGCCTTTCCGAACAGCTAGTGGCGCGCTAGTTGATGCCGTCAAAGTAGCGATAAAATCAACGACAGGTTATGACACAGAGTTATCAACCTCCGGTGGTACATCTGATGGTCGTTTTATAGCGCCAACCGGTGCTCAAGTCATTGAATTAGGTCCGCTTAATGCGACCATTCATCAAATCGATGAGTGTGTTTCGGTTGCAGACCTTGACATTCTATCGACTATCTATGAGACTTTGCTCTCTGAATTATTAGCACAGTAAGCAATCTCCCCCGTGAACCTTATCATTAAGCATCGCCAATGGCTTTACCTGCTAACAGCACTTGTGCTGTTCATGCAGTCGTTTGCCATTTGGCATGATACGGAACACCCCTTCCACATTGCCAGTGATCAATGTCAGCGATTCGAGAGTATCACTCATACTCCAACGCTAGACTTAGTAGCGACGACTCTTCCTCAGCCAACCATTGAATATAGTTTTGCTGAATCTTCTTTTACCATCACTTATGTAGCCAATCGCATACGTGAAAATCATACCATTCGCGGCCCACCTAGCTTTTCATAGCCCATAAAACACATTTTATTTTTATATTTTTACAGAATTGTTCCGTCTTTTGACGACTCATCCCTGTAATTTATGCTATGAGAAAACACAATGAAACGATTAAAATTAACACTGCTTATTGCGGTGGTGCTTGCACCTGCCTCACCTCTTTTTGCTGCTCAATCTGATAATTCAACCCCTAATTCAATTAGTGATTTAAAAGCCGAAATATCTCAAATGCGCGCTGAATACGAACAGCGCATTAATCAATTAGAACAACGTCTTGCCGACAATGAATCTTCTACAACCCAACTTAATGACACCATTAAGAATACGCCGCCAGCAGCACCGGCTCCGATTGCCAATACTGCTAGTTCTAAAAATAGCTTTAATCCTGCGATTAGCATGGTATTAAATGGCGGTTTTAACCAATATCAAAATAATCCAGAAAACTATGCTTTAGATGGGTTTGCTCTTCAAGGCGAAGGCGAATTAGGTAAAGAAGGTTTTTCTCTAGGTGAAAGTGAATTAACCTTGAGTGCTAACATCGACCAATCTTTATATGGTCAAGCAACAGTCGCTTTGCATGAGCATGAAGGTGAAACTGAAGTCGAGATTGAAGAAGCCTTTATAGAATCACTAGGTTTAGGTAATGGCGTGACGGCACGTGCAGGTCGCTTCTTTGCTCCAATTGGTTATTTAAATCAACGTCATGCCCATGCATGGAATTTTGCTGATGCACCGCTTATTTACCGAGGTTTATTTGGTAACCAATTATCAACTGATGGTTTGAAGCTATCGTATGTACTTCCCACTGATCAATTGATTGAATTGGGTGGAACAGTGGGCGCTGGTGATAGTTATCCTGGTGGCGGTGACCATAACGGCATTGGCGATTGGTTGATCTACGCCAAAACAGGTGGTGATATTGGTATTGAAAGTAGTTGGGAAGCCAGCGTCTCTCATTGGGAATCAAATCCAGAAAATCGTGAGTATAGTGGTGGTCACAGCCACGGTGCTGAAGAAGCAACTTCTGCACTATTCAATGGCGACACCGATATTAGCAATATCTCGTTGGTCTACAAATGGGCTAAAAATGGTAACTTCCGCCAGCAAAACTTCAGCCTTATTGGTGAATATTTCATGCTAAATGATAATGGCAATATCACTCATGGTGATGATGAGTACGCAAATTATGATGGCAAACAATATGGCGGCTATGTAGAAGGTGTTTATCAATTCAATCCGCAATGGCGCTCAGGTTTAAGGTATGACTGGGTCGGTAGTGATCACAAAGCATCAGATACTGAATTATTAGCCGATGCAGGACTTGATGGAAACTATAACAATCCACAACGTAGCAGTGTAATGGTTGAATACTTACCAAGTGAATTTAGCCGTATTCGCGCCCAAGTTAACTATGACCAATCTTATAGTGACGATGATCTGCAATTGTTATTGCAATACACCGTCAGCCTAGGCGCTCATGGCGCACATAGTTATTAAGGAATATGAAAATGAGAAAATTAATTGTATTAATACCTTTATTGTTTGCTCACAGCGCCTTAGCAGACATCAATATTTTTGCCTGTGAACCCGAATGGGCGGCATTAAGTAAAGAACTAGGTGGCGATCATGTAACGGTCTATTCTGCAACAACAGGCTTGCAAGATCCACATTACATTCAGGCTCGCCCTAGCTTAATTGCTAAAGCAAGACGTGCTGATTTATTAGTATGTACCGGTGCCGAATTAGAAATAGGTTGGTTACCATTATTACAACAAAAGTCAGGCAACAGTGCCATTCAAACTGGCGCTGCGGGTTATTTCATGGCATCTGACAGCGTCAAATTATCTGATGTACCAACGGTACTTGATCGCAGTCAAGGTGATGTTCATGCTGCTGGTAATCCACATATTCAAACGAGTCCATTGAACATTTTAAATGTCGCTAAATCACTGACAAAACGCTTACAAGATGTAGATAGTGCTAACGCAGAGTTATATGAACAACGCTGGCAAGATTTTAATCAACGTTGGCAGTTAGCGATCACTAAATGGCAACAACAAGCAGCACCGCTTAAAGGCGTATCGGTTGTCGTGCAACATAATGGTTGGGGCTATTTATTTGATTGGTTAGGTTTAAATAAAGTGACAACACTTGAAGCTAAACCAGGTATTCCACCGACGGTTGATGATTTGAATAATGTACTCAATAAACTAAAAGTCACTCCAGCTAAAATGGTGATTAACGCCGCTTATCAACCATCACGCCCGACAGATTGGTTAGTAAGTAAAACAGGTATTAATAAAGCAACGCTTCCGTTTACCGTTGGTGGTGATGACCAAAGTACCGATTTATTTAGTTTGTTTGATGACACTATTCAACGTTTATTGGATGCGAATAAGTGATCGTATCAAATTTTGATGTGATGTTGATTGTGCCCGCCTTTTTGGCGGGTGCTCTCGTCCTGTCTACCCATGTGCCCTTAGGACAAGAGGTACTTAAACGCGGCATTATATTTATTGATATAGCCATTGCTCAAATTGCTGCTTTAGGTGTTATTGCAGCGACTGTCTTTGGTGGTGAGCTCGCAAGTTGGCAAATACAATTATTTGCTGGCTTAAGTGCGCTGTCAGGCGCTGCGCTTATTCATTGGTTAGAACGACATCATGCCCGTAGTTTAGAAGCGTTAATTGGCTTGCTGTTTGTCTTAGCAGCAAGTGGTGGATTGTTATTAGCTAGTTATGCGCCGCATAGTGATGAGTTATTGCATGACTTATTAGTTGGGCAAATTTTATGGGTTAGCTATGAGCAATTACTATGGGTGATGGCACTTTATGTTCCATTGTTACTTGTTTGGTTTACCTTTAATTGCAAAGAAAAGCCGATGTTGTTTTATTTAGTTTTTTCGTTGGCTGTTACCGCATCCGTACAGTTAGTAGGTATATATCTTGTTTTTGCTAGCTTAATTTTACCTGCACTGGCCAGTCGACATATCGCTAATATGAAAAAGCGTTTATTCATCGCCTATATGATTGGTTTAATGGCTTACTTGCTAGGCTTAATCTGCTCATTGATATTTGATTTACCAACAGGTGCGATTACGGTTTGGACATTATTATTAGTGGTAGTGCTTACCAAGCCGCTATTAAATCAGGCTAAATAGAGTCAAATCTGAAACTCTGATAAAGTAGCGTTTTCAATTTAAAGCGAAAGGATTAACTATGTCAGACATACCTGCCAACACGTCAACGCCAAAGTTAATTTATATTTTGTTTTTAGCCAATATTGTTATTCCGATTCTGGGTATAGTGGGCATTGTGATGGCGTACATCAATAAAAATGATGCGCCGCAATGGTTACAAACTCATTATC
>LAZR01001186.1_pt1 | contig 16923 bp, 19 predicted proteins | sample 329461 | NCBI WGS metagenome assembly LAZR01 (sample SAMN03002196, study PRJNA259156) | marine sediment metagenome | biome: sea floor; feature: Hydrothermal impacted sediments; material: marine sediment; isolation source: Loki non-amplified sample from Loki's castle hydrothermal vent sediment ...
CCCACTTGGGTGGAATTTCAAAACAATATTTTTGAAGTCGGGTACTATTTCCCCGTCGATTTCAATGTCTTTAATCTGCCAATTAGGTGCATTTCTATCTTGTCTTTTTGCGAAATAAATTCCATCCAATTCAATACGTTGTTCCAATTCTGCACAAACAGCTTTACACAATCTAGTGGGAATTCTTTTGACCTTAATAGCACTTCGTTGCATTAGAGACTGATATGGCCCTTTTCTAGCGTGTAACATTATATCACAAGAAGATTTAGGCTTGATGCAAAGATCCAAGAATCTTGCTCTTTCTTCACAAACTGCTAAGGCGTTAATATGGTCTTCTGGTATAGCGTCAGGATCATTGAATTGTGTGAACGTGGTATAACATTTAGAGAGTTGGAAATGGTCAAAGGCTAGATTGAAACCACAGACGTCGTGATCCATCATCCATTCGATAAGTTCAAGTGTATCACCTATCCGCTCCCGCCAAATATCCCAGAGCTTAATATCCCCATCATTCACCGCGTACTGTAAGAGTACGGGCATTCCGTAAAAGCCACATGTTTCTGTATCATAGAAAATCATGTTAATTACTCGGGAGAGGACAAGGCCTTTAATATCTCCGGAACAAGGGTATTTTCCCATTGTACTTGGAAATTTTCACTTTTACCTACGGCTTTAGCCGGAGTTAATACTAAAGAAGTATTAAAGTCACCGTTGTACATTCTGCGATAAAATTAAATTTTGTCTTTGTTACGTAATTTAAGCGTTTCTTTAATAAACATAGTAGCTCCTTGATAAATTAACGTACCAACTCACGTACTTCGTCTAAAAGGATTTCAAAATCACTGACCGCTTGATTAACTTTATCTTTGTCAAACTCATTAAAACCCGGTACCGGACGTATTAGAGCAATCATTAAATTGAAATTGTTATAGCATTTACGGACTAGTCTAGTGGCTAGATCAGCGTTAAGGCATTTGTGATTTTCGAGTTTGCACACAGTTACATTCTCCTCTTAGTTGCTCAAAATGCCTGGACTGGGATAAATAATATTCTTTGCGGGATTGATCCAGCTCTTTACTAATCAGTCGTATTTTCCGCCATTGCAGTAAATACACAAATAACATTATTATTACTAGTATATTATGAAATATCACTCTACACCTCTGATCGGGATTTCATAGTTAATACCTTTTTCATCTGCTTCGCTTTTAATATCAAAATACAATTCTGCAGAATTGATATTGCCATTAGCCCAAGCTAAAACTCTAGTATGTAGTCCATAACCTACAGTTTTACCTATATGTTCAATCATTTCTTGAACAACATTTACAGGTTGTCGACGTTTCTTAAAAGGGCTATCTTTCGGCTTTTTACCTACACTGATACCGCGTTCACCGCGAAGTTTAGCGTCTTTAATTTGTTTTACTGCTTCAAATTGTTGCTCTTTTGACTCTAAACTATAAATCTCTTTAATCTGGTACTGGTTAATCATACCAGCTGCAACTTCATCGCGTATCTCTATTGGTAAGTCTAAAAGGTTATAGCGAACTTGAACCCATGACGGACTAACGCCAAGCTCTTCACCGACTTGCCGGCGATTTAAGCCTAATTTACGTAGATGTTCAATCGCATTAGCTTCTTGTACGATATTCAAATCTTGGCGTTTGAGATTCTCCGCAAGATTTATCAATTTAGCACGGACCTCAGAGAGTCCAACTTTTATCATCGCAGGGATTGTTTCTTTCTTTAAGATTTTGAACGATGCGAAACGTCGATGACCTGCAACGATTCTATAATCATAATCTTCTTCAGGAAATTCAGAAACATCAGAAATTGGTTGAATTGCTATTGGAGATTGTAGTCCAGTCTTTTCAATATCTTTGACTAGATCGATAACATCTAATGGTACTATCGTACCGCGGCAGTTGAAAATGGGATCTGAGTATATTCTATCTAATGGTATATTTACTACAGAGTATTCATCTAACCGTTTATACCGTATACCTTTACCGTAACATGCTCTACACTCATTGTCTTCAATAGGTCCAAAACAATTACTACAAAACATTATTATTCTCTCCTGAGTTCAAGGACTAAGTTATAGCCACATGTAATTTCAGTATCATCACGCCGCTTGATAATAGTAGCATTAGCAAAGAGTTCTAGTATATCATCAGATTGTTCGTCTTTTGGGATCATATATAAACTATTTTTACTCGTACCACGTCGATATTGGCGGGTGGGAATTTAGGCATTATTCATTCTCCTTTGTGAGTTTAACAGCATATCTATCTGGTCCTAGATGCTCTCTTTCAGTTTTCAATTTCATATTCAATCGCCAAGAAATACCTCTTTGAGCATTTACCCCGAAAAGCCATTGGCTAGGCTCACTGAATACTGATAATCCCTCGTATGCAAAGGGATCTGTTGCTACCCAAGATCCGTTAATTATTGTTTCGCCATCGAGTACAGCGAGTGTACTGGCTTGATGAAAATGCCCAAAAATATAATAGCTTATTTTTTTCTTCTGTGACGCATTTAATGCCGTAAGTTTTTGTGTTTTACGGTTAATACCGTACCAAGGTATACCCATCCAACCCTTGATTTCATCTCCATGTGTCACATGGAATCCATGCCCCTCAATATCTACACATATCGAAAAAGCGTCAGGTATACAAAATTCTACATTTTCTAATTGTGCACAATGTAATTTAGCAGTTTCCGCAATAAGATAATCCCAGTTATTCCATGCACCATGGTAATCTTTTTTTGTTGATCGCCGGCCGTGATTACCGGGAACATACACGACTTTCACTTTATTGAAATGGGAAGCCAGATCACGAAACATAAGACTGTGCATCTGACCAACAGCTAAACTGTTTCTAAAACTATTTCTATACGTGCTGTGATCAACCGCACTATGAATTTCCCCAGAAGTATGATCCCCATTAGCGAAAATCCATAATGTATCAAAATTATAATTTTGTAGAGTACGTTGAGTAAATTTGATTATAGTATCAACATACCTTTCCGCACGCCTCAACGCAATAGGGAAATTAAAACGCTCTAAGTTACCAACCTGATGGGGTAAAACTACCTGATCTGCATGTTCATCGCTAAGAATAGCAACTACAGACTCTTTAATTAAATTTGTTCTCGGTTTGATTTTAATAGCAGATGGTAATGGACTAATCGGTTTTACAGCACTTTGTAATTCATCTACAAGGGCTTCAAAAACACTATTATTTCTCTGTGCCGCTGTATAGGCACGCTTACACCTAAGTATTTCATCTTTAAGAGCTATATTTCTAGCTTCAAGTTTCAATACTCTTTCGTCTGTCGGGTCAGATTTTTCTTCGGCCTTTAATTTCTTGAATCTTTCTTTTTTCGCCTTTATATTAAGAGAATTAGCTATTCGATCAATTGTAGTTTGACCTACCTTTAACTCTATTTTTATACGCGATTTAGATGTGCCTTTTTTTAATGCGTCTCTAATGGCTAATTCCTTTTCATCACTTAATTGTCTACTCATAATTATTTCCCTAATGCTTGTTGTAATTGACCCATTGTAAGAGCTTGTAGATCGCGTTTTTTCTGTAGATTGTCGAGAATTAATTCATCCGTCGGTAAATGTATTAAATCAATAATCGTACACCCCCTATTCATATCCATACCTATTCGGTGACAGCGATCTTCCGACTGTATCCTGTTTTCGGCATTAAAATCATTGGAATAATAAATTACAACTGGCGATGCAGTTAAAGTCAGTCCGATTCCACCAGCACCAGGTTGTCCAATAAAGGCGATACGTGGATGTTCTTTGTGCCCATTTTGAAAAACTTCTAATGGATCAGTATAGTTATGGCTCCAACCTCTACCGTCTACTCTAATAGTTTCCCAACCGTTATCCTGACAAATAATCTCACATCGATCGATAGAGCCAGTGAACCCGCCAAATATAACTACTCGACCTACTTCACCATATTCATCAAGTAGTGAACAAAGAGCACCTTCTTTTGGAGTTTCGACCTGCTCTGTCACTCTAGTATATACAGTACGCTCACCTGCACCACCGCAACCATCACATAGAGCCAGTTCATTTTCGTTTAACGGATCGGGTAGCTCTTCAGCTCCTCGACAAATAGGACAAACTTCAGTTCCCGTCTTTTTCTTATTATATTGAAAACCGTCACTTAATTCTCGAATTAAAGTGATACCGGCTATAGTAGTCTTAGCTGTTTGTAGAAGTGTCTTTGCGAGATTAGTTATTTTCGTAGAAGGTTCAAGAATGATTTTACGATAATGTTTATCCGGTAAATCCAAACATTCTTTTTTTAGTTTAACTATGACTAATCCTTGCATACGCTCATATAAATAGCTGACTTCATTGACACTTTTCTTAAAAGTATGGTCATTATCGTCAAAAATATGTTCTTTCTCCAGCTTCCCGCAAATAGCACATTTATTTTCATCATCAAGCCAAGACTCCAATTTAGGAAAACTGTTTCCTGTACCATAGAAATCCACCTGTGTAATTATACCAAGTCTTTTCTGAAACTTGGCTTTGGTCCCTTCTCTAATGAATCCTGGGCAGGCTACTTCACACTGATGCCACCAATCAACAGGTACCTTGGGGGCAGGAGCACCGCTCATTAGTATTATATAGCCATCATAGCCCCATAGATTTCTAATAGCATCAGCTACTGCTTTAGCGGCCTGGGATCTTTGTGCCGTAGGATTCTTGATTCTTGCTGATTCATCAAATACAATACCTCTAGGAATTTCAGCACTAATTGACTCAGAGAGGTTTTCGTTCTGTTTTACCCACTTAACTAGTCCCTCATACGTCATCATTTTAGGAATTACTCTGCAATTCCAAAGAACTAATTCTCTTTCTACTGCTTTAAGGGCACTCTTAGGTGCCACATACCACCAATCCAAAGTTCCAGATTGCTCCATAACTTCAATAGCAGAAAGAGTCTTACCCACGCCCATTTCACCTGCAATAATGCAATGGTGTCTGGCTAAGGCAAAATCAGCCAATTCTTTTTGGTGTTGATACAAGGATCTGACATACTCATTTTCTATGATTTCAGTATCATAGTGTTGGTACGGATTCTTTCCCTGTAGATATCCAAGTTGGAATTCGTTTCGAGAAGAATTAGCTATACTCCACACTTTTAGAGGCGGAGTATCAAAACCATGCCACTTAGCACCTTCCATAGCCTTAATTTCTGCAATGATAGCTTTGTTGTACTTAAACACAACGAAAATACGATCGCCGCGATAGTCCAAGGTCACTGGATATAGAAACCGGCCTATTTTAACTTTGATTTGTTTTTTCATATTATTTCGCTATAGACAGGTATAATTGTTTTACCGACTCCAATAAAACTCATATCCTACCCAGTTGCTCTTTGTATACTAAAGTGTGATAAGCTATTAACTTATATACTACTGTATTCCTTAACACTGTAGCTGGCGAGGAGTTATAGTAGTCAATAGGTGAATCATTACGAACTGTGACACATTTTCGGTGTAGCTTCATTTATTTCAATATACCAAGGATCACCGGATATTGGAATCATTGTCGCTATCATTGTAGATTCCAGACATTTATGGTATGGCCTTTAGGTAATATCATTTTATGTAATTTAATATGTCTAGCATAATCTTCTATTGCCTGTTTCTCCGACAAACCAGTTCCTTGGATAAAAGCAGTGCCAGAATTAGTCATAACTTTAACATCTTTGAAACTGGCATAGTATCGGTAACGATTATTGTACCGATTATATATTTCCACACGAGTAATAACCATCGTCAAAGTGTAGACGTATGCGAAACTTTCTATACTCTCAGAAATTGCGTTTATACGTTCGATTTTCATGTTAGATTCCCTACTTCTATTTCACTGAATGTGTCTAAACTGTCAAGAACCTTGTCGTTTATTTTCTTTATAAAGTTATCAATGGCACTTTCTATTGTACGACCATAGGCTTGGGTATAAATTAAAGAGACACCTTTAAGATTGCAACCTCGAATACGTACTATGACAATATCATCCGCACAATAATGACAATAGAGAGTTAGACCATGCGTCTGCATAAGTTCAATCAGTTTTTGGAACTTATGTCCAGTAATAAGAACTTTCATTTCTTATACTCCAGTAGATATGTGTGGTCCCCAGTTTGTTTCTTCCTGTAGTCGGCCCAAACACTCTGTAGCCCAATACTTTGGAAAAAATCATAACAATAACTAAACACCCATTGGGCTTCTGACGTTGATTTATTAGTAAGAATGTTGATTATTGCCTGTTTCCATTGACCTAAGGTGCCTGTGACTATTGCTACTCTGTAATTCTTAGCACGCACCGAAGTGATTTTCAAATCAGTTTGTTCAAGTATGTGGAAAAACAAACTGGATTTGCCATACATTAAAAATCCAAAATGCAAATGATCTAATATATCATTTGCATTTTGGATTATTTTTAATGGATTCTGTGTATTTCCTGTTCTGAATTCGTTAACAGTAGCTAAAAAACTAGCATAATCAGAAAGTTTGTATTTGTATGAGTCAATACCGGAAGTAGGAGAACGGCCAATCAGTTCTGCGATGTCCTTTATAAGATCAGCCCACGATATAGTAGACCCAATTATTGGTTTCACACCTGACTGACTGGCCGAATCCCCCATATTTACCGTGCCCTTGTATCAGTGCTTTTATCTTCTGCGACTTCAACGTCGGACTTCGGTGGATTGATAAATTTTGCCCATTCTGCCCTTACCTTGTCTTCAGACAGAGCGACCATTGGAGCCGAGCATGGGAATACGAGAGGACCATGCCATTTATATTTTGCAGTCTCGATAAGATGGCACTTAAAAGTAGCGGCCTTCCCTACCAGCGGTAGCACTTTTTTAGCCTCACGTCGAGCAGTCTTACTACTCATGTAGTAAGTGGCAAAAACTGCTTGTTCAGGCAGCCATACCAAAAACTCTGGTCCATACATACAGCCAGAATCTCTGATACCTGATCGTTCTTTAATTTCTGCAAAAACAGAGCTATTTGCGTCATGGTCAATAATTAGTGAATCACCACTAGTGTCCAACGCTTTTGGACGCCATCCAACGAGTATAACATCAATTTCTTCACCGAGATCCGTAATCTCATCGTCTTTCACAAGGCCGTAATGTGCAGCAGAAATAGACCCTTCAGCTACTGCGTCAGATTTTGAACCAAATAATTGTAGCCTACCAAGGTAATCACCTGAAGCTACAATGTCATCAAAATTTGTAGACAAATCTCCGCTTACAATATCTTTCGGAATCAGTTGGTTTTGGTTATCTTCTGTCATGGTCGTTTAATTGGTCCTGGTGGTGGTGTTGTAGTGAATCTTTATTCGATTTGTGTCGTATTGATTCAATAGCAGGATACAGGAGATGTTGAGCTAAATCAAAACCTATACCTTGATCAATTGAAAAAGTAGACTTAATTTCACCTTTACTAATAACTAAAGCATATCTGCCCTTACTGTTTAACAATTCGATTTTAACATCATTTTCAATTGCCCAATCTAAAATTCTGTTTATAGGCATTGTGACTCCTAAAAAGAGACCGCCCTCAATATGAGGGCGGCCTATTCTACAAACTTAAAGTCCGGCCGCCGCAGCCGCTTGGTCTGCTCGCTCCTTAGCTTCCTTAGCCTTTTTGGCTTCACGTTCTGCGGTACGCTTAGCCTTAGCTTCTTTTTGAGCGGCCTTTTGTTCAGCATCCAAAGAGGTACGCACTTCAATACTAACAGGGTCAATATTGAGCGCCCATTTAACACCCAAATTAAAACCAGCTTCCGGAGTTTCAACCTTACAACGAGTGCACAACTCAGGTCCAATTACAGAATTATCAACTTCCTCTGATAAAACTGCCACCTTACGGAGCTTAGGATTGGCGACAAAAACCGGAGCGTCAGCTTTTCTACCTTCGCGTGACGCATCCCTGATTTCTTTGACTCTGCCCATTACAAGCGGGACAAAATCCTCAGCACCCATACTCATTGCCTGCTCGATATAATCGACTTGCTCAATAGGGGGCAACTTCGCCAATTGAATTGCATTAGTAACTGTGATTTTACCATCATCAGTCAATTTCTGGATGGCAGGATCCAATTTCAAAAGATTGAGCCTTTGCCCAATCCATGTTGGGCTCTTTGCCACCTTTACGGCCAACTCAGCAAGAGTCATAAGAGAATTACCGCCTAGAATACGATACAGTTGTCTCGTATATTCTACCGGACGAGTTTCGACCTTATGGACATTTGCCATAATCTGAGCTTCCAATGCCTGAGCATCATCAAGATCCTTGATATTGACCGGAATTGTCTCAAGACCAATATCCTTGGCGGCAGAATATCGGTGTAGACCGTCAAGAAGTTCATAATACTTTGTGCCATCTTTGTCATCTGTGCGGACACGTACACTGACAGGTGAAATCAAACCAACTGCTTGAATGGAATCACGCAAACCGATATAAACTTCACTTTCACGATTCACCGCACGCAAAGCAATAGGATTCTCTCGAATTTCTTCTACACGAATTACATCGACCTTTGACTCTGACATTAAATGTCTCCCTTAAAATGAAGTGATTTTGAAGTCAGTTCTAAATGGATAATAAATCGGAGTCACCAAATCATATCATCCAGTATAAAACTGTACTTCTTACGTGGTATATTACGCTATAACGTCTATATTTTCTAGCAATTATCGAAAAATATATCTGATAATTGCCTATAGTATATTGTATAATACTTTATAAGTTACAGCCGCCATTGTAGGGGTGTTTATAAACGTATACATACTAATAAGTTACAGCTTACGAGTTATACGTATTTTTAATTGTTATATAGAAATAGAAATAGAAATAATTATATACAAAGAGAGGGTAGAAAGGCGTTATATCTCTATTCTGTAAGTCGTTGCGTCATAGCGACTTATAAAAATACTAAGAAAAATAAAAATATGTGCCATTTTCCGCGTATTATATTTTGTCTAATCGGTCTATATTTATTGGTGTTTATTGCCCCGCTTTCCGATATGATTTTACGGGAGCAATAAAATCAGTGAATAAAATCAATGTTACGCTCTGATGCCATTAAAATCTTTTTGACCAAATCTACTTGGTCTGATCTTTCATACCTATATAGCTCAGGGATGGAAGTCCAAGTTAACGTCGCCCAAGATGAAGGCGAACGTATTTCTACCGAAGGATACCAAGGTCGAACCTGGCATTCTTATTCTGATGGTGTACAAGAGTGGTATTCTATTCGTATGCCTAAAAAAGCATTTTCTGTACCTGAAAATAATGATTTTGAAATCAAATATGATATTTCAGTACATGCTGAAGGTATAGGTCTTACCGGTTGGAATTTTAAGAGTAAAACATCCAAATGGGTGGCTTTTGATTTTGACGCCATTGCTGGACACACTAGTAATATTTTATCCGACACAGAATTAAAAGCAGTTCGTGATACTGCGTATAATATTCCGTGGGTTACAGTAAGAAAATCAACTTCAGGTAGCGGATTACATTTATATGTATTTTTATCTGATGTACCAACAGAGAATCACAATGAACACGCTGCTTTAGCTAGATCAATTCTAGGTAAAATGTCTGCCCTTACCGGGTTTGATTTTGCGAGCAGAGTTGATTGTTGCGGCGGAGTTATGTGGGTATGGCATAGAAAGAAAACTGACGACAATGAAGGTCTAAAACTTATTAAAAGAGGCAATACTCTTACTGATATTCCTATCAATTGGAAAGATCATATTAGTGTAATATGCGGTAAAAAACGTAAAACACGTCCGGGATTTATCGAAAACAAAGAAGAAGATATTTTTGACCAATTAACAGGTCAACGTTCACGGGTACGACTTAGCGAACAACATAGAAAACTTTTAGATTTTTTAAGTGATACAAAATCATCTTGGTGGTGGGACCAAGATCATCAGATGCTTGTATGTCACACTTTTGATCTTAAACGTGCCCATGATGCTTTGAAATTGAGAGGATTATTTAATACCGTAGCAACTGGAAAAGAACAAGGAAGTGACCATAATTGCTTCTGTTTCGCCTTAGACCGACCAGATGGGGCATGGGTCGTTAGACGATATTCTCCCGGAATCCAAGAGTCTCTTTCTTGGAAACAAGACGCAAGTGGTTGGACGTATTGTTATTTCAATCGAGACCCGTCACTTGATATCGCTGCAAGTGCTTACGGCGGAATGGAAGACGAAAAAGGCGGTTTCGTATTCAATGATGGAAAATCAGCCGTCGATGCAGCGAAGATGCTTGGTGCTCAGACTAATTCTCCTGACTGGATGAGTAGTCGGCCGGCTTTGCTTAAACAACACAAAGATGGACGACTGATAATACATATTAAAAGAGAACCTACGGATAAATACGACGAAGTTCCGGGATGGCGTGAAGATAAAGGACATTGGAAGAGGTTGTTTGATGTTAAATTACAACAACCTGGTGAGTCTAAAGCAATGGATTTTGATGATCTTATCCGTCATGTCATTACTGAGACTGGCGATGATTATGGTTGGGTCATTAAAACAGGCGATAATTGGCATAATGAGCCCATGACTCATGTCCGTGTAGCGTTAAAAGCCCTATATTTTTCTGAGTCTGAAATAAGCAAGATTTTAGGACATTGCGTACTAGAGGGCTGGACATTGACTAATGAGCCATTTCAAGATGAATATATAGGTGGCAGGAAATGGAACCGTAATGCTGCCGAATTCCGGTATCTACCTAAAGACGACGAACCTTTCATATTTCCTACATGGCAAAAGATACTAGATCATTGCGGTAAAGGTCTAGATTCAACTATAAAGAAAAATGGTTGGTGTAAGGCTAATAGTATCAAGACAGGGGCAGACTATCTTAAAATATGGGTTGCGTCTTTGTTTCGTTTCCCAAAAGAACATTTACCATACTTATTCTTTTTCTCGAAAGAAGAGCGTACCGGGAAAACTACATTCCATGAAGCTATTGGCTCTCTAATGACTCGTGGATATGTGAGAGCAGATACGTCCCTTATTTCAAGTGCGGGATTTAATGGCGAATTGGAAAACGCTATTTTATGTGTAGTCGAAGAAACTAATCTCCAAAAGAATCCAGGAGCTAGAAATAGAATTAAAGACTGGATTACCGCGTCAAATATATCAATCCACCATAAAGGTCGTACTCCGTATCAAGTAGAAAATACTGTCCATTTTGTACAAACAGGTAATGAATCTACCGAGTGTCCTATTTTCCCAGGTGATACCAGGATTACTATGATACATGTCCCGCCATTTGATCTAGTAGATATGATACCAACTACTAAGATGAAAATATTACTGGAAAAAGAAGCCCCTGATTTTATGGCAAGTCTTTTACGTGTAGAAATACCACCCTCTAATGACAGGTTGTTTGTACCAACTTTAGACACTGAAATCAAAAAACAAACTCAAAAACATAATAGAACTCAACTTGAAGAATTCTTAGACGAAACAACTTATTATGTACCTGGTACAATGATTTTATACTCTGAATTATATAATCAATTTTTAAATTGGCTAGATCCAAATGAAGTCTATACATGGACAAAAATTAAATTTGGTAAAAAGTTACCGCCACATTTCCCTAAAGGACGAGTCATGTCCGAAGGGGCACAGTATTACGTAGGTAATATCAGTTTAACTTCTATTGAGACAGAAGATTCACCTCTAATTCTATGTGATAATAAATTGGAGGTAGAAATTTGAGTATAAAATCAAAAATAGAACAGTTAACAATACAAGAACGCCAACAATTAGCCCATGCTTTTGATCGGGGATTTTCGCAATTTATAGAAACGAATAATAGCACATTTGTAGGGGTCAATTTAGACCATAAACGTCTTAGACACTTAGTGATAGAAGAGGAGGTCGGAGTATGGTCGACAGGAAAAATCCAAAAATTATAGCGTTTGGACATCAGAAAGGGGTGGGAAAGAGTACGGCAGCTAAGTTTCTTGATACTTATATTCGAACAACGCGCCCTGAATTACGGGTTAAAAGTAATGCTTTTGCAGGCAAATTGAAAGATATTTCTTTTCAACTTTTTGGGTGGGCGGGATTACAGCGTGGTATTTACTATGAAACCCATTATGAAGAGAAAGAAATAGTCCTACCGCAGATCGGAAAATCTCCGAGGGATATTTGGATAGCTGTCGGAAATAAGATGCGAGAAATTGACCCAAACGTTTGGCTTAAAAATGCTCTTATTTGTCCGAATTGTGATATTATAATCATTAGTGACCTTAGATTTTTGAATGAAGCAGAATACATCAAAAAACAAGGTGGTGTGTTAGTTAAAATAACACGTACGCTAAGTAATCTTGGGACTGATGACGCTGAAACTAGTTTACTCGCGTATGATGGATGGGATTTTAAGATGGGAAATGACGGTACATTTGACGATTTGAATAATAAAATTGAAAGTATTTTCAGGGAGATTACGAATGGTTAATGGAGGTATTACACATACATTTGACACTTTTAACCTTAATATCAATAAGATTGTAGATTTGAGAAAGGCTATTAAGAATGACTTAACTATTATAGAAGGTCAATTAATTGTACTAAAAGGTCAACAAAAGACTCTTAAAAAATTACAAAAACGTAATAATGTAGCATTACGTAAATTGCGCCCCAAGTCGATAGTGATAAGAATTAAAGAGTATTTTACTTTTGAGGTAAATAATGGATAATGAAATAGAATTATTGCAAAAAGAAAATCACTAGTCTACCGAGCCTTTAATTTTCTGCGAGGTAAATAATGTATAAGTCAAATCGACTAACTGTATTAGAGAAACGCGCAATACTATTTAAATTAAATCTTTCCAAATTATCACGAAGTTTTCATGACGCACAGTTTGGCCTTATAAATTATGCTAGATACAATGGACAGACAAAAGAAGTATTTTTACAAATATCGAAAGAATTTGATTTATTAAAACAGGAAATGTGTAAAAGATCAAGGTACCTGCGTATTATCGACTGGTTAAAAGGGTGGCGATATGGGATATAGTAAATACTCATCGATGCAACATCTTAATGGACATTTACTGTGTGCTATTGACGTGGAAACTACCGGGCTTCGTCCAGGTTATCACGATATTTGGCAAATTGCTGTACTCCCATTAGATACTAATATCAAACCACTTCGTGAAATTATGCCTTTCTGTATGGATATTAAAATCAAAAATCCTGAACGTATGGAAAAAAAGGCAATGTTACTCCCAAAGGCAGATTTTGTCCGTCGACAGCAACATGCTATCGAGTCATTTACCTGCGCAGATTTATTTGACGAATGGTTTGATCGATTAGAACTTCCCCTATACAAAAAGATTGTGCCTTTAGCACAGAACTGGCCGTTTGACAGGGAGTTTTTGAAAGACTGGATGGGCCTAGAGTCTTTTAATCAGGCATTTTACCCTGTTTACAGAGACACAATGGTCGCAGCAGCATTTGATAGCGACCTTTGTGATTTTAGAAGCGAAAAAATTATGTTTAATAAATATAATCTTGGTTTTATCTGTAAAAAATTAGATGTAACTAATGTTAAAGCACATGATGCTTTACAAGATTGTATAGCTACAGCGGAGTGTTATCGACGTATGCTTCTAAGACAACGCTAATTATTATGGACCGCGATATGCTATCATCTGAGGATCAGCAGGCTCTTGACAACTTCCTAAGCCAGATGTAATGCCTGCTGACCATATCAGATTCTCGCCGACGGTGCCATTTTTATTTGAGTTAATCTCTACTGTTTTAGCCTCTGCTGCTGCGTGCGAATTAAACACAAAAGTATAGACCTGAGCTACATACACACCGTTGACCACACAACCGAATGTCCCGGCTTCTTGAGACCTGTCAAAAGATTGACAACCACCAGGTCTTACGTCTAACACTGGAGTAAGTTGTCCCGCAGTCACAATCCAATTGCAGGCATCATCATCTATATCATCAGGATCTGGTAACCCATCTGTATCACCGCTGTCAATATCACCTGACTCTAAATTACTTTTGAATCCACCCTCATAATCATTCCCATAACCATCGGGGGAAGGTATCTCTTGCCCTTGATAATTTACGCTTGGCGGCCCTTGTGGATCATCTATCCATGTCTCATCTAATGGGGTATCAGGTTCTATTTTAATATCACCGAGATCACTAGGATTTCTTTTACCTTCATCATTGTTTAGATCCCCTTTCTCATCTTCAGTATCGTCATTATCGTCATCATCTTTGTCTTCACAACCTTTGTACGCCTTATCAATTTGGGTATCATACTTGGTACACGGGGCATCTTTACCATCACTTGATCCAGCAATATATGATTTATTGGCAAGTGTGAGTCCTGCCCCTTGCACCAATTGCCCTGTTGCACTTTTATTGGGTGAAAATCCACTACCATTAAAACCCTGTTGTATTTCTTCCGGTGTTGGAAAGGTTAGTGTTTCATCTACATCGGCTGGATAAGCGAAAATATACGGAACCATAGTCCCAGCTTTTACCGGTGTCCAACACGTAAAAGTTAAAGATCTATCTGCTGAATTATATGTGCCAGTTTCAATACTTGAAATCACCGGAACATTCGCTAGGTCTCCAATTAAACTGATACTAATATCATCCAATGACTCCAGATTTAATTTCGTTAAAGGTGTACTAAAGGTTAATTTTTTCCAAGTATTTGCCCTACGTATAGTCCAAAATGTTGCACTTTTAATAACTGCATCAGCATAATTATAAATATAATAATCAAATTCTTGTTCATGTACACCGTACTTTGCGACATTATGTCGTAAAATTGTTTTATATGGCTTCTCTTGAGCGTCTGACAACTTCCATTTACACACCATTTTAGTTATAATATCTTCAGTGTTTGTATGTTCTAAAATTAAAGATTCTACTAAAATATCTCCCTTTGTTATTGTACTTACCGGAGTAGGCTCTTCGGGCAAATATTTAATAAAAAATACATCATTCTTTAACACTAATGAACAGCAGGCTTGGTAAGAAATTTCTTGTAACACTGTTAAAATATCCTTACGGTCATATATCGCAAAATGTGCTGAATATACTTCTACACGGTCCCTTACATGATCGAATGAAGTAGAATCTACAGTAAAATCTATATATCTATCTATAAGATACTCTAATATATCTACCACATTAGGCCCGACATCTGATCTAAATGTGACAAAAATATCATCTTCCCATCCCATTTCTTCATATTTAGACAATGCCTCATCGAGAGTTACAATCACAGCTGTAATTTCTCCCCACGATTCTGTAGAAACAGTATAATAATTAGAAGGAACAGTCTGTAGAAATCTTTGACCTTCACGCGTAGACCAAGCAGTCACTTTAAGTACAGTACCAGGAACAATACTTACTACAAATTTTTGACTCACAGTAGCGGCTAACTGTACTTTATTACCCGCTTTCAAAAACACATATCCTGCGTTGTCACCAGTAATTTTACCTGTAAAATGTTGTTTATACCCTGTAACCGAATTTACAAAAGGTGGCCAATTACCTGCATGTGGCATAATTTTTGACTTTTGAGTACAATCACCACCACAACGATATTCAAAACCAGTTTGAATTATTCCACCAAAACTGGTTGCAATAAAGGTCTCGCCCCCAGGACAGGGCTGTATAACGCCGCCACCCAAAGTAGCATTACCTGTTCCCCATCCACGTGGAATAGCTTGGTATCCAACAACTTCAAAATTTTCCCACTCTGGGTGATTTTCTTGGTATCTTGAACCTATTTTATGTAATATAAAACGGTTTGTTTTCCCTACAAAATGTCCCTCTAATACTGCTTTTCCGATTTTAAGATCAATTGTTCCTCGCGGAAATTGATCGTGATTAAAAACTCTAAAACTATTTCTCTCAGTTTTCTTTTGACATAGGAAAGTCGCTAAAGCTGCATCAGACTGATTAGTATGTGTAGAAGACGTTTTTCCATGGTAACCAGTAACTACAGATAATGCAAAAGCCCTAGCTTCTAAAGCAAAATCTGCTATACCTACCCCGTCGCCTAGAGTACCCGTCATAGTTTCAGTTAGTCTTAAAGCACGCACATATTTAACTGTTCCAAAACACATAGGCCATGGCTTACCAATTAATTCCGGCGTTATATCTAGGAAATTTCCTTCTTCGGGTGAAAATCCTATTTCAAGTGATTCTAATTGTGAAATAATAGTAAATGTTACAGTCCTATCGCCTTCATTCCAGGATACTGGAGAATTTATCTTGCCCTTGAACAGTAGGAATTTGTCAGATAAGTCTAATCCCTCGAACCATTGATACACCCATACGTCACGGAAATGTATATCGTTCTTGTCCATTACACCGCGAATTGTTCCATCGGTATCGTCGAGTTTGACTGTGATCTCCTGTGAATCAGTGTTACCCGTTACATTGATTACATTATCAAGATCGTTCACTTCTAGTATCTTACCTTGAATCGATGTCAAGTCTCGATCAGCATAGCTGAATTTATTACCACTATCCCTAATCCATTCGACTTCAATTATATTTACCGGTTCATTACCGATATTATTGGCAATTTTCAACAGTGCGTCGGCGGACAAGTTTCTCATTGTTTTACCCCTTCGAATTCTAACTGGATGGTTGCGTCTGATGACAATACAGACGTAAATTCAAATGGATTAGACACAAAGTTACCTATCCAAATTTGATCTAAATGATCCACTAAGGTCACAGTCGACGAAAAATACGACTGTATGAAAGCACGCAATTCAAGTGCTTTAAGTCTAGTAAGTCTAAAACTAAAAATTAATTTCCTACGTTGATTTTT
>LAZR01001187.1_pt1 | contig 16919 bp, 11 predicted proteins | sample 329461 | NCBI WGS metagenome assembly LAZR01 (sample SAMN03002196, study PRJNA259156) | marine sediment metagenome | biome: sea floor; feature: Hydrothermal impacted sediments; material: marine sediment; isolation source: Loki non-amplified sample from Loki's castle hydrothermal vent sediment ...
TCAGCGAAGGTCTAAACACGATATATGCATGGGCGAATGATTCGGTGGGGAACGTAGGATCCACTTTAGTCTTATTTTCCATTGATACAATAGTTCCAATTGTTGAAATTGCGAGTCCTACCAATACAACGTATTCTGATGCCAAACGATTATTGAATATCACGGTAACAGATGATAACGGAATCGACACAGTCTGGTATAACTGGGAGGGAAGCAACGTGACTTACATGGTTCCACAAAACATTACGTTCAGCGAGGGTCTAAACACGATATATGCATGGGCAAATGATTCGGTGGGGAACGTAGGATTAACTTCTGTCGCATTTACCATTGATACAACAGCTCCAACTGTTGAAATAACGAACCTCACCAATACGATTTATCCTGATCTCGAACAGTTATTGAGTATCACCGTAACAGATGATAACGGAATCGACACGGTTTGGTATAACTGGGAGGGAAGCAACGTGACTTACACGGTTCCCCATAATATTACGTTCAGTGAGGGCCTAAACACGATATATGCATGGGCAAATGATTCGGTGGGGAACGTTGGATCAACTTCAATCACATTTACTATAATAACCAATTCGTTTTTATCTGTATGGAACTCTACAAAATTGGGGTCAAGTGGAAATAATCAAGTTGAATTACCCTTAGAATCGGGTGGAACGTATAATTTTGACGTTCATTGGGGTGATGGGACTAATGACACAATTACGAGTTGGAACCAAGCTCAAGTGACTCACACCTATGATTCACCAGGGGAATATTCTATCCATATCAACGGAACTATTATTGGTTGGAGTTTTAATGATGGAGGAGATAAAGCGAAGTTGGTTGAAATCAAACGATGGGGCAACTTACGATTAGGGAATTCAGGAGGTTATTTTTATGGGTGTAGGAACCTTGACATTACGGCTAGTGATATTTTGAATTTAACTGGAACAACTACCTTAATAAATGCCTTTCATAATTGTGTCAATATTGATAATGTAGAAAGAATGAATGAATGGGATGTCTCAAGCATTACAAGCATGCAGAAAATGTTCTGGAACACAACTAATTTCAATGAAAATATTAGCAGCTGGGATGTCTCAAGCGTTACAGATATGGGGTATATGTTCGATGAAGCTGCTTCTTTCAATCAGGATATTAGCGGTTGGGATGTCTCAAACGTAACAACTATGGAATGGATGTTCAGGTGGGCTTTTGCTTTCAATCAACCTATTGGTGGCTGGGATGTCTCAAGGGTAACTAATATGAAATCTATGTTCTGGTATGCTACTTCTTTCAATCACCCTATTGGTGGCTGGGATGTCTCAAGCGTAACTGATATGTATAGGATGTTCAATGGTGCTACTTCTTTCAATCAAGATATTAGCGGCTGGAATGTCTCAAGCGTGACTAACATGTGGGGGATGTTCTCTAGTGCCCGTTCTTTCAATCAACCTATTGGTGGCTGGGATGTCTCAAGCGTTACATACATGATGTTTATGTTCACTGGTGCCTTTTCTTTCAATCAAGATATTAGTGGCTGGAATGTCTCAAGTGTGATACGTATGGATTTTATGTTCAGTAGTGCATCATCTTTCGACCAAAATATTAGCAGTTGGGATGTCTCAAGCGTTACGAATATGCAGGGAATGTTCAAAAGTGCCCGTTCTTTCAATCAACCTATTGGTAGCTGGGATGTCTCAAGCGTTACAAACATGAGGGCGATGTTCTTTGATTTTTCTTTCTTCAATCAACCAATTGGTAGCTGGAATGTCTCAAGCGTTACGAATATGCAGGAAATGTTCTGGGGCGCCTCTTCTTTCAACCAAAATATTAGCAACTGGAATGTCTCAAGCGTTACAAATATGCAGGAAATGTTCTTTGGTGCCTCTTCTTTCAACCAAAATATCAGTAGCTGGGATGTTTCGAGCGTTACAAACATAATGGGGATGTTCTCTGGTGCTTTTTCTTTCAACCAAAATATTAGTAGCTGGGATGTCTCAAGTGTTACATATATGTCTTATATGTTCTATGATGCTTCTTCTTTCAACCAAGATATTAGCACTTGGGATGTCTCAGGCGTTACTGGTATGGCTTCCATGTTTTATAGAGCTTCTTCTTTTAACCAAGATATAAGTGGCTGGAATGTTTCGAGCGTTACGAATATGGGATGGATGTTCTCTCGTGCTTCCTCATTCAATCAAGATATTGGTAGCTGGGATGTCTCAAGCGTTACAAATATGGACTCTATGTTCTCTAGTGTTTCTTCTTTTAACCAAGATATAAGTGGGTGGAATGTTTCAAGCGTTACAAATATGGGAAGGATGTTCTCTGGTGTCTCTTCTTTTAACCAAGATATAAGTGGTTGGGATGTTTCAAGCGTTACAGATATGGGATGGATGTTCTCTGGTGCCTCTTCATTCAATCAAGATATTGGTGGCTGGGATGTCTCAAACGTTACAAATATGGACTCTATGTTCTTGGACGCTTCTTCTTTCAATCAAGATATTAGTAGCTGGGACGTCTCAAGTGTAACTAACATGTGGGGGATGTTCCATGGTGCTTCTTCTTTCAACCAATATATTGGTAGCTGGGATGTCTCAAGTGTTACAATGATGTATCATATGTTCGCTGATGCCTCTTCATTCAATCAAGACATTGGTGGCTGGGATGTCTCTAACGTTTATTACATGTGGGGGATGTTCCGTGGTGCTTCTTCTTTCAATCAAGATATTGGCAGCTGGGATGTCTCAAGCGTTATAAATATGTATTATATGTTCAATGATGCCTCTTCTTTCAATCAAGATCTTGGTAACTGGGATGTTTCAAGCGTTACAAGTATGGATTTTATGTTCTATAATACTACATTATCAACACAGAATTATGATAGTCTCCTAATCGGATGGTCGAAACTACCATTACAAAACAATGTTAACTTCAATGGGGGTAGTGCACAATATAGTTCAAATGCTGCAGATGAAAGACAATACCTTATCAACAATTTTTCTTGGTCGATTACCGATGGTGGACAAGTCTAGTCCTTTTGACATAAAATTGAAGATACATTGATTACAAGCAGATTTTTATTTGTAAATAAAAATTGAATAAGTAATTTTAGCCATGTAGATAAATTGCGTCAATAAGAGCTTCAACAACAGTTATTAACTCAGTAGGATTTTCACTCCAAAGCGTATAAAATTTGCCATTACTTCGAAGGTGCACATTTGGATACGTGATTGGTAATAGTTTTGATAGATTTTCAATGTATTGGGCAATTTCTTTAGTACTAATTATATTTATCGAGTATTGCTGATTTTCATTAGACTCAATCTCAAATTTAACATTGTGGGGAGTCGTCTCAAAACCTAATTTGCTTGTTTTCATCTTTCACCTTTGTTTACGCTTCTAAACTTCTATTTATATTTAAAGAAAAAATTGAATTTCGTCTGCAATTTAAACACAATAAGATTAACACTTATTTTTTGTTTATTTAGTAATATTTATTTCTGTAGGTATCACAAATTATACCTAAGAATATTTGATAAATATTCGAAAAGAATGATGAGTAAAAAGGGCAATCACGTCAATCTTGTAGTTCTTTCAATTAGTTTCATAATAATCTCATTAAGTTTCCTTACAATGCCCGTATATTCTTGGGAGATTGACAATACGGGAACGGTATATAATATTGTTGACGGAGACACAATTGATGTAACGTCAGTGGGAAGAATCCGCCTTGCTGATATCGATTGCCCAGAGTCGGGAGAGTCAGGGGGTGCTGAAGCGACACAATATATTAGTTCTCTTATTTATCAAAAAGATGTCTATGTTGATGTGGATGATATAACTGGTACAGATCCATATGGTCGTGTGGTTGCGGTGATTTATGTCTATTATGATGATACTCGACTGAAAAATGTAAATAAAGCAATGTTAGTCGCAGGCCATGCTGATATATGGGATTTTGATAACAATGAATTCAATCCGTATAGCTGGACCTTGTATGTTAATTATCAATCGAGTCCACCTCCTGATCCACCACCTCCTGATCCACCACCTCCTGACCCCCCACCCCCAGATCCAACACCAGATAACACACCTAATCCTCAATTGGCTCTAACGAAGGTTTATATAGGGATTGGTGTTGGAGGTTCAGTTATCGTCGCTAGTGTGATTACAGGAAACTATGCTTTAAAAAACAAGAAAAAAATAAAATCTAAGATTAGAAAATTGAGGAAGTCACAATTTAGAAATATCTCAAATAAACCAAGACATCAATACACTCAAACCGTTAGATCTGCGAAAGTTGTGAAGCCTAAAGTCAATATAAATCAGATAAAAGACATTACTGCAAACGCAAGAAATATCTCTATTAGCGGAAATGTAGAAAAAGTTAATGAGATTCGTGATTTTGTTAGAAAAGATGGTTCACATGGACGGATTAGCTCATTTAACATTTCAGATGGAACGGGAACTATGAGAGTAGTTCTGTGGGACGAAAATTGTCTACTACTTAGTCAAATTGATGTTGGAAAACAAGTCAAAATTGTTAATGTCTATAGCAAAATCAATGATTTTTACAAAAAAAATAATATTGAGCTTCATTTCGGAAACTTCTCGAAATTGGAGATTATTTAAAATTATCTTACAAGATATTTTCAATTAATTTTTAATTAACATAACACAAAATTTATTGACATAATCTTATCAAACCTTCTCAAGAATTACAAACCAGATTATAATGTTTATATAATGAGGAGTCACTTCCACTGCGTATAGTTATTGATAGTAGAATATGATCAATTGTGATAATAATTAGATATATTATGGTTTTATATTTAGAGAAATAAATATATTATTATGCGAGTGAGATCCATTACTGGTGTGATTTTTTACACAATAATGGTTTTATCTTTAATTATTCTATTAGTTTTTCTATTTCTCTCATATAATTGTCCAGTTTTTGTCAGTATGAGAGATATTTTCAAAATTTCCCTCCCAATTTATGCGTCATTAGTAATAGGTCTTATTTCCAGTACTTATGGTCATTTTTTTCGAAGACCATGGTTAGCTTTAGATTTAGAAAACTCTCGGCATTATTTAATTGATGAATTTGATCTTGAAGAAAATAATCAAACATCAGGAGTTAAGATAAAGCTAGGGGACACTGTTAGCGCAAGAGCAAAATACATTAGAGTAAATTTGTTAAATAATGGAAAAGAAACCGCAAAAAACTGTAGGATAAAATTACATATTTATTATGCTAATCATGAGTTAGTTCGTGAACCATCGAATTTATATCCTTCCGGATATCATCAATTTAAAAAAGATCGAAAACCACCGCCGTTCATAGATATAGCAGCAGGAGACTCTCAAATCTTTGATATTTGTTCAACAACTAATATTTATATTCAACATAATATAGTTAGGTTTGAAGACTACTTTAATTATTCTCGGATAGAGAGTAAGAATAATCCCCTTAGCCTAAATGGGATTAAAGAATTTTATATTAAATTATTCGTTTATTCAGATAATAATGATGCCTTTGAGGAACAATACAAGATTTTTAAGAAAGAAGGAAATAATACTGATGAATGGCGTAATATAGATATGACAGAATTCGAATGGGAAAAAAAAAAAATAGAAATAAGAACAAACTCACAAAATCCAGAAATCAATGAAGATATTCAATTAACTAAAACTGATGAGGCTAAATCCCCAAATGAAGAATATCTCCATAATGATAATTCTCAGAAATCTAATAATAAAATCTATGAGTTTGACGAAAATTTAAAGGGAGATCATACAACGGGATTGTGATTAAAATAAAGTACTTTCAAAGGAATGATTACAAACATATACTTTTTATCGATCCATAATCATCCTTAAAATAAATTTTACTTTATGTAAATTTCAATTTATGTGTATATAAAAAAAAGCAAGAGCTTGCTCATTTTTAAAGGAATTTTCAAAAAAAAATGAAATTAAAGTTCTTACAAGCTGAAATATTGCATTTACAATTAACATTTTAACAAATTTACTACACATAGACAAATCAAGGAATATTTTTTTTCCGATTAACCAATCATCCACCCATTTTGGCAATTTATTGGTTATTTTCAATACATTTTGAACTTTCTCCTCATCAAAGGTATTCATTCGATTTCGGAAAACCTGTAATAAGTTAGCCTGTTCCTCAGGACCATAAGGATTATTTTTGATGTACGTCTCCACACCCCTTAGTAAATCTATAAAGTATTCTGGTAATTGACCCGTTAACTCTAAGAAACCCACTTCAGTACGATAAATAATTTTTTCAAACACATTCTTTAACCCTAATGAAGCGCAAATATAGGTGGCAGTTTCCTGCAACCGTTTTTTTAAGGTTTCTTCCTTAGCGTCTATAAAATATGGGATATGAAAATCTTTATCAGAATATTTTACTTTGCTGAAGTCTCGGTAAAAAATCTCTTGAGATTCTTTCGCTACATTAAGAACAAGAATACCAATATTTTTGGCTTTAACCGTAAGTTCCGCTACAAAGCGAGCAAGAAAATAGGTTTTCCCGCTGCCAGATTTTCCAAAAATTGCCATGTCTTGGGGGAGTTTATTAATCGGTATAAACGTTTCATGATCAGTTATAACACCGTCTTTTATGTGATTCCCGACACTTATCGCTTTACTCTTAAAGTCATCATGAATGTCAATATATCTAACATTTTCATTTTCTAAAATTGGCAGTCTAGGCAAAGGGAGAGTCTCTGGAAAATCGAAATTCACATCTTCTTGAACGTAAGTTCTCAAAGGTTCAGCATCATCGTTAAAAACAGCCCCTTCTAATATATCTAAGTGTGAAATATCGGAAGGAGTGAGAATCCGGGCTCGATCTCCCAATCGATTTTCAATATCCATTGAGAAAAACTGGATAATGCCTTCCAGCTTTAATTTAGCCTCGATATTTGAGTTATTCAAGTGATATGCGATGAAAATTCTTAAATTGTAGAGGTTCGATTGCTCTTGAGAGTTTGCCGAACGAGGCTCTCTTCTCCACAAAATGAATAACTGGACCTGATGCTCAGTAGTGTAATAAAAGGCTTTGATAAATCGCTCGATAATGTTAATTTTTTGTTTGATAAATCCCGGGGGGAGATTTATCTCTAATAAATGACTTTCCTTCCCTGACTCCGGGATATTTTTCCGTATAGATTTTGCCTTAACTGTTCCGTCTAATCCCTTGAATTTATATTTCAAATTGGAAAGCCACGCATGACCCAATTTAATCGCTTGGAATTTCGAATCCGCTTTAGAAAAAAATACCACTTCTACGTTATCTTTTGCCGTTAGCTCAAGCCCATAAGTACTTGGAGGATCATCGCCAAATGGGTCGTATAAAAAAGATCTAATAGCTTCATGGCTCTGATAAAATGGAACCGCATCTTCTGGTACGATCTGGGGGAGAAACGGCTCTGGAATTTGGGTTATTCGGATTCGAGTTTGCCAAAACGACTCATCTCCTTCCATTAAAGGCATATAATTATGATTCCCCTCCACTCTCACCTCTACCTTCAGAATCGCCATCATCATCTATATTATCAAAATCTTTATCCCCCCTCTCTTGAGGACTATCGATACCATCGAAATCGTTACCTTTTTCCTGAACATCTTCATCTAACCCATTATAATCCTTATCAGGGATATTAATATTATCAGGAATCCACCCATTATCGATAAAACCAACAAGTCTGGACCGATCAATTCCAGAATAGTCTTTAGGTGGTTTAAGAGCAAATTTATTATCTATGTAGGCGTGAGGGCCTGGATCCCTAATTAAACCATTCATGTCATCATAGTTTTTCTCTCCTTTCGTTTTTTTACCATCAGGTTCGGGGATTAGAATAGGTTCAAAGGAGTTTCCTATTGGCGACTTCTCAAGAGGCTCATTTAATTGACTATCAGAAGGTTCTTCAATCTGGGTTTGTTGTTGGTTATCTGGCTCTTCGGTTGATATTTCTTCAGGAGGATCTTTAGGTTCAGCAATTTGAGCCTCTGGTGTAACTTTCTCTTTTTCATCCTTTGCTTCTTCTTCGGGCTTCTCTCTGATCTCATCAACCTCCTCTTCTTGACTTCCCTCAACTGAACCTTCATTTATCTCTTCCTTTGAATTCTTATCATCTATTGAATCCCTATCAATTTCCTTCGACCCCTGATTCTCTTCTTCAGGAATTTTTTCATCTGTTTTGTTTTCTGATTTTTCCACTTGAGTTTCTGCTTCTCTCTTCTTGATGTCTTTTAAAACATCATTAATATCTTTATTTTGTAAGTGGTTCTTCAATTCGGTGTAATTTTTTGGTCCATTCGGTCCAAACATTTCCTGGATTCTTTTGTTATATGCGGTTTTTCCTATTTCATACTTTTTAAGCATCTCCTTCTTTTCCATGTTGTTTTTTATGTCATTCAAGAATTCCCTTTTGTCCTTTATCTCCTTTTTAGTTTGTTTTCCAATTTCACGCATTTTATTGATAAAATTTGGATCTTTTGCTCTTTCTTGATTAATTTTTGTCATCTTTTCTACCCATTCTGGGTTTTTTGCTCTTTCTTGATTAATCTTTGTCATCTTTTCTACCCATTCTGGGTTTTTTGTTCTTTCTCTCCTTTCTTTAGTTTGCTTCTCCTTGTACTCAGGATCATTTTGATATTTGTCTGATACTCCTTTCCTCACTTTTTCATGCCATTCAGGATCTTTTGCTTTTTCCTGAGCAATATTTCTGAGCTTTTCTATCACTTCCAGACTTAGTTTCCCCCCTTCACCCCCTTCAGTCATATTGTAACCTTTCTCACGATTCATCGAATCATACTTTTTTATCCAATTTTTTTCCTTTTTATTCAATTCTGCTTTACTATAAGCAATGTCAATTTGAGTAACACTAAAACTGTCGGCCCCATATTTAATGAGAGCGTTATCTAAATGAGTTCCTGGAATTTTTTTTTGAGGATTGGCTTCTCGGGCTCTCTTTAACTCATTAGCATTATCTATATGTTTTTTCCATCTTTTTTCAATTGTTTTTTCTGTTTTTCCGATGTAAACCTTTCCATTGGTGTCATTTGTACCTTTATAAATATAACCAGAGGCCTTAATTCCTTCATTAACCATTCGTTAATTATTATCTCTTTTAACAAATATTTCAAAAAGAGTATTTAAACTGCCAATGTGATTTAAAAGTTCCAAGAGAGAATAAGTTCAAAGAAATTTTTGTCTTAATAGCTCTTTACATAAAACTAGTAAAATTAAAGGAGTTGAATTTTATCTTAGATAATCTTAAAGAAATTAAACCGATTTAATATAAAATAAAAACAGAAAAATAAAAAAAGATTAAGATTATTCTCACATCATGCCCGGGGGCATACCACCGCCCATTCCCCCCATGCCACCACCCATTCCCGGGGGCATACCACCGCCCATTCCTGGAGGTGGTCCAGCGGATCTTGTGCTAGCGATAACATCATCAATTCGTAAAATCATTGATGCTGCCTCTACAGAGCTTTTTATCGCTTGAACTTTGACGACAGTAGGTTCAACAACTTCATTCGCCATCATGTCATTAACGACATCTCCCGTATCTAAATCAATTCCCGCGAATTTATTGCCTTGTTGATGAGCCGCTCTTAACTTCATTAATGTGTCAATTTGATCCAAGCCTGCATTTTCAGATAGGGTTTTTGGGATGATATCAAGCGAATCAGCGAACACTTCAACAGCAAGTTGTTCACGACCTCCTAATGAGGAAGAATATTTCCTTAATTGGAGGGCAACTTCGATTTCTGGGGCACCGCCCCCGCCAACTATCTTTTGATCTTCAACCACATCTCGCACTACGCAGAGGGCATCATGGATTGCTCTTTCAACTTCATCAATGACAAGTTCAGTTCCGCCTCTAATGAGAATTACGACAGATTTCGGGTCTTTGCATTTTTCAATGAAGATCCAAGAATCATTCATAATTTTGCGTTCTTCTACTATTCCCGCCCATCCAAGTTTGTCTTCAGAAAGGTCATCAAGACCGGTAAAAATCATACCCCCTGTGGCTTTTGAGAGTTTTTCAATGTCAGATTTTTTGACTCTTCTCACTACCATTATTCCTGCTTTTGAGAGGAAATGTTGGGCTAAATCGTCAATACCTTTTTGGCAAATTAAAACTTTAGCTCCAGAATTTACAATCTTCTCGACCATTGTTCTTAACATTTTTTCTTCTTCGTCAAGAAATTCTTGAATTTGTTCTGGGCTTGTAATTTGAAGTTTAGCATCAAATTCGGTTTTTTCAATTTCCACAGCACTTTGTAAAAGTAATATTTTAGCATTCTCCACTAATTTTGGCATACCGGGGCTAACAACTTCCTTATCTAGAATTATACCCTTTATTAGGCTAGTTTCGTCAATGCTTTCGCCTTGTTTTTTCTGTATCTGGACTTTATCAATATCAGCAACCCATTCTCCATCAGCATTTTTTTCAGCAATGGCTTTTATAGCATCCATACATAATTTAGCTAAGCCTTCTTTCGATTCAGAGACAATTTTGCTTGACATACATGTCATAGCAGTATTCAATAAGCCTTTCTCGTCGTCAATTCCACTTTTTTCGGACATTTCATCAAGAATTTCAACAGCTTTATCAGCCGCTTTACGAAAACCCTCAGTAATAACCGTTGGGTGAATTTTCTGCTCAATGAGTTTTTTAGCTCGTTTTAACAATTCACCAGCTAAAATCACTGATGTTGTAGTTCCATCTCCTACTTCTGAATCCTGAGTTTTTGCAACCTCAACCATCATTTTTGCTGCAGGATGTTGGACATCGATTTCCTTTAGTATTGTAGCTCCATCATTTGTGATGACAACGTCACCAAATTGATCAACTAGCATCTTATCCATACCTCTAGGACCGAGGGATGTCCGAACGGCTTCTGCAATAACAATTGCAGCAGCAATATTGTTGGACATTGCATCCCTACCACGTGTTCTCTCAGTACCCTCTTTGAGTATGAAAATCGGTTGACCTCCGAGTTGAGCTATGATAAATCACCTAAATTTTTAATTTTCATCATATTCCATCACGAATCTAATAATTTTTTTTCTGTGAATTTAATTTTTTATAATTTTATTTATATAGATCTCTAAGTCATAAAATTAAAAAAGTTTACGAAATATCGTAAAATCAGAAATTTTCTAATTAGAAATAAAAAGCAGATAAAATAATAATTGGTTATATGTAAAAAAGGGGTAAGAATTTTTGGGAAGGACCTTCTCAAAATATACTAAGAAATAATAAATTTACTTCGTAAGTTCTTTTCTCTTAGGTCTTAAATCTTTACTGAAGCACCGTCTACACTTTTTAGCTCTAACCGGGTTTAAGGCTCCACATTTACGGCACACACTTTTTTCCAGCAAGTGATATCGGGCAATTCTTCTCTTTACAGGATCGTCTATCGGCACTTTTTTTCAGTTTTAATTTTCCTTGAGTTTTCCAAGCCTTAACTTAGAATAGTTAATATTAATTATAAGGTTAAAAACATAATATTCAAAATAAAATTTGGGTTTAGCTATGGTAAAATAAGATAAAATTAAAATTCTATAATTAATTGATCTATACAACATTTATAATAACAATGCTTAGTTAATTTACGATGCCGAGAGAAATTTTTGATGAGGAAAAGTTCTTAGAATTATCCGAATTTGCAGTTCATTGTCGAATTAAGCGTCATCGAGATGTAGTTAAATTAAAGTTAAGAACAATTAAGATCCTCTATACATTTAAAACAGATCCAGCCACAGCTGAAAGACTCATAAGTAATATAAGTTGTGACATTATAGAATTATAAGAAGGTTATCTTCTCAATTTTCAATTTTCAAATTGAGCTAATATCTTATTGATAAATATTTTGAGAAATAATATTCCTTTCTTATTTCATGATTTATTTTTGAAAAAGATAATTTTAAATTTTGAGACTAGATTATACAGATAAGGTTAATAAGAAGTTAAATGCACATTTTTTTGATAATTATAATTTTAATTTAGAAAAAACAATGATTCAATCTCTCTACATTTTTCAAAGTCAATCAAAACAATTACTTTACAATAAGAATTTTCAAAGTGATGAAAAGGTAGAAATGTTTAGCTCATTTTTTTCTGCCCTACAAATGTTTGTTTCTGAGCTTACTGAAAGTAGTTCTGAATCCTTAAGCACGATTGAGTTAGGAGAATATTTGGTAATAATTTCAAGAATTCTGGAACTTAAATCTGATTTAGTTATAATTATTGATAAAAAAGATATGAAGGAAGCTCAAAAAATTATCCCAAAAGTTATTTCTATAATTAAGAGTCATGAAGATCTTTTTATTAACTGGGATCATGAACCCGAAAAATTTGAAATGTTTGACTTGAAAATAATACGGTTAATTCTATCGAATAAAAAGTTGGTCTCTGATTCAACGTTAACTACCAACCAAAGTTCAATTTTAAAATCAATTTGGGAACAAAAGGGGTCACTTTCTGATAAATTAAGAGAGAATTTATTGAAAGAAAGGGAAAAGCTCAATTTGGTTTATCAACATGAGGAAAATTATCCTGATAAATATAATATATCTAAAAAACTAATTGAAATTTCCGAAAAGCTTCATGATGATGAGAAATTTATAGAATATCAGACAGAATCTAAATCACTTAAAGATGAGATAAAAGATCGGAGGCTTAGATTGCAATATTATTTGGATAAATTAAATGAATCTTTAGCATATTCAAAATTTGCAGAAACTTATTCCTATCTTTACTCTTTCTGCATAAAACTTCAAAATTTTGCTGAACCAGATATAATTGAAAAATATAAAATCCTTGCCAAAATACTATTAAATAGAAGCAAAATACCAAAGGAAGAATTTAAACAAGTGGTAAAAGATATATCTATGATCGAAGACGAAGTTAATACATTTTTTAATATAGGTACATAGAACTACTTTTTTTCTCTCTCATTATTCTTTCTAATCGAGTTCTATGAGTTCTTATTCTGGATTATTACGATATAAAAAAGATTGATTTCTTACCTGCTATTAAGAAAATACTCCCTTTTAAATAAAGAAATTAAGAATCATGATAGCAAAATTAATTAAATATAAATAATGAGATCAATTACTAAAAGCTCTTTTAAAACAAATAAAAGATAATAAAAAAGTATTTTCTCTCTATTGTAGGTAAAATGAAAGTTCTTCCTGCTGATAAGACGTGTATAAATTCTGGTTTTTTATGTACGAATTGTCAATCTAGACTTGATACGGGTGAGATTTCTGAATTTGAGATCGATTTAGCTAAAGATCTTCTTAAATTAGAAGAAGAGAATGAGAAATTTAACTTTTTGAAAAACATCTCCTTCTATAAAGCGATTGATTATGAAGATGTTGCATTATTAGTAGTAGGGAAGAACGATAAATTAATTATTCCAAAAGAATTGCTTGATTGGATAAAGGAAACATATGAAATAGATGAAATTATCCTCGTAGAAAAAACCAAGAAACCCCGTCCGGTAATTGAAGCCTTAATTGCTCCTTATAAATTAATTTCGTTGAATGAAATTTTCCTCGCTACAGGAGATGTCCAATATAGAGCCATTCTTTCTAATGATGATAAAGATAAGATATTATTCACTAAAGAGGAGCTTGAAGATTTGATTACAGAACTTACGGGTAATGTTGCGCGTGTTGAATTCCAATAATTTTCACTATCAATAAGATTTAATTCTTTCTCTTCTTAATAATTATTAGAATTACTGTGGAAGAATATAAACAGGTAATTTTAATTAGGACTGATCTTAAAATGAGCACAGGTAAAAAATGTGTTCAATCATGTCATGCAAGTGTATCAGCTTCAGATTTAGTTAGAGTCCAAAATAAAAGCATCTGGAAAAATTGGAAGAATACTGGCCAGAAAAAAGTTGTTCTTAAAGTGAAGGATATAGAACACTTAAAAGAAATGGTTAAGTTAATAGAAGCTAACAAATTCCATTATTTTGTTGTGAAAGATGCAGGTCTTACCCAATTAACCCCTGGGACTATAACCGCAGTTGGAATTGGACCTCTATCATCTGGTGAAATAGATAAGATTACAAGAGAATTAAAATTATTATAATGGTAAAACCGAAGGCAAAATAAATTTGCATGACCAAAAAAGAAATTTTTATTCATTTGAAACTAATGATCAAAAAGAAATAGAAAGATTTGTAGGAATTGAAGCTTACTGTTCATCTAAACTAGAAGGGATAGGAGGAGTTTGCAAAACTTTATTCAAAGATTTCATTGTCAAAGAAATTGACAATAATGGAAAGATCCTTGACATTAAAGATGATCCCCCGGGCCCATCTTTTTCTAAAGAATTACGTGATGCATACACTACATTTAACTTAGTAAAAATCAATAAAGATACATTTCAGGCGATTAGAAATCTTAGGAAAGCCCTTAAAATCCCCTACACCTCAATTCATTATTCCGGATTAAAAGATAAAAGGGCTATTTCAGTTCAAAAGGTTTCGATAAGAGGTAATTACGTAAAAGAATTAAAGAAATTAAAGATCCATGATATATTCATAAGAAATATATTCCCAACAAAAAGACCCGTAAAATTAGGAGGTCATTTAGGAAACAATTTCACCATTATAATTAGAAATGTAGAAGATCGGAATAGTGATAACCAAAAAGTCAAAAAACTTTTAGATTTTTTGAGTAGATTTGGATTCCCCAATTATTTTGGACTTCAAAGATTTGGGAAATATCGACCTAATTCGCATTTTGTTGGGCGTTTATTGCTTGAAGGGGAGTATAAAAGAGCTTTTAATGAATATGTGTTGTCCACATACTCAACTGAGCCTGAAGCTTCAAAAAAAGCTCGAGAGGATTTAAGAAGGGATGGAGACTTACAAAAAGCGTATGAAAATTTTCCAAAACACTTAAAGTATGAACGGAATATGATTTCCTTTTTGATGAGTAACTCCGGAGATTATCAAGGTGCAATGAATACGTTAAGTAAAGATTTGAAGAGACTATTGATTAGTTCATTTCAATCATATCTATTTAACAAAATGCTTACAATGCGAGTGAAAAAAGGATTTTCTCTATTCCAGCCAATTAAAGGGGATGCAATTAGCATATTAGATGATAATTACAGAAACATCACTCATATTAGGTATATTTATGGTGGATTATATGATAAATTTTTAAGAAAGGCATTAGAACAAAATCGTGCATCTATAATTTTGCCAATTATTGGGAAAGAGACTATTTTGGATGATTTTCCTTCGATGAAAGCCATATTTAAAGAAGTTGTTAAAATTGAGGGGATCGATGAAACAATATTTAAGAAACATTCGGTAAAAGAAGGTGAGTTTAAAGGATCAGTTAGAGCTTTGACTATTAAGCCAGTAGGATTAAAAATGATGGATTTTACCGACGATGATCTTCACCCCGGGATGAAGAAAATTAAAATCGAATTCTCAATCCAAAAAGGAAGTTATGCGACAATGCTGGTAAGGGAGCTTATTAAATGAACCTATATGATTATTTCAACGGATTTTTGTGTTTCTATTCCGAAAATATCTATTAGTTTAACACATAAGTGATAGATTCCCGCTTTTTCATAAAGATAATGATCAGATATTAGCTTTATTTTTCTCATTTTTGGAGTTCTAAAAGATATCCAAGTATTATTAAATTTCTGGTCTCTATATTCATAATCTATAGCCCAATAATCAATCCAATCCGAAAATGATCTAATTTTTTTTTCTAAATCTTCTGATATTATTCTATTGTAAGTATTGATATAATCTACAAGCTCAATTTTTACCAGATTATTATTTTTATGAATTTTTAACCCTATCTCAGGGGGATCTTGGTTCTGGTGGCCTTCCTTTAAATGTGTGGTTTTTTTTAAATGATTATGTAAAATTAATTCTAATTTCTTTTGCCAATCATCTGTTTTTTCTTCTAATCCAAGGATTTGAAAGGGGAGAGGTTTTTTACCATATTTTTTTTTCCAATTCAAAAGATCATTACTAAAATTTATATTTAGAATTCTTTTTCTTGATATATGAATAGCTTGCATATTAAGGTCACTTCCAATCCATCTTCTTCCTAACTTCTCTGAAACAGCTAAAGTTGTACCTGATCCACAAAAAAAATCTGCTACAATATCAGTTTCATTTGTTGATGCTAAAATAATTCTTTTCAAAAGGCGTTCCGGTTTTTGAGTAGAAAAACCTTGGTACTCATTTGTATTTGCTCTGATATAAGGGATATCATTCCACACGTCTCTCGGGAAAATTCCATTTTGTTCTACATAGACTTTTCTTGATAACTTTTTTCCGTCATGGCTTCCTCCGCGATAATAAAATACTCCTTGTTCATCTTTTTTTAAAGCATTTTTAACTCGATTCGAGTATTCCATATATATGTTGGTGTCATCATTAAAAACATAATCATCCGATTTCGAATAAAAAAGTATATTATCATAAGATCTAATAAAAAAACGTCTAGTTTTGGCTGATGCGGCGGGGTAAGCCCAGACAATATCATTTCTAAAGTTAGAACTACCAAAAATTTCGTCCATCATCAATTTTACATGGTGTGACGAGTGCCAATCCAAGTGGATATAAATGGAACCATTACTTTTTAGTAGTTTTTTCATCAAAACTATCCTTTCTTTTAAAAACTTTAAATATGAGCTTATACCATCTTTCCACTTATCAGAATACGAAGTAATATTGAAGACTTTTCCATCTTCACCTATTTGAATTTTTAAATTGAAGTCACCCCCTGTTGCAAAAGGAGGATCAATAAATATTAATGATATTTGATTTTCGAATTGGGTCAAAAGTAAATTCATAATTGACTT
>LAZR01001188.1_pt1 | contig 16917 bp, 24 predicted proteins | sample 329461 | NCBI WGS metagenome assembly LAZR01 (sample SAMN03002196, study PRJNA259156) | marine sediment metagenome | biome: sea floor; feature: Hydrothermal impacted sediments; material: marine sediment; isolation source: Loki non-amplified sample from Loki's castle hydrothermal vent sediment ...
GCATTATGATCACTTAATGTTTTCAACATCATTTCCTCCTACAACTACAATAAGGTTTATTTGACAGCATACATCGTAGCCTCGGTATGTTCTACAAAATCCACGATTTTCGATATTACTTTTTCGGGATCTTTAAGTTCGCGTTCCCATATCACTAATGTCTCATATCCGAACGGTTCAAAAACTTTTGCTCGGTCTTTCGGGTCTTCCCCTTTGTGCCAGTAGTCACCGAACATTTCGATTATAAGTTTCTTGCCATTACAGTTGACAAAATCTGGATTTTTGCCGTTAATCATAAAACTAAAATCGCCTGTATATTTCCATTCATTGGGGTAGAGCTCATTTAGTAAGTCAAAAAGCATCATTTCGGGTTTGGTTGGTTTTATTCCCCACTCTTTTTTTTTCTTCTTTACATACTCAGGTTGCTGCCATAGTTTTTTGTGTGCTTCGCTGATTTTTCTTTTATGCGCTTCAGTGAATAGTCCGTGCTTTCGTCCCTTTCCCGCAATGCTTAGTTTCTTTCGATGCTCTTTAGATAACTTCTTGCCATACCAATAACACTTCTCCCCCTTCAACGAATCGCTTATTCTCTTTTTTAATTCATCTGGTAACGTCTGTCCTTTTTTTGCGGTAGACTTTCCGATCCGTTGTTCAATAACTTTTTTTTTATTCTCTGGAATAGCCCACCAATCTTTCATCTTTTTTTTGGTTTCTTCGGATTGTTTCTTTCCTTTGTTCCAGGGTTTTATATTCCTTGCTATCCTTGTCTCGCTCATTTTTCTTTTGTGGTCATCTGTAAATACACGACCCTTCATTGCTATCGATATTTTTCGTCTTCGCTCGGCTTCTTTTTCGCTTATCTCAATCATTTATTTAACCGCATACATCGTGGCCTCTGTATGAATGATATGTAACTTGTGATCGGTTATAGTATCCTGAACCTCTCCTTGAAATTTGGCTTTCGTTCCATAGAGTTGCCGATATGCGTCATTTGAAAAATATAACCACGACGCTAAATTCCAATATGATCGATGATTAAAATCCATAAAAGCGCCCGCGCCTGAAGTGCTAGGAGTCCTCGAATAAAACAACCCGTTATCCTTTAGCACCCGCCATATTTCTTCTATTACGAAAATTACTTTGTCTTGATGGATGTGCTCTAGAAAATCGATTGCCTGAATTTCATCGACCTTGCCATCATCATAGGGTAGGCCGTTTTCAATATTATACGGCCAGTCTGGGTCTGTTTCAGGGCGGTTGTCGATGTTAATAAAACCTGATTTCCGGCGATATCCTGATCCCAGGTTTAATTTTAGCATATAGTTATCGACGGATCTGGTAACGGGTCACCGGTATGACTGCCCCATGTCATATAAGGTTTTGCCACAAACCATTCCAACGGTGAAACTGGACCCGGATAAACCGGATAAGGATAGGGCACACTTTCCGCATGAAGCAGCTTGTCAAGTTCGCGTTTTAATTCCCATGCGTCCTCGATGTTCAGTGTAGCTTTATTCCCGTTTATCTTTATTTCAATTCCCGTCACTTCTATTTTGTCTGACATTTTATCCTCCCTTAATATTCGGTATGCTTCTCTAATATTCTCCCCAAAAAATCGCTCTTTCATCAAAGACCCCCTATTCATCAGCCACTGTTTTGCCCACTGCCGTACGTAAAATTTTGCCGACCTCGTTTAATGCTGATCTTGCCGCACAAATAAAACATTCTTGATTGCCATTATCGTCACAATATGGCGGGCCGTTGTCTCCAATACATTCAAGATCGGCCCTCATCTCTAATATTTGTCTGCATTCACTAATGGTTTTCACGGCTTAAACTCCTGTAGCGGGCACCATTTCGGTATATCCGTATCCTCATTTATAATTCTGCCTTCCTCTTGTCTATCAACTTTTTCCGATCGACAAATTCCCCCTGTTTCTTGTAAATAGCCACCTTTAAAATCATAGCATTCATCACAACATTCTATTGGAAGCAATTTCATATAAGCCCCTCCTTTATGGTCTAAACTCCTTAAACATACTCAATACCGTTGTCTGTACCGGGTGGTCATTCGTATCAAAGCGATACTTAAAAAGCGGATAAATCTCAGAATAACGGTATAGCCAATCGCTTTCCATTTCGCTATCATGGCAAATAATCATAATCGCGTTATCCTTGACCCTCATAATATCCACGATCCGCCGTTCCGCCGGTGCATGGTCGATAAGCACAACGCCCCAAATTCCATTCCATTGCTTTCCGATATTCGCATCATTGTAACTATCGGACAACTTGATATCATGCCACTTACTTTGATAGCCTTTTGACAGTTCGTAATATTCGGGCTTAACTTCATACGATATAACGTGCCGGTGATATTCGTCACTAACGTAGTGCAGATATGGTGTCGAATTTGGCCCGACACCCATTTCCAGTATTGGCCCGTTTGTCTGCTTTATGGCTTTTTTAAGGGTCGGTAAATGCGACCCTAATTTATTCATCGGTGTTGCCATATATCCAGACCATTGCGAATAGAAAGAATGTGAAAGTTAAGAAAGCGGTCCAGCTATCCAATCCGATACCCCTTAATGCCCGGCTTTTTGATTGTAATTAATTCGCCCCTAACCTGCCCACCGTTTCGGATGATACAGGCTTTCGCGCTTTCGATTGTGTATTCTTTGTGTGGCATTATGATTTTGCCTCTCCATGTTCCTGAGAATTTATATATTTCAACATCTTATCCTTGCCCTCTTGAAGCGCATCAATAAAACCGTCTATATGTTCAGGACCGTCGAGCATAAAGGCTTCTTCAAGCTCAATAGAGCCCCTAAACAACAGGGTCAAGGCACCTGAAAATCGTTTTACAAATGCCTGCCACCAACCCTTTGTATCCCAATGACAATTCCACCCGACCTTTTTGTAAAAATTGAGATACATCCAATCCGGAGTTTTTTCGTCGAATTCAAAGTCCATCCAAATATCGCACCTTGAACACCCGCACGCGCTTGAAACTTTATAATTTACATCAAATGGAATGTCTTTAGATGATGTTCTTGACACCCCGTATGCTATTTTCGATTGTTCTGAATCAATCATTCCACGCCCCTTTAACTTCCTGATAATGCCGCCTTAATCCGACCGCTCGAATGGTGCCCTTTGAATCCTTGACATACCTCACGGGCCGATGGGCAGTATCGCCATAAATCTACTTTCGGATTTTCTTTGCTCTTCCTGTATTCATTTTGTGCCCTCCGCTTCTCGATATTGTAAATATCATTGGCTCCCCAGCGTGGATTCGAACCACGGACCTGATGGTTAACAGCCACCCGCTCTACCAACTGAGCTACTGGAGATTAAATAGTCACCGCAGTAGAGATTTGTGCTCGCTATATATTCCATAGACCAAGCTACCTGTTCCGCCACGGTGACTATAGACAATATTTCTCTGAGTCACACAATCAACCCAGGGGCGAAAATGACAAGCCTACACGCCGGCCCTCTGAAACCCCGGCACCACCCATGTCCTCGGCCTGCCAATTCCGCCACGGTGACTCTAATTAGGGAGGCTTCCCGTATTTTGCTAACCCCCCTGTCTTTCTAATACCGCCTTTGAAAGACGGTATCGTTACTTCTTCCACACTTGGTGGATGAGCTGTCATCTTCTAATCATCCAACAAAACAAACCGACCAGTCCGAAAATAACAATAAGATAAAATATGATTCCTGCCATTTTTAAGCATACCCAAGTTGAAAAAGCATACCACCTGTAATGTCAGTCACGATGCACATATCTCTATAAGACATTTTTTTCCATCGACCGCGTCCATCAAATAGCGGTTGATTGATTTGCCAGTTTCGGTATTGTGGGTAGTCTTTACCGAAACAGGTCTCTGGTTTTTCGATCTTAGGTGAACACCATCGCCGTTCAACCGTATGAAAATCCTTCATTTCGGATTCGTACTTCTCGCCCATAAAATCAAGAACGCTTGTTATGGTTTTCTCAAAGTCAATGATGATATCCTCATACTTGACAACCTTGACATTCGGATGATCCCAATATTTTTGACCATTCCGGTTATCATCAACCCATCTTTTAGCGCACATTGAAACGTTCATATCGAATCGGCCAGGACTATATCTAGATGCCATTGAGTGTGCAACGTCCCGGCCATCCCGAACCATAAGAATGATTTTAGCATCAGGACAAAAATGTAGAATGTTCCCGATACGATTTATATGACTTGGTGTTTTTTCAACCCATCTATTTTTATCGACCGAAAGTGCTTGCTGGTCGAACTGCTTAATAAGTGTTTCAACCTCGGCCTTTTTCGTTTTGAAAAACACTTCAGTTTCCATCGGTATAGCATATATGCGTGAGTGCATACCCAAGATCGCAAGCAAAAGCCATGTTCCGCTATGACCGCAACCAACTATGAAAGTCGGAGGACTATCAAGCATCAACTTCCCCAATCTTCTTTGCAGGATTCCCAGCCCATATCTCACAATCCGGAACATTCTTTGTTACTATCGCCCCGGCAGCTATAACCGCATAATCCCCGATCCGCTTACAGGTGTGCATTATTTGAGCATAGGTTCCGATGAAAGAATATGTTCCTATCACCGTTGGATGGTGACTATTTAGTTTCGGCTTGAATATCCATTCTTTTTTTTTGAACTGATGCGTATGCGTATGGATATAAACGCCTGAAGCAATTACGGCCTCATGGTTTATGATAATCTGTGAACCGGTTGCATCAAGAAACGGCCAAGGCGGATGTCCTGTATGCGAACTGTCACCATTAAAAATGACATCCTTCATTTTACCCATGATATTGGCACGCATCAAACGGCTTCCTTTTTTTGATACACACCGAACTTGCTTACATCCTGCATGTCAATTACAACCTTGCCCTCGGTCGGATTCTCTGCAAAGTCCTTGAACCGTTCGGCGTAAGTATCGTCAATCGGAAAAGTCGATAAGTGCCTGACATCAATAGTCGTATCAACCCAGATATCAACACCGCCAAGCACCTTTAAGTCCCAACAAAACCGGGTATCCATACAAGCAATCCGGCTCATTGACTCAAGAGAAAATACTTCTCGCCACCACGGTTTTTCAATAGCCAACATCGCATCGATAGGAAACAAGATAACGCCCGACCCGATCATGTCTATCTGTTGCAGGTCGCCATCTTCCTTGTTGATAGTATCCGCATCCTGCGTCCCATCACCCTTTAACCGCCATGCCAAATGTTGAAACGGCTTATGGCCCTGCTTTGGGATGTGGCCGCGTGTTGGTACTAAAGCCGATATAACGTCGCATCCATCATCTTCAATCCGGCTAATCAGGCGCGGTATCATATCTATCGGGTGCAACTGATCAGCTCCGATGATTAGGATGTGTGATGCGCCATACTCAATCGCTTGATCGCAGATATGAATATGGCGTTTCGCAGGACACCACCCGCGCCCTTGAAATACTTTCGAGTTTTCCGGTCGTTCAAGATTTGCCAAATTCTGACAAAAGGGCGTCCAGATAAATGGACTGTCCCACGGCCAACCAATCGCCAGCTTTTCAACTATCCTGTGTACTGTTATCATAATAAAAAGCCCCTTTTTTATTATATTTTTTATTATGCGGCCAATGTGGCATTGGGATAAGTCATACCCAATACGCCAGCACCGCCTAACTTGACATCATTAAACATCATGCTTCCAAGGTCTACCATTTCGCCTACTGTTGCAGCCAATGTATAACCAGTCGCATTGTCTACAATACCGACTGACGCGCTGTTGAAATCAAGAAATACTCCGGCTGCTTCAATCGGCAAGACCCGGACATTACGAATCAAAAGGTCGTCAATAACGACGGCGTTTTGGTAAACTACCGGCCCGTCAATGTCGGTCGCTGCCGTAAAGATACCGTCAAGACCGTCAATTTCCCACTTGTCATTTACACCTTCAAACGTGATGATGGTATTCGGATTCGCAGCCGTTCCGACAACCTTGATATTTTTGAGTGTTCCGCGTTTTGCATCAGCGGCAACCGTAAAACACTCAAGATTGATAGCGCCCATTTCGATCTTGCAATCTTCCATCAAGAAATCGTGACCGCCAGCTGCGATATTGACTATCTGAGAGTCTCCACCCGAATTTGCTCCGGTAGGAATAACGATATTTTTGATTGTTACATTCGCAACTGTAATATCAAGTACATCCGTAGCTCCAACCGTATGGGCAGCGGTAAACGATGGGCGGTTTGCGCCATTTCCAAGTCCGATTATAGTTACACCGGCAACATTGATCGTTATAGTTGTAACCGGTGTTTCTGCATGGCCGGGCATCAGGAAAATCATGTCGCCGTTGGCTGTCGTACATTGAGAAAGCGCACTTGCCAAGGTCAAAAAGGGTTGATCCGGCGTTAAACCGAAACCGACATCCTGTGTAATTGCGCCGGTTGAAGTCTGTCCAGAATCTACCCAGAATATATTTCCAGTAGTGATATGTTCATCAATTACGCTAAACATACCGCCCCCGTGCTTCCGGCTAAATAGGGGCTGTTTTATTTGAGTTGTAGTTGTTCCCATTTATATTTTTATCCTTTCGGTGGGTTCTAACCACCTGTTAAGGTTTTTTACGATACGATTGTGGTTGATGGATACTGAACACCCACCACGGCAGCACCGCCGAATTTCGTATCAAAAAACATTAATGCCCCGGCATCAACCAGTTCACCAATGGTTGCGGCGAGTGTGTACCCAAGTACATTGTCAACTATCCCGGTCGATGCGGAATTGAAGTCTAACATTACTCCAGCCGCAGCGATTGGAACGACCCTTATATTGCGAAGCAACAAGTTTTCCATTAAAACGGCATTTTGATAGATAACAGGGCCATCGATATCGGTAGCGCCGGTAAACAATCCATCAAGGCCATCAATCGTCCAATCATCAGACCCACCTTCCCATACGATAATCGTATCGGGATTGGCAGCGGTTCCGTGGATTTTCATGTTTTTCAATGTGCCCCTATGGGCAGTTGCAGCAACAGTTATGCACTCAAGGTTTTTGTCACCCATTTCAATAGTACAGTTTTCCATTGTGAAATCATGGCCTGCCGCAGCTATGTTGACCTGTACCGTGTCGCCGGTTGAGTTTGTGCCTGCTACAATATAGATATTTTTAATCGTCACGCTTGCAACTGTGATATCAAAAGTATCGGCAGCAGCGGTATGTGCGGGTGTAAATGTTGGCCTGTTCGTGCCGTTGCCCAATCCGACAATCGTAACTCCAATCACATCAACCGTAATAGTTGCGACCGGTGCTTCGCTGTGTCCAGGCATCAGAAATATATAGTCACCATTGGATGCTGTACATTGTGCCAATGCTGCGGTTAGGGTAGTAAACGGCTGGTCGGGTTCGCGCCCGTATCCGGCACCTGTTCCACCCGTAGTTGTTTGCCCACTGTCTACATAAAAAATATTCCCGGTAGTCAGCGCTTCATTCACCACGTTAAACTTGCCACCGGGAGTCTTGCGTGTAAACATAGTGGTTCGTGTTAGTGTTTTAGCTTGTCCCATTATCTATTTCCTTCCGGCGGGTTTCAACCGCCTGTTAAGGGATGTTATTCGTTATTCGTTGACCGCTTTTTCGCGCTTTTGAAAGCGTTTTGAAACGGCTGTTTCTTTTTTGGTCTTCTTTCGTTCTGGTTTTTCAAACTTATCAATCCGCTCCATATGAGCAGTAAACGGCTCGGCAATTCCATCAATTATCAACTCACCGGCCTTTTGCCGTTCTATAAATGCCTGATCACCTTTCTTGTACTTTAATATTTCCGTTGTGCCTTTCTTTCGCTCTTCGTAATCCTTTAAAAAAAATATGTTAATCATGTATTTCAGCCCCCTTGCTGTCTGTGTATTTTGGTTCGTCAATATCCTCTTTTGGTTTTTCATCTGCTAAATGGTGATAGGTTACATAGGGCGGAGTCAGTGGTTTGCCATCTGTATATTCGTAGACAGTTTCATCACCCAACGCCCATGCAGTTTCCATCCATACTTGATGAACGTGATCGATTTCAATTTCGTTCTGCTGATAAACTTCATTATCTATTACGATCCGCTCCCGCAGGATTTCATCAAATTCAATATTTTTCTTGCTCAACGTCCACTTATCACTTGCGCCCAACGCCTGCTCATACTCGGTACAACCGCGCTTTAAGATGACTAAATCCTTGCCAAGTTTTTCTTCATATTCCTTTATGTGTGGGCCAAGATATTCATCTTCGTCAATAGCAAGCCGTACTTTTTTGTAACATTCGACCCCATCCGCAAGCGTTCGATTATACCAATACGCACCAAAACTGCCGAATACTCCAGGCCTGACTTCCATGCCGCTTTTGCTTTGAAGGTCCATTTTGACTTGGATTTTTTCAACTGCAAATAGCGCCTTTAACTTTTGGGGTCGGATAACAACCTTGAAGCACGATTGACAGGCAGTCGGAACAAACCATTCGTCACGGGGTAATGTTTTAATTATATTTTCAAAAACGATTGACGACCACAGGTTGCAATTATTCCAATATCCGCATTTTATATGATGCCATATACCCTTCAAATTGGTCGTGGTATTCATAACAAGGCGTGTATCCGACTTGCGTACAGATAGCGCTCCGGCATCGATAAGCGGAATAGCCTTACCGATAATGTTCCGTCTTTTCACATCCTCGTAAAATGACATTTTAAAAGCCCCTTTTGTAGTTTATGTGGCGCAATTAGAATCACGCCACATAAATTTATTTTATGCCAATCCAGACCCCGACGCGTTGCTGGTATATCTCGGCTCCAGAACTGCAACTGCATCCGCAGCACCGGAAGAACCTGCATTTGATAGACTCAGCGTTAACCACTCTTCGTCATTCGCCAAATCCATGTCCGATGCGTCTACTTCGACTATCAACATTTTGTCCAGATATGATGCAGCCGTCAACGTTAGGGCTGCGCTGGTTGCATTTGCGGCCAGAATATCGGCGGCTACCGTTGCGCTGGTATAGGTGCCGATGGTTGCCGTTCCCACTGCGTGATTGAAAGTCAGGGCGGAGTTTTTTGCTCCGTCGGTGACGCCCGAATTTACGGTCAGAATCGCATCGCCGGAAAGCGTACCGAAGGTACAAATGAAAGTACATCGGTGGAAGCCTTTCATATTTATCGAATCTCCATCACCACCGGAGGCAATAGTGTCCAGTGCCATGACGGGAATTATTTTGTGTGTTTCAGCTAATCGCATGTTAATTTTCCTTTTTTTAGGACTGATCTCAGTCCTTGTTTTGTGTTAAGGTTTTAATATAAAAAAGGGCAAGTATAGCATCCGCGTTGTGCGGCGGGTTGCCTTACTTACCCTTTGAATTAGTCGCGTTCCCCTTAACTGATCAGGTTAAAAGAAAGTTTGTTTTTTTATATTGCTATTGTTTCATAATTACTGTCTTTTTGGATAACCGCTTCTTTGGTGTCTTGACAGAGTTTATCATTTATTACATATTCATACTGCGTTTGCCAGAAATCCCTATTGTAATTTGCACGAACATTACAGCTTGTGCATAGGGTTATCAAATTGTTCGGATGGCAGTTCTTCTTATCATAGTCAATATGGTGTATGGATAATCTATTGCTATTGTTCCAACAATCAACGTTTTGACATTTATAGTCATCACGCTCCTTAATGGATTCCTTATATTCCGCGTCAAGCCATATCTCACAATATGGTTCATATGTTATCCCGCCCTTCCAGTTGGGGTTACTAGAACCAAACATTGCAATGCTTCCATGATTGGGGTTATCGTTCCCATTAAAGTTTTTAGATCTCCAGTTTCCATAGCAGATGTGATTGCAGAAGTTCATTTCTTTAATTAGGCTTGGGAATTTAGTTATTAGAGCTTCGCATTGGGTACACGGCACGGCTTTCTTGCCGCCTTTCCATCCGTGAGCATCTTGATCTTTTTTATGAAAATATTGACGTTGACCCTTTTGGAACTTGCCGGGTCTTGCTTTGATTCCAAATTTTCTTAGATGCCAACTAAAACCTCCATGCGTTGGAAACTGCAAAGCTTTAGCACATTCCCTAATAGATAATCCTTGTTTTATGTAAAGTTCCTCAAGTTTTTCTTTTGTAATTTCTACCATATTTTTCCTCTGTCTAAATGGTGGATGATTCGTAAGTCTAAACGATCTTTATAGACCATTGAAGATGCTTTGTCAAGACCTATTTAGGCATCCACCATTACAACAAAGAAGCGGTTATTCATTTGGTTAAACAGTTCTTATGATCTATCATCCAGTGCTACAAAGTGGGACTGTGTAAAATTAGCTCCGCCTTTATAAGGGGTCAATACTGTCTGCCTCACTGGCTGACCATCGATCCGGAGTACGAATCTAAAAGTGCCCTCGTCAAAAATAAATCTGACATGTATGGAAAAATCAGACTTCAACCCACCTTTTTCAGCCAATAAATACCCATTGCTAAAGTCGGCGAGGTAGATATCTCCCTTTGTTCCGATGCTTTGACATTGTTCTATAGCTCTGACAGGAATCCCCATCAATGTCCCATAAGGACTTGCACTCAGGCCACCCGGAGGTAAGTACACACTTGAGCCCCCTGCGCCGACTGCTATGGACATGGTGAACAACTGTGGTTCAACATTTTGATTCACTAACCATAATGCTGTACCCCTGGAAGCTGCAAAAAGTCTCGAATACATCTTGACGATGTTTTCAGTAACTACCGTACTCGGCGCCTGTCCCGTTTCCTTCGTTACACTAACCAAAGACCCGGCATTCAGGATACCCAACAGTTGCCCTGCGCCCAGTCCGTTAATTATACCGTCCTGGATTTTGAAATTAAATTCATCCCGGAAACCATCCTGAATAATGCTGGATAGTGCGGCAGCATCGTCAAGCAGTTCGTCGGTAGCATAACAAAGGCCGACAAGTTTATTCAGATCAAGGGTGATCTGTCGAAACTTCGGTTTGGACTTGGTTTTCTCGGATGCTTCGGATTGCCAATATGCCTGGATTCCACCCATCCGACTGCCATTAACACGACTGGTCTCATCGACACCATTGATCTTGATCGAATTTGCGCGACCACTTATCGGTATCCGTTTACACCGTCCAGCGATTTCGCCATTGTCCCAAATCTGCTTCATTAGTGTAGTGGAAAAGTCGGTCTGTACCAGAAATCCACCATCGCTGGGGATTCCTTCACTCATGCCAAGCACTGCACGGGTATTACGCAACCTTGGATCAACGCGACCTTCGGGCATACCGGCCAACATAACGGCCTGCATCTGCTCGCCAAAGGTGCTAAATGTTTCCCGATCTTCCTGTGCTCTTTTTTCCGGGTTTTCTTCCGGGTCCGGTTTTACTGCTGCAGTTTCTTGGGTTGGACTGGCAACTCTTTCTCTAGTTTTATTTTCAAGGGCTGCGGCGCTAATTATATCCTCAAGCTCCTCAATGTCCGATACCAATTGCCGACCTCTTGCCCTTTCCTCTGCCGTGGCATTCCGGTCTTCCTGTATTAAGACCTCGCGCATATTGCCCAACTCGTGGTCTATGGCCTCAATTTCTGTTCTATATTGTGCTATGGTTTTCAATTTATTGCTCCAATTCTGGTTTCAAATTAGCCCATTGTTTGTCTGATTGCTTGAACAAATCGCGGGCATTAATATCTGTATTGCCTATCTCAGGGTTTGTCTGCCCTTCGGTGGCAACCGTAGTTTCGATAACGGTCTCGTCATCATCTCTTGTCTCGGCAGGATCGGTCTCGATGCCTTCCGTTGAATCTGTTTCTGTTTCTATTTCGGGGTCGGTTTCATCGGTTTTGTTTTCAGCAAACCTTATGGTGTGCGAATCAACCTCTGTACCGTTTACCTCAACCCTAATCCTAATCTCTGCCTGATTCTTTTCAGCGGTCTCGCTGACAAGCGTAAAGGCGGGATCTGTATTATCTTTCTGTACTCCCCTTGCTGTATCCAACGATCTCAACGCCACGCGAACATCAGTCCCCGCCGTAGTCTCGCCATAGGCAGCAAAGGTCACATATGAATAATCAAATATTTCTCTAAACTTTGTAATCATTCGGGTCGGGCGATCCTTGTCCAGGTCCTTCCACTCATCTGCCTCAATCGTAAAGCCGAAGGACATTTCCTGAACGTCGCGCCGGTCAATTGATTCGATAAGTGCATCAACGAATTGGTTTTTTTTCGGAGGGTCGGCTTCGATATCAACGCCCTTTTTGGTTTCTGTGGCCCGTAGTGTTCCGGAGCTTATCCTTGCAAGCGGCAAAAGCGATGTGCTATTGTGGCCATAAAGCAACCGTGTGTCTGACCGCTTCAACGCTTCTGTTGATGCCCCCGGTTTTATGATTTCGAAAAAGCCAAGATCCTCGGATCGCTTGTTGTAGACTATAGGTGTGCCGATGAGCTTCTTTTCACCCTCTTCGGTTTGCCGAACTTCTATTTTAAACAATCGCCTTTCAAGGATAGGCAGTTCTTGTTTTCGTTGACATGCAAATTTGCACTTTGATTTTTCCATCGTTTCGTTCCTTTGGTTACGGGGCAAATAAAAAGGGCAAGCGTAGGCGGTATCGCATTGCGCGACTCCGGTAAGGTCCCTACTACTTACCCTTTTTGATTTCTTGCGTTCCCTCGGGGTTTATACCGAGCTAATGGATGATCAGGTCCAAAGGAAACCCCATTTTTTATTGTTTTATTTTATTTTCATATTAATAGCCAATATATCTTCTATAAGAAAATCGGTACGTCCGGAAATAACATCCTCTTTGCTACAAATGGCATATACCCCTATCTGCGCCATTTTCGCATTATTTCCAGGAAGCCCAGAAGCAGTGATTATCGGTATCGTTATCGACCGTTCTTTCATAAATTCAATTAATTCCGAACCGGTTCCGTATTGTAAGTCGTGATCCAAAATAATGACATCTGGTTTCGGTGCCGTTGAGCTAATAAGACAAGCTGCGTCAATCGCCGAAGATACAAAGTTGACCCTTACGTTGCCCTGAGAATAGAAAATTTCGTGAAAGTGTTGTGCAAGTCGTAACTGTTGAAGGAGGTCATCTTCTACAATCAAGATATATTTATCTGGAAAGACTGGGCGGTTGACTTTTGCTATTGTGAAATTAATCATTTGCTGGCGGTGGGTATATAGTGTTGCCTTCGGCATTTATTAATTCTGTATTTTCCAACCGCCAATAGTTCACGCGCAAGGTCGTCACCCTCTATTGCCTTGATTACAAAATATGCTAATGGCAATTCCCTTGATGAGAAATATTTACCGGTAAGGCCAAATGTTATTCCGCGAATAGTGACTGTTTTTTTCGATTTACTGAACCACCCCACTGTACTCCCCCCTTGGTTATTTCATATTTATATTTTTCGGGTGTTCCATTGTACAAATTTATTCTTCAAAAGTAAAAAAGGAAGCGTAAAAAACAAAAGGGTAAACACCATTAATAACCCACAGAACAAGATAAACTTAATAATCTTATTCTTCACAAAAGTTGCGCTATCGCTTATTTTCATGTCTTCTTAATTTCTTTTATTCTGACATTCGGCACTAAATCATCTTGATCTTTTTCGTATACGATAGTGACGTGCTGCGATATTTCGCCATCCTTTGGTTCTGGAAGTCCATCACCTTCAAGACAAACGATAAAAGTATTTGGGGGTCCGACCTTTCCGTTCGGAAAAACAGCCGAAACATTAACCGATTTCGGTAGTTTTAACATTCCCGCTAAAAGCTCATTCGCTACTGTGACGTATGCTTTCTTCATGCCGCCTCCATCTGTAATCTTGGCTGAAAGTGCTTTTTTAGTTTTGCGTTTTTGGCCTTATTCTCTTTGGCCCACATTGGTTGAAGGTTCGATAACGACCAGCATCTTTTGAAATCTTCGTGGCCTGGATTTGAGAAGTTGTGGGCACTTATGGGTATTTTGTGGTCGATATGCCACTCACCATAATTGTCCCAATTCATACCGGATTGAAACTTTTTTTCAAGGTGCGCTACAAGTTCCTGCCTTGTAAAATCAACAAGCGATTCCCACGGCGCACCATCCTTGCTATTATGCCGAAAAAGACATTGCCTAATCGATCTTGAAATACTTTGGCTTAATCTAAATTTCGGATTTTCGCGCCGTTTGGCATCTGTTATCCTTCGTTTGTCAAGATTCAATTTTCCCCACTCAACCGCCTTTGCTTTTAAGTAGTCGGCGTTGGCTTTGTAATATTTTTGCCAACGCTCGGCAAATTTGACCTTGTTTTCCTGATAATACTGCCTGCCGTGCTCTATAGCTTTTTGTCTGGATTCGGGTGTTTTTTCTCGATTGCCGCACTCGTTAACGTGGCAAGTTTTACATTTGCTTCTGAGTCCATGTAAACAGTACCCTTTAAAAAAATAATCTACCGTTGCCGGAAACTCTTGACCACAAGCGATACATTTCTTTTTGATTGTTTCATCGGTGTTGGGCATGAACTCTTTGCTTTTTCGTAGTTCTGAATTATACAAGGTCATGCACGTTTTGCACTTGCTGCGGAGTCCGCTCTTGCTGTTTATGCAAACAAAGAAATGCTCTGTAGTTGCTGGAAGTTCTTTGTGGCATTTTGTGCAGGTTTTTGTAATCACATCGCCACCACGACGCACCGGCAGCCTTTATGGCTAGGCGGATGTGATTTTGACCCCCTAACCTTTAATGGGTTATCCGCACCTTTCGGTTGAAAGTCTTGACCATCTTTGAGAAAATATTGCCCCTTGCTAATCACCTTGTTATCCAAGGCCTTGCAGAATGGACATACTTTGCTCCCACGGTTTTTCCATACAAGCCTTAATCCTGCCCCAAACGCGATAGTCGCAAAAACCGCATTAGAAAGTCTAATACTCTCGTTCTTAGCAATCTTCTCAGCCCTTTTATCATCTTCAGACCATTCGTCTACCCGGTCGTCTATATCATCGGCCCATTCGCGGCGTTCAACCGTTTCGGTCTTGTCTTTCTTTTCTTCATCCGGTTTGTTTAATATCGATACAAGCTGCCCACGGCTCGATTCAACATGGCGTTCAGCGTATCGGTCAATATAGTCATTAATGAACTGATCCATATCTTTCGGGTCTGGTTCAACCCCAATCTCAACGGCAGACTCCTCGATAATGGCCTCTGAAAATGACCGGAACACAGGCCCAAGTTCCTGTATAATGTAATCCGGCATCTTTCGATAAAAACTATTCAGCCACTTTTCCATTGACGCCTCGGCCCGTTGGCTCCGCTGCTTTTTGGTCTGATTTTTTACGGCGTTGCCCTCTTTATTTACGATCCGTTTTGCCGCTGCCTTAATAAGTGGATAATATCGCTTGCTTATTCGTTCCCGGCCCTTAATGGATCGCGTTGCAATGCCCTCTTTGTATTCTATCTGCTTTGCCTTTTGGCTTATTGCCTTCCAAAATTCTCGGTTGTTTTCTTCATCGGTCGGCGGTTCGCTATCATCGTCTGATGGTTCGGGTTCGTCGTCTGGCTCATCTTGCATCTCTATCATTTTCCGGGCCATCGATAGTGGCATCATGTTCATGGGGACAAATCGTTCGTCGCCCTCTGGACCACCCGGATTCATATTTTCTTTTTCAAGGATATCGTTCGGTGAAAAAGCTCCGACATTAAACATTTTTGTATAAAATTCACCCCTTGCCTGCCAATCACCCCTTAAAAGGCCCTCAATAACATGCTCATAGTAATAGCCGCGCCGCCTCTCCTCCGGTGACAGTAATTGCATATTATAATTTTGTTCACGCCGGACAAGCCATGGCCTGATGCAGTCAATTACATGGCTGATTTGGAGAGAAGATATATTGTCAAATGAGGATTTGGAGTGATCCTTCAATTTCATGGGCTCAATATTGAACCATCTGGCGATTTCTACGACGGTAAATGCCCTGGTCTGCAAAAATTGAGCATCTTCTGGCTTCACTCCGAGAGGTTTGTATTTCAAACCGTGTTCTAAAATCATTACCTTGTGTGATTTTCCTAACCCCTCGAAACCTGCCTTAAATTTCTTTAAAAAATCTTCGTATCCGTCCCCTAAATCGTCCTCCATTTCCAAAACACCCGCCGGGTTAGTGCCTTGACCGAAAAACCGCGCCCCAAACTCTTCCGTCGCCATGCCCAATGCAATCGACTCCCTGGCTTTAGTTAGAACTGAATAGCCGGTCAAACCGTCAAACCCTAAACCTGGAATATGTAGAATCTGATCCCTTGAAAAATCCTTCTTTTCACCCTTGTCGATATCGATCTCATAAATTAACTGCCCGTTTTCCCGATAGGGCTTGACCCTGTTCGGTGTAATCGGCCAAAGCTCCACGATCTGCCCCATACCGTTCCGCACAATAAAAGAATACGAGTTGCCCCAACTCAATTCATGTGCGGATGTAGTTTCCCGATAGGTCATTGCTGTCATTTCGGGGTTTGCTACCGAATGAAGGACACCATAACCCGGTCTATTCACTACTTTTTGTGTAATTCGTTTGGTTCTTTTGTAAAGATGAAGGGGTAGACTCCCTATAGTCTGCGATATAATTGTAATTGCATTATAAACAGCCGAAAAATTCAGGGCGATATATTCATCAACCGGCACCCCCGCCTTTGTCGGACCTACAAAATTGCCATAGTAATAATCATGCCCGGGGCCATAGGACGCACCACGCCGAAAAAAGGTACTCATTCGTTTTAAAATACCGCCACGCTTCCGTCGCTTCATTAATCCTTATTTCCTATGCCCCCAAAAAAAGAGCAGACCTATCCCTTCAGGAATAAGCCTTAATATTGATACATCTGAGGTGTCTGTTTTGCTGGAAACGATATACCCCTG
>LAZR01001190.1_pt1 | contig 16899 bp, 10 predicted proteins | sample 329461 | NCBI WGS metagenome assembly LAZR01 (sample SAMN03002196, study PRJNA259156) | marine sediment metagenome | biome: sea floor; feature: Hydrothermal impacted sediments; material: marine sediment; isolation source: Loki non-amplified sample from Loki's castle hydrothermal vent sediment ...
CAGGACTAACTCCTGCTGCTGATGATATGCTTCTCGGGTTAATGATTAGTATGTTGTATATTTCAGAAAACTTTAATGAAACGAGTATTGATGTCAAGAAAATTAATAAGGATATTATATCCATCATTTCAGGGAGAACTACAATTATAAGTGAAGAGTTCTTAAGAGAAGCTTCAGTTGGAAAAGTAAATGAAGCTGTCGCCTCTCTTATGGAGAATTTATTGACTTCAAGACAAAGAGAGTTAGAGAATTCCGTTAGAAATGTCTTGGATTTGGGTGGTACGTCTGGCGCAGATACTGTGTTTGGAGTCATCCTAGGGTCACATTTAATGCTGATCGACATAGACTATAATAGCAATAAAAATGAGGGTGTTTTTCGCTCATAGTTTTCGTATCTTTTCCAAAGTCTCAATATAATCTGAAAAAAAGAAAAAAAAAGTATTAACTAATCCCTCAGATAAAAATTTATTCTATATGGTATTTAAAAATTAAGAAGTGTTGTTAATAAGTTCTATATTACCAAGGTCTTCTTAGGGTTGTAGGTCTACTCATTTCAGATTTATTTGGATAATCCAAATTATAATGAATTCCACGACTTTCTTTTCTGGAAATTGCGCTAACAATGATTAATTTTGCAACCGTAGCCAAATTTCTTAATTCTACAAGATTTTTCTCAATTTTAAAATCCCAATAATATTGGTTTATTTCATCAAGCAATAAATTAATCCTTTTCTTTGCTCTTTGAAGGCGCAAATCAGTTCTAACGATTCCAACAAAGTTCCACATAAATCTCCTAATCTCATCCCAATTCTGAGAAATAATAACTGCCTCAGTAGAGGGAACTGCATTTCCAGGTTCCCATTCTTTAAACTCACTAATTTTTAAATCCTTTATAATAGCACCCAGAGTTTTAGCACATTCATAGCTACAAACTAAACCTTCTAATAAAGAATTACTAGCTAACCGATTCGCTCCATGTAATCCTGTACATGCCGATTCTCCAATTACATAAAGATTTTTAACTTTAGTGGAACCATCAATTTTGGTTAAACATCCCCCTACACTATAATGAGCAGATGGTACAACAGGAATAGGTTGTTTAGTAATATCTATATTAAAATTTAAGCAATTCTCATAAATGCCAGGAAAATGACTCTTAATGAAGTTAGCATCTTTTTTTGAAGCAATATCAAGCAGGACATGATCGTCTCCAGATTTTTTTAGTTCTGCGTCAATGGCTCTTGATACTATATCGCGTGGGGCTAATTCCTTAGAGGGGTGATATTTGTGCATAAATTCTTTTCCTCCGATATTTTTTAGAACAGCACCCTCACCACGTAGAGCTTCTGTAATTAAAAAAGATTTTGCATAAGGGTGATAAAGGCACGTCGGGTGAAATTGATAAAACTCCATGTTTGCTATAATGACACCTGCTCTATACGCCATAGCAATACCATCTCCTGATGCTGTGTCGGGATTTGTCGTATAAAGGTAAATTTTACCAGCCCCTCCTGTCGCTAAAATTGTAACTTTTGCTGCTATATTATGAATTTCATCATTTTCTTGATCTAAAACATAAGCTCCATAGCACTTGAAGTTCTCTGAAAATAAATTAACAGCACACCAATATTCTCTAATTTCAATGGTTCCAATTTTTTTTACGTTATCTATTAATGTTTGCTCAATTGACTTTCCGGTTTGATCGTTTACATGAAGAATTCTTCGTTCTGTATGTCCACCTTCTTTACCAAGGTCATAGTCTCCATCCTTATTTTTAGTGAATTTTAGACCAAACTCAATTAAATCGTTTATTCTATCTGGAACTTGAGTTAAAATCTTTCTTACAACATTTTCATCACAAAGACCATCTCCAGCAATCAAAGTATCTTGAATGTGTTTCTCAAAATTATCATTATCATCCCAAACGCACGCAATTCCTCCTTGTGCGTGATAAGTAGAACTATCCTTTAAACTCTCTTTTGTTATTAAAAATATTTTTTGTTCGGGGACTAATTTTGATAAATAAATTGCTAAAGAAAGACCAGATATCCCACTTCCGATAATTAGAAAATCTGTTTTAATCCTCAATGGAAATTATTTAATTTTCCCTAATTTAATTAAATTTAAAATGCCATTAATTCAATTAAAATTTTATTACAATAAATTAGAGGAAAATGTTATTTTCTAGCTTAATTTCCAATTTTCCGATTAATCTCACGTATCTTATTCTGAATCAATTCGATGTGTTGCTTTTGTTCAAGGTGAATGAATAGCTTTAAACTTTCATCGTAATTTTGCAAAGCTTTCCGATATTCACTTTGTATATCATAAATTCGACCAATGTTATAAAAATCACTTGCTATGCCAAAAGAATCTTTAACATACTGATCTACTTGAAGTGTTGCTTCATATCTCCTTAAGGCTTCATAATAATTTTCGAGTATTTCATAAATTCTACCAATATTGCTGAGGCTTGCTGCTTTATTAGGATAGTCTCCTAATTTTTCATAAATTAAAACTGCCTCTTCATATTTCTCAACAGCAGTTTCATAGTCTTCTTGAACCATGTTAATAGCTCCTATTTTAGTCAATAGAAGAGCTTTTTTTGTTATATCTCCAATGTTATCTGCAATGATTAAAGCTTCAGCAAATTTTTCCCTAGCCAAATTGTAATTTTCAAGGTTATTGTAAATTGTCCCGATATTATTTAGATATATTATTTTCATTAGCGGATCTCCTAATCTTTCCTCGATGTTTAAAGCTTCTTGGTATTTTTCAAGGGCTAAATCAATGTCTCCTTGAGCGAGGTGAACTGACCCAATATTGTTAAGGCAACCTGCTTTTTTAGAAAGATCTCCCAATTGGTCAGCCACCTCTATAGTTTGACTATATTTTTCAAGTGCCTTCTCGTAGTTAGATTTTTCATCATAAATTCTTCCAATATTGTTTAAAAGAATAATTTTACCATATAAATCTCCTAAATTTTCTACAAGTTTTAAAGCTGAAGAGAAATTTTCTAGTGCTAAATCAAATTGACCTTGAGTTCGATATACCATGCCAATATTATTCAAGAGAGCAGTCTTACGACTGAGATCTCCGATTTCATCAGTGATTTCCATCGCCTTCTTATATTTCTGTAAAGCTAATTCTAATTCGTTACGAATCTCGTTGATTCTCCCTAAATTATTTAAGTTTATAATAATTCCAGACGGATCTCCTACTTCTTCAGATAATATAAGAGCTTCTTGATATTTTTCCCTAGCTAAGTTATATTCTCCCTTTGTTAAAAGAATTGACCCAATATTGCCTAGATCTGTAGCTTTACCAGAAAGATCATCACTCTCTTCATCAATATGCAACGCATTCTCATAAAGTTCAATAGCTTTATCATAATTTCCTTTAATTTGATTAATTAAACCGAGAAAATTAAGGAAATATGATTTTGACCAAAGATCACCAACTTCTTTTGCAAGAGATAGCCCTCTTTCTGAACATCGTACAACATCATCAAGTTCTTTCAAAAAATAAAATAGTTGAGACGCTAATCGATATTTCTTGATAATTGGGATTTTATCATAGATCTTTTTAATCCAATCTGAAAAATTGGGGACTTCTGGAGATACTCCGGATACTCCATGTCTATCTAATTCATTAATAGGACTATAAGGTAAAAAAATCTTCCATAATTTAGATTTAATAAAATTACTAGTATTAGTTCTAATTAAGATTATATCAAATTCTACAGATCTGCTGATTTCATGCAATAATTTTTCTATATCCGAAAAATCTTCCTTATCCTTTAAGTAGTTATCTTGGTGAATCCTAGTAAATTCTATTTCAGTTCCCGGAGAATGTTCAATCCATATTAATTTTTTTAGATATGGCAATTCTTTTAGTGTAGGACCTATATCAAAATCATCATTTCCAGAATATCCCATGACAACCAGAGTTCGTTTTTTCATTAGATTATAGATAGCGAGTTTTTTAAATGGCTCCAGTGCAAATATTTCCCCCTCTTCTCTTTCCTTCCCTAAAGAACTAATGGTAGTTATAAGAGATTGCTTAGTTTCGTTGCCTGTAATTATGTTTCGTTTAGAACCATGAATTTTGTAAAACACGTATTTCCCAGAATTTTTTAATTTTTGAGGATCTTGGTAAAATATGAAATCTTCTTTAGTAATAACAGGAATAATGTCTTGATGCCATTTCTTATCAAGAATATTTATTAAAGCATGTTCAATCATGTAATCAAAATTTGTTGTTACAACGTAATTTCCACGTGTTATAATATTCCCTAAAAATAAGTGAATAATATTAGGTTTTGAAATTAGCTCCAAATAATCTAAAAATCTTAGTTCTTCATCAAGTTCAATTTGGAATTTCTCTACAACAAGTTCAAATCGTAATTTCTTAAGCGATAACAATTTTTCAATTTCTTCTAAGGGAGCAGATAATTCTAATAATGCACGTACTATTTGTAAGGCAGAGGGCATATTAGTAGGAGCATCCATTGATATACCTGCTCCAACTAAAAATGTATAACCCGACTCTGGGGGAAAAAATGATTCAATATCTTCAGTATATTCTTTAAAATCTATCTCATTATCCATTATTCAATCTTCTGAAATTCACAATTTTATAAGATTTTGTTTTCGATTTTATTCTTATTTAAACATACTTATAATCCTTTTTAAAATAATACAATTTTAATAAAGTAAGGCTTGAGAATAACTAAAAGTGTTTAGTTGTAATATTTTTAATTTTTCATTTCTCTAATTTAAGTACCACGAGTAAAATCGTTCTGTAAATGCTATGTACTTTTGGCCAATAAAACTCCGTTTCATTATTATCTTTTTTTATATATATCAAAATTCCTTATATAAAATTTGATTAACCTAAACTTAAAGGATTTCCTCTTCATACCATATAGCTGATAATCGTAATATTTTAGTACAGCTTTTTATTTAATACTTATTTTAAAAAATTAAGATTGAAAAATGATAAATGAATTTAGATGAATTCTTTTATAATAATTGATTGGTTCAGACCTTAGGCTTACTCTTTTTTATTTTCATTAAAAATTTCCCTGCTGTTCGATGACTTGCCCCATTTAAAGATGCCAATAACCACCACCAACGTGGAATAAACACCTCTCTTTTATATTTTCGTGATGCCTTCATTACGCGTTTTGCAACATCTTTAGCTTCTAAATATTTATATAAAAATCCTTTTTTTTCATAATTGTTTACCCATTCTTTCAATTCTGGTGTAGAATCCCAAAATTTGGTTTTAATAGGCGCTGCACATGTCGTAATCACTTGAATATTATGATTAGACATTTTATATTCTAGTCGAATTGAATCTGCCATTGCAATGATTGCGTGTTTACTCATACAATATGCTGCCATGTTGGGAATGCCTACTTTTCCAGCAGAACTCGAAGAAAAAATAAGCTGTCCTTCTCTTTTTTCTGGGTTTTCCTCTGTTGGTGCTGGTCGTCCTATGTAGGGTAATGCTGCTTGAAGTACAAGCCACATGCCATCAACATTAATAGACATCAATCTGCGATATTCTTCAAAAGTACCTCCATTTGTAATCGAACAAGTATTCCCAATTCCTGCATTATTGAATAAAATATCAATAAATTTTTCCTTTTCCCCTATCTCCTTTATAACTGATTTTACTTGTTCCTGATTAGTAACATCGAATGCCTTCTTTTCAACGAATTCTGCTCTAAATTCTTTTAATTCTTCTACAAGATCATCCAAGGCCTGACCAGGTAGGTCTAATAAATACATTCGCATCCCAAGTGGTGCAAAAAGACGACAGACTTCACTTCCAATATCTCCACTTGCCCCTGTAATAACAAATACTTTCCCTTTATACCATTTTTTTTTCATAATTCTATTTTACTTTTAATTTTATTCTTTGAAGAAAACCAACAAGAAAACACTTAAGCAGTAGTATCACTAAATTTTTGGCTAAAGTATTTTATTACAAGAAACTTTGTAGGATCAAACCTTTGAACATTTCCCTTAAAATTTTTAAGGTCAGCTTTGAATTGATTTTCAAATTCTCTTGAAAATTCATCAAGTTTTTTAAATAGGACTGGTAATTCCATCGATACAATTAATGCGGTAATATAATGTTTCCCATAAGCGAATAATAGAGTCGCCTCTTCCTTTTTGATTTGCCTAAGTTGTTTTTTGCTATGAGTAATTTCAGAAATTATAGATATAACTCCTGAGAGTACACCTGAGATTAAGTCTTCATCGAAATCGGTTTGATCCGCTTCCTCCTTAAATAAATTTTTCTGATCAAAACTGTGGTTATAAAGACAAAGTCCGTGGGTACTAAAAACGAAAATATTTTTCAAAGTGTTTGCCCATTTTTTTTCTTTTGATACTAGGAACTCTTTCATTGCCATCATCCATACTATAAGGATGACTAAAATGAACGCATTTAATAAAAGTGGAAAATCTTCTGGTAAGAAATTTTTAAGAAAAGGAAATTGAGTATAAAGTTCAATACTATTTATCCATCGACTAAATACGTATCCTATTATCACCCCAAAAAATGTTAGCGACATAAAAGAACCATTTATTCGACCCCTAAATTTTAAGTTTCCTCTTTCTGTGGAAAAATCTCCTGAGATTGTTAGGATTGCAAGTAAGAGAGGTAAAATAGATAAACCATAATGGATAGAGAGAAAAATTATTCTAGGCAGACCGAAAATGTACTGTGATCCTACGAATGATCGATATGAAATGAGAAAAAATGAAAGGAGAAAAATTCCTAAAATAATAGATGTTTTACGTCCAATATTATCCAAAGCACAACCCGCAGCCAACAGATATGAAAAAGTGGCAATTCCGAATATGTAAAAATTTACTTCAAAACCATAAGTTGCTAAAATGTTTCCCAATAGGATACTCAAAATTAAGAAACTAGATGCATATCTAAAGAAATGCTTTTCAAAAATTATTTTAACATAGTGTTTGTCTGATTTCAATCTTTCATTGGTTTCTATATATGTGTATTTTCGTGAACACCAAAGAATAATTAAGAAGACTATCAATTCCAAAAGACTGAAATATATATATAAGGACTCATAATAAATGAAGAGAATAGAAACAGAGGAAATTGAACAACTGGTAATTAATAGGTAAGCTATTATCCTTCCCCGATTTAATATATTAGTTTCATGTGCTAATATTGTAAACCAGGTTATAATTAATTGGGGAATTGTTATTAATATAATTAATAGACCTGAGTAATATAGAATTATACCAGGAAATGCACTAATTAAAAGTCCTATAACACAAATGAATAATATTATATTGAAATATTGTGTTCTGTTCTTTATTTTGTCAATCAGTAACCCAGAAATAAGAAAACTCATCGCAAGAGCAATTAACAAAAGGTATACCTCTACGCCAACCAATACAATTCCTCCTGTTGAAATTGTGTACTTAAATAAAAAAGCCTCTGCGATTAGGGCAATGGAAAGTAGAGAGAAAAATAAATAAATAAAAGTGCTTTTAGGTAAGTTAATATCTCTGATAAATACTTTATTAAACCAGTTTCGATAAGACTCTTTTTTCATTGGACCAGAATGAAAACGATTTCGATATGGGTACTAGGATAACTTTTTATTTAACGTTTTTGTGAATAATTTCCCGTAAATTTTATTTGAAATACAATCTATTATAAACATGAGACAACGTGAATAAGATTAAGCAAGTTCTCTTTGTTTGTTTAGGAAACACTGCAAGATCTCCCGCAGCCGAATACTTAGCTCGATATCGAGCGAAAAAGTTAAATGTTGATCTAATTTTTGATTCCTGCGGTTTTATTAATGCTTTTGACTATATACAACCAGAATCTCGAAAATATTTGGATTCAAAAGGAATAGATTATTCAGACTTTATTCCAAAAATTATTAATCGTAATTTATTGGAAAAACAAGATTTAATCCTAACTATGGAAAAACGTCATGTTATCGAAATCATCAATACTTTCAATGAAATTAAGGATATTGAAGAAAAAACCCTTACTTTAAAAGAATTTAATGAAGAAACAACTCACACTGATATCATTGATCCATATTACACATCAAATAAAACTTACAAGAAAGTTCTTAGAATTATTGATGAGCTTACTGAAAAAACTATTAAGAAAATTGTTAATATCAACGAATTATAGCCAAGAGCCTTAATTATATACGAATACATAAATTTTTAGTTAATATTTTAAGGTTAATTCGAGATATAGTATCTCGCAAGAGCCTATAAAAGTGAATTATTTAAATTAGAACAACATCTGATTTATAAATTACAATTTTCAATTTGAAAAAAACATTTATTATAAAATGTGGGATATTTGAAGGAAGAAAATACAGATGTTAAATTCAACAGTTTTGATTCACCTAGCAATCTAAAAAGGGAATTGGATGAAATAAATAAGGATATCTATAATCCATCATCAAATATTGATTCCGCGAGTGCATTTGAAATTATAACTGAAGCGATGGTTGAGAAAGTAGAGGATATTTTTGGTAAAAATAGCCTTTTATCTATCCTTTATCAAGTAGGTGCTGGCCCTGGAGAAGTAATTGCTCAACGAATACAACAAAAAACCGGAAAAGAAGAATTTGATATTTTACCAGGATTTAAATTATTATTAAAAGAATTAAAGGGATATTATTCTATACAAATAAAGGAATACATAGTTTCACACGACCGGATACGGATAATAATTGAAAATCACTGTTTCTTAAGAAAACCGATCAAGAACAGACCCAATCTACATTTCGGTAAAAAATTTTGTAGGGTCAACAAAGGCTATTTTGAAGTTGCACTAAAAAATTTACTGGGCAATAAGGTTAAAAAAGTGGAGATTAAATTTCTTGAAAACAAGGATGAGGAAGATCTCTGTTTGGAAGAGATCGTGTTTTCTCTATAAATTTAATATTTCGAAAGAATTACACAAAAACTAATTAACTCTCAATATCACATTTTAGATTTTTAGTTAATTAGTTACAGTTAATTCGAGATGTTTGTGTTGAAGAATTTAATTGTGACGATTCTGACAAAATATTTTTATATTTTGCATCACTTGGATTTTCAATTAAAATCTTCGTGATATCAAAAACTTAAAAAAAAATTAATCATTACATAAATTACCTTATAAATTAGAATTATAAAATTGAAATCCCAAAATAGTTGAGAAATAAAATTGGTAGAAATAAAGAATGTGGTGGTAGTTGGTGCTGGGCAAATGGGAAATGGAATTGCTCAAATGTCGTTATTAGCAGGATACAACGTCACTCTTGTGGATATTAATGACGATTTCGTAGGAAAGGGTTGGAATAAGATAGACGTAGGGATGAAAAAACTCGAATCGAAAGGAACATTGCCGGAAGGGAGTACTGCTGCGAGTTTAATGGAAAAATGTAAAAAATCAACAAATATAGCTTCTGCCGTCAAAGATGCTGATATTATGATCGAAGCTGTCATAGAAAAAATGGATGTTAAGAAACAAGTCTTTAAAACAGCGGGAGATAATGCTCCATCTCATTGTGTTCTTGCGTCAAATACATCCACAATGAGTATCACTGAAATGAGTAAGGATTCGGGAAGACCTGATAAATGTATCGGTATGCATTTTTTTAATCCAGTTCCCCTCATGCGCCTAATAGAAGTAATTTATAGCGACCATTCATCGGATGAAAGTGTAAATATAGGAATTGAATTCGCTGAAAGTATACCATGCCTTAGAGGAAAAAGATACGTTGCTAAAGTTTTAAAAGATAAACCCGGATTTATCTGCAATCGTGTTACCGCACCAGCTCAAATTTATCAAAACTATGTATTTGATAAAGCACTTGATGAAGGATTTACTTGGGATCAACTCGATAACGATTCTAGGGGTGGTCCTATGTCCATGACTGTTTTAGCTGATTATGTAGGAATTGATACACTCTACCACGGTCAAATATATTACTCTCAAACTCTTTCTCCTGATTTTGCTCCCGGAAAAGTTATAAGCCAATTATTCAATGAAGGAAAATTGGGGGCTAAGACAGGTCAAGGTTTTAGGGATTGGTCTAAAGGAAGGCCTAAACCCGATAAAACTGCTGGAAAAGCAAAGTTGTATAACTTGAAATTCCCACTCGCCATTATGGTGAATGAAGCCTGTCGAGTTTTGGAAGAAGGAATTACAACAACCTATAAAATAATAGATGATACATTAATGGCAGGGATGAATATGCCTGGTCCGATGGCAGCAAACGTGAAAACATGGCAAAATCAAGTTAAAGTTTTAGAAGAACTTGTAGAATTGACGAGAAAGGAATATTTTAAGCCATGTGAGTTATTGACAAGTGGTAAATGGGTTGAATACATCTAATATTAAATTTTTTTTTCTTAATGTTTGAAATCTGAAATTATTAATTTGAAAATTAAAACAAACTGAACATAGATATTGGTAAAAAAAAATGGCAGAAGACAAAAAATATGAATTTATTATTGTAGAAAAAGTAGAAGAGGGAAACTATGCCGTAATATCCTTGAACAGACCAGATAAATTAAATGCTCTTCATAATCCTCTTCTAAAAGAAGTGGTAGATGCTTTAGAATCCATGGAAATGGACCCTACTGTGCGTTGTGTAGTGTTAAGGGGAACAAAAGATTTTACGAAAAAGGCGGCATTTTCTTCGGGAGCAGATTTAGCAGCACCAATGGGAAAAGGCATAAAACCAAATATACCCTCCCATATGCAACATGCTATGTATACCAAGCATAAATATTATGATTTAATTGAAGAGTTTAACAAACCATTGATCGCTGCTGTTGATGGATATGCTTTTGGAGGTGGTTGCGAACTCAGTTTAGTATGTGACATAGTTATTGCCACTAAAAGATCTTTTTTTGGCTTTCCAGAGATTATTAGAGGGATTTTTCCTGCAAACGGAGGTACTCAAAGGATGAGTCGTCGAATAGGGTTAAATCGAGCTATGAAAATGTTATATTTTGGGGAAAGAGAATCTGCAGAAACAATGTTTGAATGGGGATATGTATCTTTTCTAACTAGCGACGGGGATGAATTTGAAAGCCTCGTTCATGAGAAAGCGTCATGGTTAGGTCATGCTCCAACAACTGCATTAATGATAATAAAGAAATCTGCAAAATTTGGTACTCAAGTACCTTTAAAAATTGGACTCATTATGGAACAAATGGGTTTTGGTATAAATTCCGGTAGTTCTGACGTAATGGAAGGAATTAATGCCTTCTTGACCCGAAAAGAGCCTAAATTCACTGGGGGATTATAATTTCTCCCTCAAAATTTTTTTTTTATATCTATTTTTTCTGAAATATATTTAAAGGTTTTTTTTGTTACTAGTTGTAAAGGCCTCTAATTTTACTACTATGATTTTTGATGCAGAAGTAATAGAAGAAATTAGGGAGGGATCCCTTTATTTAAGAAAAATAACGAAAAACGATACTAAGTTTCTATTTAATAGTTTGAATAACCCTTACTTAATCACTTACTTATCTATGAATCCAATTAAAACGATAGAAGAAGCAAAACGATTAATTAGAAGATACTCAAAGTATTGGGAAAATTATGCTCAATATAATTACTTAATAGAATTACGTAAACCTGAATTGATCAAAATTGGCGCTATCAGTCTTTGGAATATTAACTGGAGACATCTTAGAGCAGAAATTGGAATATGGATATCTCCTTCTTATTGGAAAAGAGGTTATGGTAAGAAATCTTTGAGTTTAATTAAAACTATAGGGCTGAATCACTTGAAATTAAACCGCCTTGAAGCTCATATTGCTATTGAAAATACTAATTCCATTCACCTCTTTAAATTGTGTGGTTTTAAAGAAGAAGGTACTTTAATACAATATTTAAAGATTAATAATAAATTTCATGATACATTACTTCTAGCCTATATAAAAGAGGATGTTAGTTAAAAAAATTTGATATTTAATTTTAGTTTATTTAGAAGAATCTTTAATCAATTCGTCCAATTCCCCCTTTTTCTCAATTACTTTTTCAGATAGCTGATCTGGTTCCATCTTATATTCTAATGGCTTATCAGGAGTTATTTTTTGTTTCATAGGTTTTTTCATTCCGGAATGACGTTTCAATTTTAAACCGCTAGTAAATATTCCTAAATTTTCATTATAATGTGATTTGAAGGCAGATTCTCTCCCTATAATATGTACACTAGGGGCTGACTTTCGTTTTAAAGTTCTTCTATATTTTCGTGTTTTTCTAACAGCTTTTGGAAATTTCAAGACTCGTTGATAAGCAATAATATATCCTATTAAAACTGCAGCTCCTATAGACACAGCAATTAAGAGCCCTATAAATACGCTTGGGTCCGGTGTTGGTTCTCTAACTACACTTATAACTATCTCAATGGGGACAAAATCATAATTTTCACCCAGAAAAGCATATATTGTTACTATATAAGTACCTACTTGTGTGGGACTTATCGTAGCTTCATATACACCATCGTTATCTGAATCTGTTAAATTTACTTCTCCATATTGCCATCTATAAATAACAGTCGCTCCTATAATCGTACCACCAAAATCTAGATTATATAGTATAACTTTTATTTCTATAGATTCACCTGGTTTTATTGATATCGTAGTATTGGTTGTTACATTTGTACTAATTCGCCTAATATTAATATACATTTTCTGAACTGTGAATATTTGAAAATTTGCTCTTTCAGCAATAATAGTAAATATATTTAAACCCAAACTTAATTGAGTTGTGTTAATAATGAGATAATATTGTCCGAAAGTAGAATTTTCAATTAATATATCCTTAAGGTCTCCATCTAATTGTATGGTTGCTCCAGAGATGTAGTTTCCTGTCTTACTATCAAAAAACGCTACAGTTATATTTAAAAGTCTACCAATAGGAAGCTCTAAGTATGGATCAGCTGTTTTGTTTACTTGGTTTAATATCAACGTACCCTCAGATTTTCTTTCAACTACTTGAATAAAAAATTCTATCAGTGCTGTTTGATAATTATCTAACTGCGCAATTATAGATAATCTATTAAGTGTTTCTCCTAAATCAAAAACAGCTATAGTTATATTATAATATTCTTGGATTAGATTTTCATCGAATTGCCCACTATCAATTAGATCGATTGTCGCTCCATTAAGAAATGTACTTGTAATATTATCAAGATATTTTAATGTAATGTTTAATGTATCTGTTACTTCAAGCTCTATTGTCTCACCATCGAAATATTGAGTACCATTTAAAAATAATTGGATTTCTGTTTGTTTTTCTCTAATAATTAGTGATATTACTTCTGAAAAGAGTGTATAATTATCTTTTTTAGCAGATACCGTCAAGAACTTAACTCCTGCTCCTATTGGTTCCATTTCTATTATTATTTCATAAAAATTAAATAATAAATTCTCAGTTAAATTATCGATATTTCCTGATTCAATTAGTTGGACCACAGCGGAGTCAATTAAGGCATTGGTTTTAGAATCTTTATAGAACACTGTTACATTCAAAAATTCTCCGATAGAACTATTGTAAAATTGAGATGTCGAATATTTTGAGTTATTGATATAAATTTCGAAATAAGTGGTCCTTTCTAAAACGGTTATAGTAATAATCCTAAATGATAATGTATAGTTTTCTTTTTGGGCTGAAATTGTGAGGAAATTTACTCCTAATTCTAAGTTATTAGAATTAAAATTTAGTGAATAATTAAACGGGCTATTTTCAGTGAAGTTTTCGGAAATTCCTGAACCTGTAAGTTGTACTAAAGCGTTATCAATAAACGTGTTGTTGACACTATCATTATATGTTATTGCTATGTTAAAAGCTTCATTCCAAGGAATTTCTATTCCCGTAGACTCAGTTCCATTCAAGAAAACTTTATCAATATAAGTGGTTCTTTCAAGTACTTCAATTTTAAATCGAATAGATTGAGCAGTATAATTTTCTTTCTGAGTACTAATGGTTAAAAATGTATTTCCTAAACCTAAATCCATTGTATTGATAATGAAGGTGTACTGTTCAAATATTGGATCTTCAATCAAATTCTCTGGAGTGCTTAATCCTGTTAAATTAACAATCGCTCCACTAAGATGTACTTTTGGATCTAATTCTTTATCTTTGTAGGTTACAGTTATGTTTCCACTATTCCCATACATCATTTGAATTGATTTATCAAGAGTTTTGTTATTTCCATCTAAAAAGAGTTGCAAATCGGTTTCTCTCTCAAGTACTTCGATATTTATCAGAATTTCTATTGATTCATAATATATTTTATTCACAGAAATAGTTAAGAAGTTATTACCAATCTGCAAATTCGATGTATGAATAGTAATATTATATTGTTCAAATGAAATGTTTTCCATTAAATTCTTTGGGGCACCTAATCCTAGTAATTGCACTGTGGCATTATCTATGAAATTATTCGCTTGGTCTTTATATATGGTCGTGATATTAACAGTTTTACCCATAGTAATTTCAATAGATTTTTCTAATGTTTTATTTATACTTTCTAAGAATAGATCTAATTTTGTTTCTGTTTCTACTATATTTTCTCTATAGGAGATTAATAAACTCGCATTGTCTATTGATATCGTATGTGTTTGACTTAATGCAAAAGTGTCTGCTAAGTAGACTTGAATAGAAAGACTTATATTTATATCCTTTAAAATTAAACTTGTAACATCAAATCCTCCAGCTTTTATCTCTTGAAAAGTAGAGTTTGCATTACTCAATTTAACAGTTTCTGTATGAATTCTATCGTTTAAATAAACTCTAAATTCTGAATTTGGTGATAATAAGGTCCAATTTTTATCTATTTTATATTTAAAATTTAGAGTTGCATTCAAAATATCAACATTGCTTCCTGAAATTTTGTTTCCAACTTGATTCCAAGCAATTGCTGTAAATTGATTGATTCTTTTTTCATACGTAAATGTAAGGTTAAAGGTTTTAATAATCAATGAATCCCAGGTGTCAACATCACCACCAAATACATTATCTTCACAATAAAGGTCGATTCCTAAAGTTATTGTAAAATTGTAATTATCAGTTTGCAAAACCGCAGTAAGTAAATTAATTAAAACATTTTCTGGTATATTATTCATTTCGTCTGAAATTGTTGGAGTAGACGGATTATCTTGCCCTAAATTTACAGTTTGATTATATGCAACTTGATATTCTTGAGTTTTTGGTAAATCTGAGATTCGAACATAAAAAGTAGCAAAATCACCAACTGAATAATAGACAGCACCATCACCGTTACGCTCTATTCCACCAATAAGAGGAGATACTGTTACAGATGCATTAAATGTTACATTTAATTTGGCAGATGTAATAATATAATCTGACATATTAACAGGCATCTCTATGTTTCTTTCCCAATGAATACTAGGTGTATTTCTTGTTTGATTAACACCTTCATCCCAAACATGATCCATCCAGCCTCCACGAGAGTCGATCCCAAAATTATCTGGCTTAACAGGAAATTCTGGATTTGAAGCATTAATCCAATTGGTAGTACTTAGTGCTTCATCAATTCTAACTGTCCCAAAATCACCAATTACATCATAATTTGCTTGGTCTTGATCTATAGTAGCATTAACATCACTAATGTCTCCCTCAGTTGTATTATACCATGGATCTATAGGAGAGTCAAATGTAGGATTGTCTAACCATTCTTTAGTGTACAATTCCTGTATAATTCCTTGACTCTTAGGTGCTACATCATAAATAATATTCTTTTCATTATCATGATTATAATCGAATACATTTTGTTCAAAGAAAAAACTAGCTATGAAAAAGTTGGTTAACAAAGCGAACGTAATGATAATAAAATATGAGAACCGTTTTGTTTTATAAATTATCTTTATCATCCTTTTAAAAACCGCAATTTTGCTTATAAATTTAATTATTCCTCAAATTTGGATAAAAGATCAATTGAATTAATTAATATTCTTATAAAGAAATATATCTACTTATTTTAATATAACTTTGGGTAATTTTTATAAATAACGATTAAATGGATAATTCTAAGAAGAAGAAATTTTGTATTAATCCAAGCCAAAATCATCAGCTAAAAACACTATTTTATATTAATTTGAATTAACTTTAATTAAATAATAATAATCATAATACTTAAGAAATAATTTTGTTTATTTTATCTTAGAAAACTTAATTATTGAAATTTAGAGGTATTGAAATTTGATCCAAGGTATTTTAACTTTTCAATTCAAAATAAATCAAAAAGAAACGGGAGAAATAGAGCCTGTTTTTGAACCAATTCAATTGGTATTGAGGGATGAAAATTTTGATGAAGATAATTTCTCTGCGGTACTCGGGCAAAATGATATATTTGCTATCTTTTATCAACACACAACAGGACTCCAGGGAGTAAAATATAGCTATAACAATTATTATACTGGGAGATTAAAGGAAACCCCTTATCACGTCATCTCATATTTTAAACAAGTTTCTGACGGTACTCAATACTTAGCAATATCCGTATTTGAGTTGGATGATGAAATAGAAATATTTGAAGATCTTATTAACGAGATGGGTAATCGATTAGACACAATTTTTGACAAATTGACACGAGCAAATAGCTCTAAACAAATCTCATTAATAGAAAATATAAATATAAGATTAAAAAATGAAATAAAGTTTACTATTTTTCAAGTGGATCGGTTATCGAATTTGGATAAACTTCAAAAAGTAGCATTAATCTTCAACAGTGATGAAAGAATGAAGATATTGGAGATTTTACGTGAACATCCAATAGCCAAAAGGGATTTGAAAAAAATTCTGGAAAAGATGAACCCCACTATTAACGTAGATATCTTACCC
>LAZR01001191.1_pt1 | contig 16896 bp, 15 predicted proteins | sample 329461 | NCBI WGS metagenome assembly LAZR01 (sample SAMN03002196, study PRJNA259156) | marine sediment metagenome | biome: sea floor; feature: Hydrothermal impacted sediments; material: marine sediment; isolation source: Loki non-amplified sample from Loki's castle hydrothermal vent sediment ...
GGCTAAGGCAGTGCTATCGATTAAGCGTTGCAACTGACTGCGAATGGAGATTAACTCTCGCTCAAATATGGGATCATCTAACGATTCTGTCTCAAAAAAACTGTCTAAACAGTCATTTAATGTCAGCTGCCAATCACTGATACTGCGTGGTTGAGAAAGCCGTTGCTGCCAGATATCAAGACGCTCAATAAATAACGATAATGAAGCGACGATTCGCGCCTTATCACCACTAATGCCATCCATAGCTAATTGGTCATCAAATAAACGCCATGGCTGACCTGTTTCAGATAACGGCATCGCCATACCAAGAAGTAAACGGTCTAAGCCTGCCTGCCAGGTGTTGGCATCATTGGCAGGTAATTCTAGACGATGTTTATCATTGGCATCGTGGCCCCAACGAATACGGGTTTGTTGGCACCAATCACGTATCCAAAGCACAGCAGCTTCATCAAGTTTAAAGCGCTGCTGAATGGCCGGACACGATAACAACTCAAGAATACTTTCCACATCAAAGCGTGACTGGGGCAAGGCTAATAAGCTAAACCAAGCATTCAGTAACAAACTTTCTTGTTGCCCCGAACTATCGGCGATACTAAACGGAATACGTTGTCCCGGCTCAGCAGCAGCAAAAACAGCTTCAATCCACGGTGCGTACACATCAATATCTGGCGTCATCACCACAATATCGGTCGGCGACAAATCAGGATTCTCAGCAAATAATGCCAACAGTTGATCGTGCAAGATTTCCATTTCACGCATCGGGCTATGGCACACCTGAATACTGATGGAATGATCCTCTGCGGCCACGGGCTGTTTTTCGCTGGGCATTAAATCAAACATATCTTGTTTGAGCATGCTGAGCATATGGTCTATGCCAGGTTCAACAAAACAGGTGTCGGCCTCATGCGGCAGGTCTTGTAACTGACGGAAAAATTCCTGACCTTGCTTACCTAAACTCGCTAATAACGGGTGCCCTACTTCTTCCAACGGGTCCGGTTCTTCTAGCGATAATTCCAACTGCTGACGCTGTTGTTGTTTTTGATCAATCAAGTCACCCCAATAATGCTCACTCGGTGACAAGTAAAACAAAGTAATGTCCAGAAAGCGGGCCATCAAGGAAAAAGTCTGCAGATAGACAGGCGGTAGTGACGAAATACCAAAAATACTTAAACGTTCGGGTAATCCAGTGGGTTTTTCCGTGGCCTCGGTTAATAGCCTATTGAGTTGTTGCAGCAGGCGTGAACGATGTTGCGGTTCAGGATCATCTTGCACCAGACGTTGCCACAACTTACCTTGCCAATGCTCGGCTTGTCCGTTTTCCCAGTCATTAATCCAATCAGGGCGATACATCAGATATTGGTCAAAACTATCCGCCAAACGCTCGGCCAATTGGAAGCGTTTTAGCTCATCATCACTGTCACCCAAATAGGCATCAATAGCCTCATAGCCTTCTTCTTGTCGAAGCTCGGGTAACAAAGCAAACAAGCGCCAACTGATCGGCTCTTTGGCGTAGGGCGACTGTAATGGCACCTCCGGCCAGATATGTCGAAACAATCGCCAGATATATGCTGATGGAAAAGGGAATTCGGTATTCGCGGAAATGCCGTGTTTATTCGCTAGATAAAGGGATAACCAGCGGGATAGCTCATTACTCTGAACGATGATATGTTCAGTCGAAAAAGGCGATAAAGGCTCAGACTGAAATTGTTCAGCAAGCCAATCAGCGAGTTGTCTGCTGTCATTACTGTAAACAATCTTCAGCATCTGTATTCCTTCACGGCAAAAGCCACATATTACGGGATGTTCGCCATGAAACAAACTGCTTTCTGATTCTTACACCATCAAGCAAATATCAGGTGTTTTTGAATGAATCTACAAAAATCAGAACACAGATTTATAGAGTTTTTAAGAAAATGCTTGTGCGAAGTTAACTCGCTATCGTTCTTCTATGATACTTAGACCAAATGACATTTATATTCTGCTTTACTAAAACCTCTTCAATCGAATGTCGAAGGTAAAGCCATAAGCCTCGCATACCACTTTTACAATTATTTGTTTGTGGCATACCTCACATTAACCTCACTATTCATAACATTGTCACAATAAATCACTAGGCTGCAGTTAGATATTCATCATCTAACTTGGAGGTAACGTGAAAAATACGCATAAATTAGTAATCACTGCCGTCGTGCTAGCGGCTTTGTACAACGCGCCAGTCATGGCGACAAGCTGTGTTTCTGGCGGCACGAGTGGTTCACCAACACTACTCTGTAGTGCTGCAGACAGTAATAATATTGATGACAGCCGTGATAATTTATCTGTGACGGTTGCAAATAGTGCAGAAGTCGTCGATAAAAAAGATCGACCTGTGCAACTGAAAGGTTCAAACCAATCTCTATACAACTATGGTCTTATCGAAAGCGGCGATGACGATGCGATTCGTGGAAAAGGTGCAAACCTAACCATCGATAATTCAGGCACCATTATTGGCGGTGACCGCGGCATTCGTCTTCAGGACAAAGCAAATAACTTCACTTTAATTAACCGTGAAACAGGCAAAATCGTTTCTGAAAACCAAGCAATCAGGTTAGATAACGACGCTGAACTGGAAAATGCACATATCACTAACTATGGTGCCATAGAGAGTGAAAAAGGCCGTGCCATTCAGAGTCGTGGCCCAGGCACAACAGTGATTAACCATGGCACCTTACGTGGTAATGAAGAAGTCATTGAAGCGCGTGAAGATTTCACACTTGAAAACCATGGCACCATCGCTCTGAATGGTCTGTCATGGGATGCCGGCACAAAAACGTGGACAAATACTGGCGCCACAAATGATGAAGACGGTGTGCAATTTGCCAGCGGTACAGCTGATAACTATGGCGTTATCCTAGGCACCGATGACGGTGTAGATATCGATGAGGGCAAAGTACACAATCATGCGACAGGTGTGATTGTCTCGACAGGAACTGCAAGCGATCCTCTAGATGGCGGTAATGGCATCGACATTGACCCACTATTCGAGCCCACAAAAGGTGATGAACGTGTAGCAGGCCCGCTAACTATTGTTAACGAAGGCTATATCGAAGGGGTGAATGCCATTGGTGCCGATGAGGCAAGCACGGCCGAGGTCACCATCAAGAATAGTGGCACGTTGGTTGGTCGCTCAGGCAATGCAATTAAATTAGCCCCCAATCAAGGTGACAGCAGTCTTACGCTTTCTGGTAACAGTAAGATTAATGGCAACGTCATCTTTGGCAGCGGTGATGACTCGGTCATCATAGATGGACTGACACCGACCTCAGGTATGCTAAGCAGCGGTATCTTTGATGGTGGATTAGGAACCAACAGCATTATCTTCGATGACTTTTCTATCTCTGATATTTTGTCATTTGAGATTTCTGACGCCCTGATATACCTCTCACTAGGTGTTGGCAGTAATGAATTGTTATCAGGAAAATTCACTAACTTCTCTTCTTGGACTTTTGGTAAAGATGGTACGTTTTCTACCCAAGAGCTAGCGAGTCAGTTCTCAAATCCAAGTGCCGTGCCATTGCCAGCAGCATTGCCTTTATTTGCTTTTGGATTGATTGGCATGTGGGCAGGCCGTAAACGCCTCTCAGCTTAAGGCAATGAGCTTGGTCTGAACGCAGCTAAACCGTTCATGATTTAAGGTTATTAGCAGGATTAGGGCCATTGAAAATACTCGATATTGAGTGTTTTCACTGGCCCTTTTTTATTTATACGTTCCGTTCAAACCAAGTCATCTTTCATCCTAGCATATAGCTGGATAACCTCTTTAATGGATTCATGATAGTGTTTCTCTCAACACATGGTACTAAAAAGAGGCTAGTTTTGATTTCACGTTACATAGCATTATGCGTTTTATTAGTGATATTGCAGGCATGTTCATCAATACCAACCACACAAAGTCGTATTGATACGGTGCAACAACTGGCATCACAAAAGAACTGGCAGTCACAGCTTATTACTACCTCGGCATTTAAGCTTCAAAGCTATGTGCCCATACCCCCCATATTATCTAACCGCTTAACTATTTATATAGAAGGTGATGGTCTGGCGTGGCTGAGTCGCCGTACAATTTCGTCCGATCCAACCCCAACCGATCCACTCACACTCAAATTAGCTTTACTGGATAAAGATAATGCCGTCTATCTTGCACGCCCCTGTCAGTATGTCTGGTCACAAAACTGTGACAGCAGGATGTGGACATCAGCACGCTTTTCACCTGAAGTATTGCAGTCAATGAATCAGGCAATAAATGAATTGAAAACAGAATTTAAAGCAACATCGTTGCGTCTTATTGGTTACTCAGGTGGTGGTGCCATCGCTACTCTCTTGGCAGCTGAACGAAAAGATGTCGACCAGCTGGTCACCGTAGCAGGCAATCTTGATACCGATTTCTGGACAGATTTACAGAATATTTCACCACTGACTGAATCTCTCAATCCAGCTGATATCTGGCAAAAACTTGTCAACGTCCAACAAATCCACTTTGTCGGTAGTGAAGACAACATCATGCCAGAGGCTGTTGCCCAATCGTATCAACGGCATTTTCCTCAGTCTGAGCAACCCTTAGTCAGAGTCATTACCGGCATGACGCATCATTGCTGTTGGGTCGAGCACTGGCCAGAGATATTGCAGGAAATATCAGAGGTTGAAAAGTAATTATTTTGATTCAAAAACAGGTCTTTTATGACACTTTCACACTGTTCATGCGTCAATAATCGACAAAGCAAAAAATCAAAGGATGAATATGACTAAAACATACACAAAGAATGAGGCGGTAATTTCTGAGCTTGATGAGGTGCAATTTCAAGTAACGCAACAATGTGGTACTGAGCCACCGTTTAAAAATGCCTATTGGGACAACAAAGAGCCTGGCTTGTACGTTGATGTTGTATCAGGGGAACCGTTATTTACCTCTATAGATAAGTTTGACTCGATGTCAGGTTGGCCGAGTTTTACACGTCCTCTCGAAGCGAACAATGTGACTGAACATAGTGATGAAACTTTAGGCATGGTCAGAACCGAAGTACGTTCGACTCACGGCGATTCACATTTGGGCCACGTGTTTCCTGATGGGCCTGAAGATCACGGTGGCTTACGTTACTGTATTAACTCAGCCAGCTTACGTTTCATTCCCAAAGACCAGTTAGCTGATGAGGGTTATGCTGACTATTTACCCTTATTTGATGATGATACAGACAACGAAACAAACACCAAACAAACCGCTGTATTAGCCGGTGGCTGCTTCTGGGGGATGGAAGAGTTATTCCGCCAGCAAGCCGGCGTAATCAATACACGAGTAGGCTACACAGGTGGTCACGTACCTGATGTTACCTATAAAGATGTCAAACAAGGTGATACAGGTCATGCCGAAGCGATTGAAGTATTGTTTGATGCTACTAAAACAAGCTACCGAGACATCTTAGAGTTCTTCTTTATGGTGCATGACTCGACCACCAAAAACCGTCAAGGTAATGATATTGGTGACAGCTATCGCTCAGCTATTTTTGTTGAAAATACTGAACAAGCCAAGGTGGCTGATGAGTTGATTAAAGAATATGATGCCAGTGGTATCTTACCAGGTCCGATTACCACAGAAGTAGTAAAAGCCGGACCGTTTTATGAAGCTGAACCAGAACATCAAGACTATCTACAGCATTATCCGAATGGCTACACCTGCCATTGGGTTCGTAAGGATTGGGCGTTAAACAAATAATCAATCTCAATAAAAAAGGGCATCTCTCGATGCCCTTTTTTTATAACACTCACATACGACTCGCCTCCTCTTTCTTTAGATTCACAATTAAACTTCAATTGAATTAGCATCTAATCTATCGCCAGAAAAAACGGAAGATTTTAAGGCGAATCAAAAGTTGGCTGTATGCTCTCAAACCATGTTCTAAGTTTAGGCATTCTAGTGCTAGGAAAAAAGTGATAGCGCACAGCAAAGAGTTGCATTAAATCTAGACAAAAAATCAAACACTCTGACCCTATTGAATTACATGACAAGGATTCAGATGAAATCAATAGAAAAGATCAAATTTTGGTCCACTGTCGTTGCGATTGTCTCTATCATTTTGGTGGCAGTTTCTGTAATCGGTGCAATATGGACACCTATGTCACTATCTAAGGTATTAGCCAGGGTTGGGGCATCGTTTTTTGTTATTTTTCTTCTTTCTCTATCCATACAAAATTTAGCTAAAAGATATTGTTCTGATAATCAAAGTGACGGTTGATTTTGAGCCTGAAAAAATTATAGTCATAAACAACTTCCATATTGATGAAGGAAGTAAACATAATGCATAGCAAGGAATCAGATGACATCTGCACAAAAATTTAGATTTTGGTCTGCTATATCTGCGATTGTTTCTATCGTATTGGTGGCAGGATGCGTCATTGGAGCCATTTGGGCATCTCCACCCGTGTTTGTCATCTTGAGCAAAATGGGAGCAACCTTTTTTGTAATTTTTCTTCTGTCTTTGTTTATTCAGAATGTAGCAAAAGGTTATTGTTCTGATGATTAATAATGGAACATTCAAATACACTGACCCAATTGAATTCTCGCCATATGACTAATAAGGGTCGGACGCTGATTTTTTTCTCTTTATTGTACTAAAGTACAATAGACAGGCTTAATTTAGACAAAATAAAATAATTCTGAAGATCTATTCTTCATCTCAATCTTTATCTAACTGGCCAACCATGATGTGAATCATGACACGGAAAGCCACGAGCCTCTTGAAGGTAGTCGGGTTGCATACATGCAAGGACAATGCATTATGAAAAAAGTCATAACGACTGCGATAATTTTATTTTCAAGTTTTATTACAGTCGCTCACGCCGCTCCTGTGACGGTTAATTTTAATTCACTATCATTTTCTAATGTCAGTAGCTACACAACGCAAGGTGTGACTTTTTCAAAGGGAAGTGCAAATATTTCTACAGATAGAACACCAACAGGCTCCAGAGGTTTAAGCGGTACTTCTTTTTCAAGTGCTGATCCCTTTAAAGCTGTAATTGCTGGTGGTGCCAAATCAGTATCTGTGGACCTAGGAGACAATGGTAACGATCTCGATAGAATCTTTTTATCTGTTTTTGATGCAGACGATAATATATTGGGAACAACTGCAATAAATTGCTGCGGTGGTAGTTCCAGAACAATGGTGACTTTGTCACTTGCTTTTGAAAACATTAGTTATGCCATTTTTGGCACGATAGGAGGCTTATACAAGAATTCTGTGTATGCAGACAATTTCACTTATACAGCTAACGTATCAGAAGTACCGTTACCTGCCGCAGCGTGGTTATTTGCTTCCGGTTTAATGGGATTTACTGCGATGAGAAGACGTTATAACTTGAAGAAGTAACGTTCAAAACTCATTCGACATTGCTGACATGTCTCTAAAATCCAGCTCTTAAGGGGCTGGTTTTTTTTGGGCTAAAGATTAACTCTTAAGAAGGTAAAGCTATAATAATGCGTCAGCTAACTTGGTAAGCACAAAATAACTCAAGGTAGAAAATGAAGTTTCAAGGAAAACTTTCAAACTGGAATGATGATAAAGGCTTTGGTTTTGTTGAGCCAAATGGCGGCGGTGAGCGAGCCTTTGTTCATATCAAGGCCTTTAAACCTAGAACACGACGACCAGTGAATGGTGACGTTATTATCTATGATTTGATGCAAGATAGAGATAAGCGGTATCGAGCAGAAAATATTACCTTTGCTCGTGATTCAAGGCGTATAAACCAGCCAAATACATCCCAGAAAAAACGATCATTTGGTGCTGTTTTAACACTACTTTTTACTATTGGACTGGTGGTATCCGTTTTGGCTGGAATGCTACCCTTAGTTATTGCGGTTGGCTTTTTGGTGATAAGTATTGTGACCTTTATTGCTTATGCCATCGATAAATCGGCGGCTGAACAAGGTCGCTGGAGGACGCAAGAAAGTACATTACATTTACTGGCGCTTATTGGCGGCTGGCCTGGCGCTTTTCTTGCTCAAAACACATTACGGCATAAATCTAAAAAGACAGCCTTTCAACAGATGTTTTGGTTTACCGTTGTCTTGAATATCAGTGTTTTGATTTGGCTACACACAAAAACTGGCAGCACTTTTTTGCATAGCCTAGGCTTATAAAAAAGGGGAGATAGCATCGGCTAACTCCCCCTCTTCAATCATCACATTACTGTTCTGAGCTAGTGCAAGGTATTGGGATCACTTACTGAGGCAACAGTGTCATTAAAGATCTTCGCCACATCAACCTTGTCAAAGGTGTAATGCTGATTACAAAACTCACATGCGACTTCAATTTCACCGGCATCGATCAAAATATCGTCAGCTTCGTCTCGGCCTAGCATGGCAATAGTTTGTTCTACTCGTTCACGTGAGCAGGTACAGGAAAAACGTAAGCCCGTCGGTTCATAGAGTCGGACTTGTTCTTCATGAAAAAGTCGATGTAATAGCACTTCGGGTTCTAAGCTAAGCAGCTCTTCGTCCGTGATGGTGCTGGCAAGTTGACTGATACGAAACCAGTCTTCTTCTGCATCTAACTTGGCCTGTTCATCACTAGGTAGTTGCTGAATAAATAAACCTGACACATTGTGCTCATTGGCAGATAACCAGATTTTGGTCGACAGCTGTTCTGAGTTTTCAAAGTAGGTTTCTAAGGTGTCGGCAATGGTGTCACCATGCAAGCTAACCACACCCTGATACGGTTGCTTGGCCCCTTCTTGTTCAATGGTGATGGCTAATGTGCCGCCGCCCGTCATAGCCGCTAAGGTAGCGTCATCGGCAATCTCACCGTCCCATTGAGCGAGAGCACGTAAAGTATTGTCACTGGTGCATTCCACCATCATTAAATTGACATCACCCTCTGAACGCACTTGTAAGACCAGACGCCCTTTAATTTTGACCGTGGCCGCCAGCAATGCGGTGGCACCCATCATTTCACCCAAGGCATGTTGAATCGCCAGTGGATAGTCACGTCGTTTTAAGACTTCTTGCCAGCTATCTTGCAAGTTAACCCACTCACCACGGATGGCGGCATTATCAAAAATAAAACGTTGTAAACAATCTGTGCTCACGTGTGACACCTACTTAATCGGACTGTTGAAATAAACTAGATTACGGATGTTAAAGCTCTGTACTAAATGGCTAATAATAAAAAAGCCGGGCAGTTACCCACCCGGCTATTCTATCGTATATGTAATTTAGTACTAAGCGATCTTCAATAGAATCTCGTTAATACGTTTAACATAAGTAGCTGGATCTTCAAGCTGACCACCTTCTGCTAATAAGGCTTGATCAAACAAAATCGATGTCCAATCAGCAAAGCGCGCATCATCAGACTCGTCTTTTAACTTGGCGACCATAGGATGTTCAGGGTTCAATTCCATCACTGGTTTTGAGCCAGCAACATCTTGACCCGCGGCTTTCAACATACGCTCAAGGTTCATGCTCATGTCAAAGTTATCCGCCACCAAACAGGCTGGTGAGTCGGTTAGACGATGCGTAATACGTACGTCTTTCACTTTATCTTCTAATGATGCTTTAACGCGTTTGACTAAGTCTTCAAAGTTTTTATCGACTTCTTCTTGTGCTTTTTTCTCTTCTTCGTCTTCCAACGCGCCCAAGTCTAAGTCACCTTTAGCCACCGACTGCAATTGTTTACCGTCAAACTCGGTTAATGAGTTCACTAACCATTCATCCACACGATCGGTCAGTAGCAGTACTTCGATGCCTTTCTTACGGAAGACTTCCAAGTGCGGGCTGTTCTTCGCTGCAGCAAAGCTTTCGGCAGTGATGTAGTAGATTTTTTCTTGTTTATCTTTCATGCGACCAACGTAGTCTTCAAGCGATACGTTTTGGTCTGTGGTGCCTGACTCTGTTGAAGCGAAACGCATTAATTTTGCCAAAGTGTCTTTGTTTGCAAAGTCTTCGCCTGGGCCTTCTTTGATGACTTGACCAAATTCTTCCCAGAATTGAGCGTATTGCTCAGGGTCGTTTTTAGCCATTTTGCTGACTTCGCTGAGCACTTTTTTCACTGATGCGGCACGAATGGTGTCGATGGTTTTACTACTTTGTAAAATTTCACGTGACACGTTCAATGGCAAATCATTGGTATCGATTACACCACGAATGAATCGTAGGTAACGTGGCATTAATTGCTCACTTTCTTCCATGATGAAGACACGTTTCACATACAGCTTGATGCCATGTGAACGTTCACGATCCCACAAATCAAACGGGGCTTTTGATGGGATGTATAACAGTGAAGTGTATTCGGTATTACCTTCTACTTTGTTATGGCTCCATGACATAGGATCTTGGTAGTCATGAGCGATTTGTTTGTAGAATTCTTTATATTCTTCATCTGAAATATCATTCTTAGATAAAGTCCAAAGTGCAGTAGCTTTGTTAATAGTTTCATCACCCTGCTCGGCTTCATCAATTTTACCGTCTTCATCTGGCATGACTTCTTTAGCCATCACGATAGGCAGATTGATGTGATCAGAGTATTTAGTGATGATATTGCGTAAGCGCCAGCTGTTAGCAAATTCTTCTTCACCTTCACGAAGGTGGAGCGTAATGCTCGTGCCGCGTTGGGCTTTGTCGACGGTTTCAATGGTGAATTCGCCTTCGCCAGCGGACTCCCATCTAACACCATGCTCAGCACCCATGCCTGCACGACGTGTTTCCAGAGTCACTTTTTCAGCGACGATAAAGGCCGAGTAGAAACCGACACCAAACTGACCAATCAATTGTGAATCTTTGCTTTGGTCACCGGTCAGGCTATCAAAAAACTTACGTGTACCACTGCGAGCAATGGTGCCGATATTTTCGATCACTTCGTCGCGTGTCATACCAATACCGTTGTCGGTAATGGTCACTGTTTTTTTGTCTTGGTCGAATTCAACTCGAATCTTTAATTCGGCATCATCTTCATAAAGTGCATCATCCGATAACGCTTCAAAGCGCAATTTGTCAGCAGCATCGGCTGCATTTGACACTAATTCACGCATAAAGATCTCTTTGTTTGAATACAAAGAGTGAATCATCAGACTCAATAATTGTTTGACTTCAGTTTGAAAACCTAGTGTTTCCTTTTGTGCATCAACGCTCATTGAAAAAATGCCTCCATCTGGCTGTTTGTTTGAACATGAACAAGCAAATGGGGACTGGTTGATTTAAAATCAAGAGCTAAAATGAATTCTTATTGATGACTTGGATTTTTCACACGAGCCACTCATAATGAATGTTCATCAAAAAGCCTTTTCACCGAACTGCTGCTCAGGATTGGACCTCATCATTCATGGCTAAAAACCAGTTACGTATTCTTACCTACAACTTGCATAAAGGCTTTAATACCAGCAATAGACAGTTCACCCTTCATCCGATGCGTGATGCTCTCATCCAGACGGATGCTGACATTATGTTGCTACAAGAGATTCAAGGTGAGCACAGCAAGCATGGTCTGACTCACGCCACCTGGCCTGAAGGTCTGCATTCGGAATTTTTAGCGAAAGATGTGTGGCCGCATCATGCGTATGGCAAAAATGCCGTCTACGAAGTGGGTCATCATGGTAATGCGATTTTGAGTAAATACCCGTTGATTCGCTGGGAGAACATCAATGTATCTCCGTTTGCATGGGCAAGTCGCAGTTTATTACATGGTGAAGTCGAGTTACCGTGGGCATCGGAACAACTGCACATTATATGTATTCATTTAGGCTTAACGGGTATCGAGCGACGTAAACAATTTAATTTGTTATGTGACCGCATACAGGAACATGTACCCAATAACGCCCCACTCGTTGTAGCAGGTGATTTTAATGACTGGAGGGGACAGGCTGAAAAACATTTAGCCCAGCGCTTAAATTTAAAAGAAGCCTATCGCACACTGCATAATCGCTATGCTCGTACCTTTCCATCCTGGCTGCCAATGTTGAAGATGGATCGCATTTATTATCGTGGGATGGAGCCAACGCTATGCGGTCGCCCACCGCATTCAGCCTGGAATCATCTTTCAGACCACGCCCCTCTCATCGCCTCCTTTGAGTTTTAAGTCGTACATGTCACATGATAAAAACGCTTAAACGCTGGGCTAGCAAAGCCAAGCAATACATCACCGCGTTGTACTTAGCTTATCTACACCCTGATGTATCCAGGCTGAGTAAGCTGTTTATTATTTTGATCGTCGCTTATGCCGTCAGTCCTATCGACCTCATTCCTGACTTTATTCCAATACTTGGTTTGTTAGATGAGGTGATATTACTGCCTATTGCCTGCTACCTAACGATTAAAACCTTACCCGTTGATGTCTGGCAATCATGTTTGCTTCAAGCTGAGCAGCGCAAGATATCATTGCCAGCTATCCGCTGGATGGGCTGGTTGATTATCCTCTTCTGGATTTTTATTATCTCAGGCGGCATTTATTTCTTCTTACTCGCTTAATATCGACTTTAATTGTTCTTTACATCCCTTAATTCCTATTTTCATTCGATACATACGGATTAGATGATTTCATGATTATGCGTTAGGCTTTTTTGCTCAAAATAAAAACAAAGCAGGACATTTTATGTCAGATAATTTAGAGAATGATCAAGCCGAACGTTTTGTTATTGGTCACGAAGAACTCATCATTAAACGTCGTTACGAAGTCTTGAGTATTTTGAATGATTTTTTGATCGCGATTTGGTTTTTGGGAGGTAGTATTTTGTTTCTCTACCCAAGCATGGAAAAAATTGCCATCTGGTTGTTTATTATTGGTAGTGCTCAGTTTCTACTTAGACCTACACTGCGTCTTGCTTCTCACATTCACCTTCAACGCATTCCTGAATCAAGTTGGGAAAGATAACGGAACTCACACCATCCTAACTAGATATCAATTTAACGCGCTATTTTTTCACTACAACAGGAGATAAACATGGATCTCAAACTAACGAATAAATGTGCACTAGTGACGGGCAGTACAGCCGGCATTGGTTTGGCAATTGCCACCGCCTTACTAGAGGAAGGAGTAGATGTCATTATCAATGGTCGTAAACAAGACTCCGTTGATAAAGTAGTAGCCGACTTAACACCAAAAGCAACGGGAAAAGTACTTGGCTATGCGGGTGATTTATCGTTAGCTGAAGAGGCTGATAAACTGCATAAACAGTATCCTGATGTGGATATTCTAATTAACAACTTAGGTATTTTTGAGCCCACGGCGTTTGAAGATATTAGTGATGATGATTGGCGTCGTTTTTTTGATATCAATGTGCTCAGTGGTGCACGACTAAGTCGTCTTTATCTACCGCGAATGAAACAGACAAATTGGGGGCGCATCATTTTCATTTCCAGTGAAAGCGCTATCCAGATTCCAGCAGAGATGATTCACTATGGCATGACCAAAGCGGCTCAAATCGCAGTGGCACGTGGTATCGCTGAAGACGTAGCTGGCACAGAGATTACAGTAAATAGCGTGCTTCCCGGCCCCACTAGCTCGCGTGGTGTCGCTGATTTTGTCAATGATTTAGCTACACAACAAGGGCAAACCGTCGAGGAATTTGAAACGGACTTTTTTAACAATGTCAGACCGACATCGTTAATTAAACGATTTGCCGATACAACTGAAGTTGCTTCAATGGTCTGCTATTTAGCCAGCCCACTGGCTTCGGCAACCACAGGTGCATCGATTCGAGTCGATGGTGGTGTTGTCAAAAGCGCCTTCTAATTCCAACTTATGGATGACAGAAAGTACATTGGGCGCTTTGCGCCCTCTCCTACCGGGCCACTTCACTTTGGTTCTTTAGTAGCAGCCGTAGCAAGCTATCTGGATGCCAAACACAACGATGGCATGTGGCTGGTGCGAATTGAGGACTTGGATAAACCCAGAGAAGTCCCAGGTGCAGCAGCCGATATTTTGCAAACTCTGAAAGCGTATGGTTTTGAATGGGATGCTGAGGTTATATATCAAAGTCATCGCCACGCTCTTTATCAGTCAGCCTTTGAACAGTTAATCGACCAAGGAATGGTTTATCCCTGTAACTGTAGCCGACGTGAAATTGCTGATATAGCCCATGCTGGTATCGAAGGGTTAGTTTATAACGGCCAGTGCCGTGATGGTTTATCCTCTCATCGAGAACAACAGGCTTGGCGCGTCAAACTTATCAATGATGTCATTGAAATAGACGATGCGATTCAAGGAATACATGTTCATCATATGTTTCTTGATATTGGTGATTTTGTGTTGAAACGAGCAGATGGTTTATTCGCTTATCAACTGGCCGTGGTAGTGGATGATGCAGCACAAGACGTTACCCATGTAGTACGTGGCTCTGATTTATTGAATTCCACCAGCAGACAGCTCTATTTACAACAGTTACTCGCCTATCCATTCCTGCGTTATGCACATATCCCCGTAGTAATGGATAGCCACGGTAAGAAACTCAGCAAACAGACATATGCCACACCAATAAATACAATCCAATCCTCGTCAACATTGCTTAAGGCATTTACATTTTTAGATTTAGACTGCAAGGACTTATCTGAAAGCGACTCTTTAGATGTTATCTGGCAATGGGGTATAGAGAATTGGCACCACCCTAAGGCAACGAAACCATCATCAAATCAATAGTCTAATTGATTTTTTACTAAGGAATTATTGAATCTATCCGCTAACATAGTCATGTGAGGTATTCATATTACTTAGCGGGAAATAATTCATGTTCAGCAAACTCAGTGTCAAAAAGAAACTCTTAATTCTCACCATCCTTTTTGGTGTAACGGTCATATTTATCTTGGGCATTGAAAAATATGCACTGACTAAAACCATGGCACTTGAAGAAGCAGCCAATTCCTCAGTTATGCTTGAAGTTGATATGTTGATGCTTCGCCGGCATGAGAAAGATTTTTTGAAACGTCTTGATCTGAAATATTATGAGGCATTCAAACAAACCCACGCTGAATTTACTGAGCGTTTAAATCAACTCAGTGCTGAACTCGATGAACTTAACCAGTCACATGAATCCATAGCGCATCTAAAAAAAGTGCTCAATGATTACAGTACGGAGTTTGATAGGCTCGTCGCCGTTGAACTGCAAATAGGGCTGACACCTACAGATGGCCTATATGGCACACTGCGAAATTCAGTGCATGAAATTGAAGATGTGCTTAAAGAGCAAAATAATGATGAATTAATGGTCTCTATGCTGATGTTAAGACGTCATGAAAAAGATTTCATGTTGCGATCAGATGCGAAATATATCGATAAGTTTACGCAAACAGCGGCAGCATTTTCGTCAGAGGTCAGTAATAGCTATTTATCAGATAGTACACAGCGCCAAATTCAAACGTTATTACAACAATATCAAACAGACTTTATTGCCCTCACTGACGGTTACAAAACCGTTGGCCTTGATAGTAGCAGTGGTATTTTAGGCGAACTACGCGCTACGATTCATCAAAGTGAAGGTGCACTAGATGTGCTGAGAGAACATATCAAGGAAGCTGTACCGAGAACTATTCAGCGCTACGAAATCATCGTGTTCACATTGTCACTTTTACTTGCGGCACTCATTCTATGGCTGACTAACATGATTAGCCGTAGCATCATCATTCCGCTTGCTGAGCTGTCAAAAGTCATGCAAAACGTTGAAAAAACCAACGATCTCACACTCAGGTATGAGCACAAAGGCAAGGATGAAATTGCTGATATGGCCATTGCATTTAACTTAATGACAGCCTCATTTCAACAGTTAATCCAACAAGTGATGACTTCTGCTTTAACCGTTAGCGCTGCTGCTGAACAACTCTCTGTGATTTCTGACCAAAGCAAAAAAGGCATCATTGAGCAACATTCGAGTAGCGAACAGGTAGCAACAGCGATGAATGAAATGGCCGCTACCGTACAAGAAGTGTCACGCTATGCAGCTGAAGCCGCTGAAATGTCAAAGAACTCTAATGACGAAGCGAGTAATGGACAACTTATTGTGACTCAGACTATTACGTCTATTCAGCAATTAGCGACACAGAGTGAATCAAATGCCGAAGCCATCAAAAGCTTACAGGTTGAGAGTGAAAATATTGGTACAGTATTAACGGTAATCCAAGGTATTGCTGAACAAACCAACTTACTGGCGTTGAATGCAGCTATTGAAGCAGCAAGAGCGGGCGAATCTGGTCGTGGCTTTGCTGTCGTCGCCGATGAAGTCAGAACACTAGCGCAGCGTAGTAAAGAATCTACTGAAGAAATCAAAACGATTATAGAACGTCTCCAAAATGGTGCTAATCAATGTGTTAAAACCACGTTAGAAGGTAAAAAATATGTGGAAGCGACTGTCAGTAAAGTGGGTGAAGCAGGCAATAGCCTAACGGAAATTGCCAATAGCGTAAAAACTATCCTTGATATGAATACTCAGATTGCAAGCGCCGCTGAGGAGCAAAGTGCTGTGGCTGAAGAAATTAACACCAATATCAATCATATCGCACATGTCGCAGAGCAAAATGCCGAGTCAACCACACAGACAACAGAAACCAGCCAAGGCTTAGCTGGGCTTGCAGCTGACTTGCAAAAATTAATCACTCGGTTCAGAGTTTAGCTAACACTGATATCATCAGGGATGATGATATCTCTCAATACAGGGGTTGTTGTTAGTCAGCAATAACGCTTTTCAGCACTGAAATTCAGGATGAGTCAATTATGCTGTGGGTTAGAGTCATTTTAATTTGTTTAGTATCGTCACTATTCGCTTGTAGTGAAGAATCATCAGATTTGCCTGAAAGTGCCAAGAAAGTCGTATTGAAAGGGGAAATTACTTACCGAGATCGGGCTTCTGTACCCGATGGAGCCCAGTTGCTTTTGCAACTCATCAACATTAATA
>LAZR01001192.1_pt1 | contig 16896 bp, 15 predicted proteins | sample 329461 | NCBI WGS metagenome assembly LAZR01 (sample SAMN03002196, study PRJNA259156) | marine sediment metagenome | biome: sea floor; feature: Hydrothermal impacted sediments; material: marine sediment; isolation source: Loki non-amplified sample from Loki's castle hydrothermal vent sediment ...
GCGAACGCGGCTGACACAAACCAACATTCCCATGCCAATCAGGGCGGTCCGGTCAAACCGGGCCGCCCTTTTTTCGTGCCGAGGGGAAGGGATTTTCGGGCCGACGCACGACCCAGGCTACGTTCCAATATGAACCGCGCTATTATTGCGCGACTTTTCGCTGATCCGGCCGTGCTCCCACGGGGATCATGACGTGGGCGTATGGGGTTCCGGACCACATCACGTAAGGACCGTCGGTCGCCATGGTGACCGGCAATCCCTCGAGAGCGGCCGGATCAGGCGATATCACCATGATATGCGGCCCCTCGACGACCCACTCGTTCTCCGAGGTGGGCGTCGCCGCGGCCGGGTCGATGTTGCTTGCGCCACCCTCCGGGCTGTCGCCTGCCATCATATAGGCGATACCGACCGACTTGGCGGTGAACGGCTTCTGGTTCATCCAGGCGTCCATCCAGGTCAGCCATTCGGCGTCCATGCACATGGGCCCGGCGATGCCGGCGGGTGCCGGAAAGCACGTGTAACCGCCACTGCCCTTGCGCAGGACCTTCCCCGCCAGATCCGAAACGGTGGCGGTCTCCGAAATGCCCGGAGTCGCAGCGCGCAGCGCATCCGCGATCAATTCCTCTTCGCTCTGAGCGGCCGCGCCGACCGGCACGAATGCGACCGCCAGGAGCACTGCGGCACCGACGCCGCACGCGGTGGCTCTGAACCGGGTGGCTTCATTGAAACGGAATGACGGGATCGAAAACATGGCGGGGTCCTCCTGGGTATTGATTGGATCGAGCACCGCGGATGCCGCGGTCGACCCATTCGGCGATCGGCGCCGGGCCGGTTGTCGGGCTGTGCGAAAAGTCTGACCGCGGCCGCGCCCAAACGCGGCGACGCGGGAGGTCCTTTGATACGAGGGTCGCGGGCAATCAGGCTTGCAGGGCCTTGACGTCCTCGGTGGTCAGCGCCTTGCCGCCGATGCCCCATTCGCCGCTGGCGAGTTCCTGGACCCGCACCCAGGTGACTCCGCGCATGGCCTCGCCTTCGATCTTGACCATGGTGTCGGTCACCTTCTCGATCATTTCCTTCTTCTGCGCCGCCGAGAAGACGCCTTCGATCAGCTGAATGTCGACGAGTGGCATGATCTTGCTCCCTTGGTTTGAACCTGCCGTCGCCCAGTATGTCCGGGCCGGCAATAATGGCGTAGCCCGTTCCCTTGCATGATGCTGGGAGGCCAGAGGGAGAGATCGGGGAGAATTCGTGGAGATATGCTAGGCTCGCCAGCGGAGCATGCGCTCTACGACGGTTGGACGATGCTTTACGTTTTCGAACCCTTCGAACTGGACGCCAGCCAGGTCGAGTTGCGGCACAACGGCACGGTCGTGCCGGTCGAGCCGCAGGTCTTCGCGCTGCTTGTGCTGCTCGTCGAAAACCGGGAGCGCATGATTTCCAAGGACGAGATCGTCGAAAAGATCTGGGACGGACGCATCGTGTCCGACTCTGCCATCACCAGCCGCATCAAATCCGCCCGTCGCGCGCTTGGCGACGATGGCAGGACGCAGTGTTTTATCCGCACCGTGCATGGTCAGGGTCTACGTTTCATCGCCGAGGTCAAGACGGTCGCGTCGCAAGGCTTGCGGCTACCAGCCTCACCTTGCCGGAACGAATGGCCGATCAAGGTCGCGGACGACGCCCGCCCGTCGATCGCCGTCCTGCCCTTCCGGCTGCTCGGTGTCGCCGGATCACACGGCGCCATCGCCGATGCCCTGCCCCACGACCTGATTGCCGCTCTGTCGCGACTGCGCTGGCTATTCGTCATTGCGCGCGGGTCCTCGTTCCGCTTCCGCTCACCCGATCCCGACGTCGGCGAAATTGGCGAGATTCTCAATGTCCGTTACTGCCTGTCGGGTATCGTCGAGATATTCGGGAACGCCACTACCGTCATCGTCGAACTGGCCGATACACGCACTGGCGGCGTCGTCTGGGGCGACCGCTTCGCCGCCAGACTCGACGACATTCACGAGATTCGCTCCCAGATCGTCGCGAACATCATCGCCGCTCTGGAGATTCAGATTCCTCTCAACGAGGCCAATCTCGCTCGCCTGGGCGCGCCGGAAAATCTGGACGCGTGGTCCACTTATCACCTCGGGCTTCAGCACCTTTACCGGTTCAACAAGAAGGACAACGCGGTGGCCGCGGGCCTCTTCGAAAGTGCGATCGCCAAGGAGCCACGCTTTGCCCGCGCCCATGCCGGCCTGTCCTCGACCGCGTTCCAGAACGCCTTCCTGCGCTACACGGACGACCCGCCGAGGGCCGTCGCGGCGGCGCGCAAATTCGCCGAGCGCAGCGTCGAACTCGACCCGATCGACCCCTTCGCCAATTTCACCATGGGGCGGGCCTTTTGGCTCACGGGCGATATCGATGGCAGCCTGTCCTGGTTGGACCGGTCGACCGGGCTCAGTCCCAATTACGCGCAAGGCTTCTATGCCCGCGCCTGGGCGGACACGATTTGCGAGCGCGACATGAAAGGCACGGAGAATGCCCGGATCGCTTTGTCGCTCAGTCCGCTCGATCCGTTTCGCTATGCCATGCTGGGGACGCGGGCCTTCGCCTGCCTGATCCGTGGCGATACCGCCGAGGCCGCCGACTGGGCGGACAGGGCGGCGCGGTCGCCGGGCGCCCACGTACTGATCGTCATGATCGCCATCGTCGCTCATGCCATGAACGGCGACGAGCGGCGCGCGGCGCTCTGGGCCGCCGACGCGCGCCAACGCCGCGACGACATCTCGCAGACCCATTTCTTCAGTTCGTTTCCGTTCGCGGATGGCCCGCTCCGGCGCCGGATCTCGAAAACCCTCGCAGATCAAGGCTTCTCATAAGACACAAGGGTGACGTTTCGCGGGGTTCGTGTTCCGAACGGCACTCAGCCCTTACGGGCCGGCTTGGAAAAGCGCATTTCCGGCGCGGCCAGTCGTTCCGCCGGCCCAAGCCAGGCACAAGTCAGCAGACACGCGTCGAAGCCACCAACGGTCATTCTGTGTCCGTGGCCGGATCGATTCCAGATCGATGATCCGGGCGCATAGACGGCCACGTCGTTCTCCGACCAGGCACCCGACACGGACACATAGCTCTCTTCGATCTCGTGATGGCTGTGCTGGGGGTAGATCGTGTTCGGCGCGAACAGGACGAGGCCGATGATGAGGGAATCCGGGCGGACCGGCCCCTGCGGCCCCAGCAACTCGCATCGGCACCGCACCGACGCCAGCGCCCCGGCAAATCGCCCGATCGGGGTGCGGATGTAGTCGCAGATGAAGGCGTCGGTCATGGCATCTCTCCCTTGCAGGAGGAGGTTATGCCTCGCGCGTCGCCGAAAGAAAATGCCGTCCCGCGATCGTTTTCCGACGAGCGAGGCGCCCGAGCGTGTTGGAAATCTCAGCTGGCGGCGACACGCCGCCGGCCGGCCTCGGGGGCTTCGGCTGGAGCCTCGGGTTCGCGCGCCGCGACCGCCGCAGCGGCCTTGGCGAGACGCCGCATCCGCCGGCCGGCCGCCTTCGCGTCTTCCGCCAAAAGCCGGCGCGCGGCATCAAGCCCCGCCTGCCGCAATTCGCTCTGGCGCCGATCCATCAGCGCCATCACCACCGAGAGCTCCGACGACGACCCCAAGTCCGCGGGCGCCTCGGCCGCCTCCGCGCGAAACACCGCGTAATCATGATCGAGGCCGAGATCGTCGGCGATTGTCTTGGCGGCATCGCGCAGTGGTGCCAAGGCTTCCGGCCAGACCGGCGCGAGCAGCCGCAGATGCATCGAGTGATATTTCACCCGTTTGCGCAATTCGTGCAGGGACTCCGCATCACGCCGCTTCTCGGCCCGTTTGAGCGCCTGCCGCGCTCGCGCATAGGTCCGCCCGAAGCCCTTGGCGGCCAGCGCCGCACCGTTCCGGTCGGGCCGCCGGACGACAAAACCGTCGAGCCGATGCCGCGCCTCGCCAAGACTGCGCTGCGTCGTCTCGACCAGCGGCGCGAGGTCGGCTTCGTTGACGGCGACGGCGTCGCGCCGTTCGGTCAGCCGGGCGCGGATCGCCGCGAAGGCTTTCGTGTCGACCTCCCCGGCAAAGCGCTCTTCCAGCGCGTCCAGTGCCTCGATCTGTGCCGCCGTATCGCGCACCGCCGACAGCGCCCGCGCGGTCTCGCGAAAACGGGCATTTTCCTCGGCGTAGAAATCCGCGTCCGCATCGCGCACGAGGCGCAACAGGCCGCGCAGCTTCTTCAGCCGCCTGCGCACGGCGTGGACGGCGGCGTGCCGGTCGTCCCCCGCCTCGCCGAGGTCGGCTTCCGCCTTGCGCAGCTGTTCGCCGGCAATTCGGCGAATCTCCGCGTCGAGCGCCTGTCCCGGATCGATCCTGAACGCCATTGCGACTTTCCTTGTTGCCGAGGCTTCAAACCTCGCCCGGCCGGCCGTCGAGGGCAAGCCTGGCGTTGGTGAAGCGCGCGTCGCCCGTCACCTCGCGGCCGAGATAGGCCGGCAGATCCGGTTTGTCGCTCGCGTCCCGAAGCTCGATCTCGGCCATTACCAGCCCGGCGAGCGCGCCTTCGAAGACGTCGATCTCGACCCGGAACGCCCCGAGCGGCACGATGTGACGGGTCTTTTCGACCACCGCCCCCACCCGGCTCGCCCGCAGCGCCTCGGCATCGGCGAGTGGAATGTCGTATTCGAACTCGCCGCGATCCATGCCGCTGCCGGTCTTGATCGTCAGTCGCGCGCTTGCTCTATCCCGAATGCGTACCCGCACCGAGGCATCCTCGCGCACGACCAGATAGAACTGCTCGAGACGTTGTGTCTCGCTGATCTGGCCGCGCCAGTCCTCGCCGGTCACCTGGAATTTGCGTTCGATCTCGCGTCCCATCAGCCGAAAGACCTGCGGCACGGCGTGCCGCGCCCGCGCAGCCCCGCAATCTCCCGGCGCAAGGAAACCACCGGCCGCATAGCGGTTATGACCTTGCGGAATATATAAAGATTTCCCGGCCAAAAAATGCACCTTCGCGTGGCTTCCAACTGGATCATTCGCCATTACCATCTATGTTTTATTTCAGGTCGACCTTTACGACCTACCGGAACGCCGGACCGGTCAGGAGGCATGCCGGCAGATCGCTGCTTGAATGGCGGCGACAGGAGGACAGCATGCAATGGACGACATTGAAACTGGCACTCGGGAAACTTTCTGCCGGGCCGGATGATTTCTGCGAGCCGTCGCGCCGCCGGTTTTTGGTCGGTCTTGGCATCGCCGGCAGCCTTGCGGTGGTCGCGCCGGCGTTGCTGACGGTGGGCCCGGCCGATGCGGCGGAGCCGGCGTCCGCCGACGCCGAGGAGGGCTTCGACATTGCCCAGCGTCGTGAAGAGCGTCGACGACGCGAGGACCATCGTGACGACCGTCGTGACAACCGACGCCGCGAGCGCCGTGACGACCGCCGCCGCGAACGCCGCGGCCGCCGACGGATGGGTCGCCGGGACCTCGAGCGTCGCTGCCGCGGCGACCGGCGTTTCCGTCGTGAAAACCGCCGGCTCTGCCGGCGTGTCACTGGCCGCCGCATCGGCCGGAGCGGCGCCTGCATCGATTTCGGGCCGCTGACCATCTGCGAGTAAACGAACGGGCGGCGGTCGTCGAACGGCCGCCGCCCCCCGTTCGCTATTCGGCCCCCGTCCCCGCACTGCGAAAGGGTGCTTCCAAGAACCGTTACAAATCTCTATATCGCGGCTCATGAGCACCATGCCCGCGAACACGCCCCTCGACCATATCCGCAACTTCTCGATCGTCGCCCATATCGACCACGGGAAGTCGACCCTCGCCGACCGGCTGATCCAGTCCACCGGCGGGCTGGAGCTGCGCGACATGAAGGAACAGGTGCTCGATTCGATGGACATCGAGCGCGAGCGCGGCATCACCATCAAGGCCCAGACCGTGCGCCTGCACTATACGGCCAAGAACGGCGAGACCTACGTCCTCAATCTGATCGACACGCCCGGCCATGTCGATTTCGCCTATGAGGTCTCGCGCTCGCTGTCGGCCTGCGAGGGCGCGCTGCTCGTCGTCGACGCGGCGCAGGGGGTCGAGGCGCAGACGCTCGCCAACGTCTATCTCGCCCTCGACAACGATCTCGAAATCGTGCCGGTCCTCAACAAGATCGATCTGCCCGCCGCCGAGCCAGACAAGGTCAAGGAGCAGATCGAGGAGGTGATCGGCCTCGACGCCTCGGAAGCCGTGATGATTTCCGCGAAATCCGGCCTCGGAATCGAGGATGTGCTGGAGGCGATCGTCCACCGCCTGCCCCCGCCGAAGGAAGGCGACCGCGCCGCTCCGTTGAAGGCGATGCTGGTCGACAGCTGGTACGATTCCTATCTCGGCGTCGTCGTGCTCGTGCGCGTCATCGACGGCGAGCTGAAGAAGGGTCAGGTGATCCGCATGATGGGCACAGACGCCAAATACCCGGTCGACCGGGTCGGCGTCTTTACTCCCAAGATGGTTCAGGTCGACGCGCTCGGCCCCGGCGAGCTCGGCTTCATCACCGCCTCGATCAAGGAAGTCGCCGACACCCGCGTCGGCGATACCATCACCGAGGACAAGCGCCGCACCACGACGATGCTGCCCGGCTTCAAGCCGGCCCAGCCGGTGGTCTTCTGCGGCCTGTTCCCGGTCGATGCCGCCGATTTCGACGATCTGCGCGCCGCCATGGGCAGGCTGCGGCTCAACGACGCCAGCTTCTCCTTCGAGATGGAATCCTCGGCGGCGCTTGGTTTCGGCTTCCGCTGCGGTTTCCTCGGCCTCCTCCATCTGGAAATCGTCCAGGAGCGGCTGTCCCGCGAGTTCGACCTCGACCTCATCGCGACGGCCCCGAGCGTCGTCTACGACATCAAGCTGACCGACGGCACGACCATCCAGCTGCACAATCCGGCCGACATGCCGGACATCATGAAGATCGAGCGGATCGACGAGCCCTGGATCAAGGCGACGATCCTCACCCCGGACGAGTATCTCGGCAACATATTGACGCTCTGCCAGGAGCGGCGCGGCGTCCAGATCGATCTCTCCTATGTCGGCAAGCGCGCTCTGGTGGTCTACGAGCTGCCGCTGAACGAGGTGGTGTTCGACTTCTACGACCGGCTGAAATCGATCTCCAAGGGATACGCCAGTTTCGACTACCAGATGACCGACTACCGCGAGGGCGACCTCGTCAAGATGGGCATATTGGTCAATGCCGAGCCGGTCGATGCCCTGTCGATGCTGGTCCACCGCAATCAGGCCGAGCGCCGTGGCCGGGCCATGTGCGAGAAGCTGAAGGAACTGATCCCCAACCACCTCTTCAAGATCCCGATCCAGGCGGCGATCGGCGGCAAGGTGATCGCCCGCGAGACCATCTCGGCACTCAGGAAGGACGTCACCGCCAAATGCTACGGCGGCGACGCCACCAGAAAGCGCAAGCTCCTCGACAAGCAGAAGGAGGGCAAGAAGCGCATGCGCCAGTTCGGCAAGGTCGACATCCCGCAGGAAGCCTTCATCGCCGCATTGAAGATGGACAGCTGAGCTTCGGCATCCCCGCGCGCAGCGTGTGGATGCGTGCCACTGCCCGCACCGAGACGAACGGAGCGCGCCCCTCTGGACGAGAGGGAACGGCCTTCATCCAAAGTCGTCATCCCGGCCTTGAGCCGGGACCCATTCCAAATCATCCGAGCCCCCAATCCGTTGCCAGACAGGATGGATAAAAGTCGCGGAATGGGTCCCGGCTCAAGGCCGGGATGACGAGGTTTCAAGGGCAGCGCGCTCCCAAGAAACAGCGCCGCCCAAAAAAATCTCTCACCCCCCTCGTAACCTCGCGCATAATCCTCTGCCCGCTGGCCCATCCTGGGCGAGTCGATGGAACGGGCGCGGAAACGCGCGGTGATGCCTTCATCTCGCCCGCCGCTTCGGCTAAGCACCGCGGCTCCACATTCTCCCCGTCCCTTTCCATCTCCGGACGTCCTCGCCCCCCGGCGCGTTCCGCCTGTTTCCAGAGCCTTTGCATGACGACGTTGTTTCCCGGCCTCGATTTCGGCACCACCAATTCCACCCTGGCGCTCGCGGCGCCCGGCGCGGCGCCGCGGCTGGTGCCGCTGGAGGGCGCCCATCTGACCATCCCCTCGGCGCTGTTCTTCAGTCTCGAGGACGGCGAGACCTATGTCGGCCGCGCCGCGGTGTTCGAATATCGCGACGGCGCCGAGGGGCGCTTCATGCGGGCGCTGAAGTCGATCCTCGGCACCTCGCTGATGGTCGAGACGACGCCCATCGGCCGCAGGCGCATGAGCTTCGAGGAACTGATCGGCCGGTTCCTCAAGCATCTGCGCGAGCGGCTGGAAGAGGCCGTCGTCGCCGACCCGGCCACTGCGGGCGCCGCCCTCGATTCGATCGTGCTCGGCCGCCCGGTGCGCTTCGTCGACGAGGACGACGCGGCCGATCGCGCTGCCCAAGGTCAACTGGAGGCCGCCGCCCGCGCGCAAGGGTTTCGCCATATCGAGTTCCAGTATGAGCCGGTTGCCGCCGCGCTCCATTACGAGCGGACGGTCACGTCCGAGCAACTCGCCCTCGTCGTCGATATCGGCGGCGGCACGTCGGATTTCTCGATCCTGCGCCTGTCGCCGAACGCCGCGGGCGCGACCACGAGCCAGGTCGACCGCCGCTCCGACATTCTGGCCACCACCGGCGTCCATGTCGGCGGCACGGATTTCGACCGCCTCCTCAACCTCGCGGCGGTGATGCCGCATTTCGGCCTCGGCTCGACCACCGCCGACGGCAAGCGGGCGATGCCGGTCTGGTATTTCAACGACATGGCCACCTGGCACCGGATCAACACGCTCTACACGGCCAAGAACAGCCGCGACATCCGCGGCCTGGAGCGCGAGGCCGCCGAGCCGGACAAGCTCGCGCGCTATGCCCATCTCCTCGCCCACCGTTCGGGCCATCGCCTCGCCGGCGCGGTTGAGGCGGCCAAGATCGCCCTGACCGAGGATACCCAGGCAGCCGTCACGCTACACGAGCCGGGGCTGGCGCTCGACCTGACGGTGACCCGTGCTGCCTTCGATGCGGCGACAGCCGAGCTCAACGGCCGCATTGCCGGCGCGATCGATGCGGCCCTCGCCAGCGCCCAGGTCGCGGCCGGATCGATCCAGACCGTGATCCTCACCGGTGGCGGCGCGCTGGTGCCTGCGGTGCGCGCCGTCGCCACCCGGCGCTTTCCCGGCGCGGCCATCGCCCAGGCGGACGAATTCGGCAGCGTCGGGCTCGGGCTGGCCGTCGATGCCGCCCGGCGGTTCGCGTAAGCGGCGTTCGCTAAACGGCACGCGCGACCTATAACGTCTCGAATGGCGGATTGACGCTGGGCTGAACCAAAGGACCGGATCGTGAGCATTGGACTGATCGCGCTTCTCGACGACATCGCGGGCCTCGCCAAGGTGGCGGCCGCCTCTCTCGACGACGTCGCCGCGCAGGCCGCCAAGGCCGGCACCAAGGCCGCGGGCGTCGTCATCGACGACGCCGCGGTAACGCCGCGCTACGTGACCGGCTTCAAACCGGAACGCGAGTTGCCAATCATCTGGCGGATCACCCTTGGATCGCTCAAGAACAAGCTCGTGTTCCTGTTGCCGCTGGCGTTGCTGCTCGGCTATTTCGCGCCTTGGGCGATCACCCCGCTGTTGATGCTCGGTGGGCTCTATCTCTCCTACGAGGGCGCCGAGAAGGTCTATGAGGCGCTATTTCCGCACAAGGCCCATGCACATGAGGCCAAGCTTACCGGCGCCAAGACCGACCCGAAAGCGCTGGAGAACCAGAAGGTCGCGAGCGCCGTCAAGACCGATTTCATCCTCTCGGCCGAGATCATGGCAATCACCCTTGCCGGGCTTCCTGAGGGCGGCCTTATCACCCAGGCCGCGGTTTTGGCGATCGTCGCTGTCGGCATCACCGCGGTCGTCTATGGCGGCGTCGCGCTGATCGTGAAGGCCGACGATGTCGGGCTCGCCATGGCCAAGAGCGACACTCCGTCCGTCGTTGGCTCGGCAATCCGGGGAATCGGCCGCGGCCTCGTTATCGGCATGCCGGTCTTCCTGAAGGTGCTGGCCGTCGTCGGCACCGCGGCGATGATCTGGGTGGGCGGCGGCATCATCGTCCACGGCCTCGAGGAATACGGCTTCACCACCATCGGCCACACGATCGAGGTCGGCGCCGAGGCAGCCGTCCATGCGATCGGCGAGTTCGGCGGCTTCGTCCATTGGCTGGGGGCGGCGGCCGGCGCGGGAGTTGTCGGCCTCATCGTCGGCGCGGCACTGATCCCGATCGTCGGGGCGGTCGTCGCGCCGCTCTGGAACGCCGTCAGCGGCAAGAAGGACGCGCCTGCGCATTGAGAGATCGGCGGGAGCCGCGCGGCCTGGCTTTTTGCCGCTACTGACGGAAACTAGAGCGTTTTCACCTTAATCCGGGTCATATCCGGCATGGGCAAAGAGGTTTCGGAATTCGTCCGGCTTGAAGATGTCGAGCGCCAGCGCCACGGCATCAAACAAGCCAGGGATCGTGCGGGCTGCCAGCTTTCTGAGGAACGCCTTGATCTTGGCGAATGCCATCTCGATCGGGTTGAAATCCGGCGAATAGGGCGGAAGGTATCGAAGCTCCGCTCCGGCTGCCCCGATGGCCTCTCTGACACCGGCGACCTTATGCGCGGGAAGGTTATCCATCACCACGATGTCGCCGGGGACAAGCGTCGGCGCCAGCACCTTTTGAACGTAGACAAGGAAAGCTTCGCCATCCATCGCGCCGTCGAGAAGCCACGGCGCGACGATGCCGTCGATCCGCAAACCAGCGGTGAAGGTGGTGGACTTCCAATGGCCGTGTGGAACGGCGGCCCGGCAGCGTTCCCCACGCTTGGAGCGGCCACGAAGCCGTGCCATCTTCGTGTTCAGGCCGCTTTCGTCGATGAAGACCAGCTTCCTCGGATCGAGATCGAGCTGCGCCTCGAACCAGGCTCGGCGCGCGGCCAGGACGTCGTCGCGCTGCTGCTCCGCGGCGTGCGCAGTCTTTTTTTCCACGTGATGCCGCGTCGGTCGAAGAACCGCCACAGTGAGCCGATGCCAACTTTAAGGCCACGATCATCGGCCAGACGACGCTGCATCTCGTGAAGCGTGATGTCGTCGGTCTCGTCAACCAGAGCCAGCAGGACATCAGCTTCCACGCTGATCGCCGACTTCGTCGCGGCCTACAACTATTGCCCGACGTTTGAAGCCCTTGCGCGCCATCACCTCGTACGAAGCCATCTGCAAAGCATGAACAGACGAACCGTTCCGGTTCAATCACAATCCGCACCACCAAATTCCGGGACCGAACATCTAGGCGGTGCGGTCGCTTCCCAATTCACGCCGGTGGCAAGGCCGCTTGACAAAAACTTCAGAAGGTGAAAAATTTTTCTAACATTGAAAAAGAGCCCGCTAACCGGACAGCGGTAATGGGAGCGAAACATGATCTCCAAGGCGGCGATGCCTCGCTTCGAGACCGATACGGTACGCCGCGTGACTTGGGCTCCGACGCCGACGGAAGATCGTCGCCCCAAATCTCGGCACCATGATGCCGTTCCGATCTCGACCATCCGTGCGACGCCAACGCCATCGCGCCGGACAGGCGCCAGGAGAACGAGCGACCGCACCTAGCCCTGCTTCGCGGCGGCGTCCGCAACGGTCTCGTTCCGGATGAGAACGGGGGACCCGCTCGGTCGTGAAGGCGAGCGCCAAGGCTTAGTCAGCATGAGGCCGGCATGCACCCTAACGACACGGCCAAAGAGGAGGAGAAGCAGCGATGTATGACAAGGAAAAGGATCTGGTCGATTCATTCGTCCGCGGCCGACTGGGCCGGCGGGAATTCCTGAAGCGGATGGGATATCTCGGCATTGGGACCATTGCCGCGTCGAGCCTGATGGCCTCAGCCGCGACCCGCGCGTTTGCGCAGGCGTCGGACTTCGACTGGATGAAGCACAAGGGTACGTCCCTCAAGTTGCTTCTCAACAAGCATCCCTATGCCGACGCGATGATCGCCGATATCGAGGCGTTCAAGACCCTGACCGGCATGGACGTGACTTATGACGTGTTCCCCGAGGACGTCTATTTCGACAAGGTCACCGCGGCGCTCTCGTCGGGCTCGTCCGAATACGACGCACTGATGACCGGCGCCTACATGACCTGGACCTATGGTCCGGCCGGCTGGATCGCCGACCTCAACGAGTATATCAAGGATCCGGCGAAGACCGCCGCGGCCTGGGACTGGGAGGACTTCCTGCCCGGTTTGCGGGCCTCGACCGCTTGGGACGGCACGCCGGGCTCCGAACTCGGTTCGGGCGACGCCAAGCAGTGGTGCATCCCCTGGGGCTTCGAGCAGAACAATATCTCCTACAACAAGACGATGTTCGAGAAGGCCGGTGTCGAGCCGCCGAAGGACATGCCGGCGCTGCTCGCCGCCTGCGAAAAGCTCAAGAGTGTTGACGCCAACGTCTATCCGATCGGGGTGCGCGGCTCGCGTTCCTGGGCGACCATCCATCCCGGTTTCCTCTCCGGCTACAGCAATTTCGGCGAGAAGGACCTGATGAACAATGGCGGCGTTCTCAACGCGGCCATGAACACCGACGGCTCCAAGGCCTACCATCGCGACTGGGTGAAGATGATCCAGGACTACGGCCCGAAGAACTGGTCGACCTACACCTGGTACCAGGTCGGCACCGATCTCGGCGCCGGCGCCTCGGCGATGATCTACGACGCCGACATCCTCGGCTATTTCATGAATGGCGGCGACAACAAGGAAGCAGGCAACATCGCCTATGCGGCGATCGCGCCCAACCCGTCGGCAGACGCGCCAACGCCGAATGTGTGGATCTGGTCCCTGGCCATGTCCAACTTCTCCAAGAACAAGGACGCCACCTGGTACTTCATGCAATGGGCTTCCTCGAAGGAGCATGACCTCTTCGGTGCCCGCAAGATGGACTTCGTCAATCCGGTCCGGACCAGCGTCTGGAAAGACCAGGAGTTCATCGAGCGCATCCAGTCGAAATATCCCGGCTATGTCGAGCAGTTCGAGGTGTCGTCGCCCGGCGCCAAGATCTACTTCACCCCGCAGCCGCTGTTTTTCGACGTGACCACCGCCTGGGCGGCGATGCTGCAACGCATGGTCGCCAATGAGGTGCCGGTCGACGAGGGCCTCGACCAACTCGCCGCCAGCATCGACGAGCAGCTACAGCAGGCCGGCCTGCAATAAGCATCGTGGGCCGCGCCGTTCCTGAGGGCGGCGCGGCCAATTCTTCGAAAGCGAACTGAGATCTTGTCCGGTGGAGCTTCCGCCGGACGACGGGGAGGCGTGGAATGTCGGCAGCAGAGCCAGCAGCAGCTGAACGCGCGGGCGTCGCAGCCAGACGCAGGCGGCGGACCAACTGGCTTCCCTATCTGCTCAGTCTGCCGGCCCTGCTGGTGACAGTCTGGATTCTGATCCCCTTCGTCACGGCGGTCTATTACTCGCTGCTGCGTTACCGGCTGAGCCTGCCGCAGCTGCAGGGCTTCATCTGGTTCGACAATTATCTCCAATTCCTCACGGACAGCCGCTTCTGGGGCACCGTCCAGGTCTCGCTGCTCTACACAGTGCTCACCGTCGTGGTCGAACTGCTGCTGGGCCTTGGCATCGCGCTGCTGCTGCAACGCCCGACTCGCTTCAACAACCTCGTTTCGATGCTGCTTCTGTTGCCGCTGATGGTCGCGCCGGCGCTTGCGGCACTGATGTGGAAGCTGATGACCAATCCGAATTTCGGGGTCCTGAACTATCTCGTCAGCCTCGTCGGCTTCACTGATTTCCGCTGGGCGTCCAGCCCGTCATCGGCGCTGTTCACCGTGGTCCTGGTCGACGTCTGGGTCTACACGCCTTTCATCATGGTGCTGCTCCTGGCCGGGCTTCGTTCGCTGCCCAAGCAGCCCTTCGAGGCGGCCGCTCTCGACGGGGTACCGAAGAGTTTCGTCTTCTTCCGCATCACCATGCCGATGCTGATGCCCTACATCCTGACCGCGTCGTTGTTCCGCATGCTTGAGTCGATCCAGCAATTCGACATCATCTACGCGATGACGCAGGGCGGCCCCGGCAATACGCTGACCGTCTTCCAAGTCGAATCCTATCTGCAGTTCTTCCAGTTCACCAATGTCGGCCGCTCGGCGGCCCTTCTGATGGTGCTCTGGGCGATCACCTTCGCCCTGTCGAACGTCTTCGTGAAGAACTGGCTCCGTCTGCGCGAACGCGCGCACGGCAACGTCTGAGGTCACCCGCCATGGATCACGTCAGCCCCCTCGAGCGCACGGTCAGGATCGTCCTGATCAGCCTCGTCCTGATCTTCTTCATGTTCCCGATCGTCTGGATCATCCTGATGTCATTTCAGACCAACGAGCAGGTGCTGCGCATTCCGCCGAGCCCGTTCTTCGAGCCGACGCTTGTCAACTACACGGCGCTGATCACCGGTAAGCTGCGGACCGCGGCTGGTTCGCTCGACATCGCCTTCATGAGCAACCTCTGGAACTCGGTCATTCTGTCGGTGTCCTCGGTCGCCCTGTCACTGGTCCTTGGCGTTCCGGCGGCCTATGCCTTCGCCCGCTACAAGTTCCGCTTTTCCGAGGACATCGCCTTCACGCTGTTGTCCTTCAAATTCGCCCCACCGCTGCTCGTTCTCTTGCCGCTGACCCTTTATTTCCAGGCGATCGGCCTCGCCAACACCTATATCGGCCTGATCTGGGTCTACCAGCTGATCACCCTGCCGCTGATCCTGTGGATCGTGCGCGGCTATTTCGAGGACATCAGCCCGGACATCGAGGGCGCCTACCGCATCGCCGGCCATTCCTGGGCGAAGACCTTCTTCAAGATCTCGATCCCCCTGGCCATGCCGGGTATCGCGGCCGCCGCCCTGCTCTCCTTCATTTTCGCGTGGAACAACTTCGTCTTCGCGCTGGTGCTGGCCTCGGCCGACAAGCAACCGGTGACCGTCGGCGCGCTCGCCTTCGTCACCGCCTCCGGCATCCAGTACGGCCAGATTGCGGCGGCGATCGTCCTGTCGATCACGCCGACCCTGGCTCTTGCCCTGTTCGCCCAGCGCTATCTCGTCGAGGGCCTGTCGCTTGGCGCGGTGAAAGGTTGATCCGATGGCGACTTTGACCCTCGACCACATCACCAAGCGCTACGGCAAGGAAACCGTCCTCGACGACATTTCGCTCAGCGTGGCGGACGGCGAGACGGTGGCGATCTTCGGCCCGTCCGGTGCCGGCAAGACCGTTCTTCTGAGGCTGATCGCGGGGATGACGGAGCCCGAAGAAGGCGAACTCCTCATCGATGGCGAGGACATGATCGGCGTCGCCCCCGAACGTCGGGCGGTGGGCATGGCGTTCCAGAATTTCGCGCTTTTTCCGCACATGACCGCCTTCGAGAACATCGCCAGCCCCCTGCGCGCGCGCCACTCGACCAGCGAAAAAGTCGCCGAGGGCGTCGGGCGCATCGCCCGCCTTTTGAAAATCGACCACGTCCTCGATCATGCCCCTCGCGCGCTGTCCAACGGGCAGAAGCAGCGCACCGCCCTCGCCCGCGCCCTCGTCGCCGCGCCCCAACTGCTGCTGCTCGACGACCCGCTGCGCAATGTCGACGCCAAGCTGCGCTTCGAGATGCGCCTCGAGCTGCCGCGTCTTCTGGAAAAATTCGGCTCGACCACGCTCTATGTCACCCAGGATTATCGCGAGGCGATGGCGCTCGGGGATCGGATCGCCGTCCTCATCGCCGGCAAGTTCATCCAGGTCGGAACGCCGGAGGACATCTACGACCGGCCGGCGACCGTCGAGGTCGCAAGGCTGTTCGGCGATCCGGGCATCAACATCTTCGAATGCCGGGTCGAGGCCGGCGCCTCCGGGCCGGTGGCCGTGTTCGGCGCGAACCGGCTGCCGATCGGCCGCGAATACCAGTCGGTGGTGGGCAGCGACGTCATGCTTGGCGTCCGGCCGGAGAATATCGATTTCGTCGGCTCCGGCGATGCTGGCGGCATCGCCACGCGGGTGGCGGCGTTGCTGCCGCTCAACGACCGGCTGGTGCGCCTCCTGGTCACCGACGACGGTCAGGAACTCTACGCCTCGCAGGACGCTGGCGAGATTGCCGCGACGGAAGGCGCGCGCGTCCCGGTCCGGATCGCGCCGTCGTCGATCATCCTGTTCGACCGCGCAAGCGGTCGGCGCATCGTGCCTCAAGCTCAAAGGGAGGCGGCATGAGCGCTTCGGTATCGCTGCGCGGCGTCAACAAGATCTATGCCGCGAAGGCCAAGAACCCGATCTACGCCGTCCGCGACTTCGACATAGAGATCAAACCCGGCGAAATCGTTGCGCTGCTTGGCTCGTCCGGCTGCGGCAAGACCTCGACATTGCGCATGATCGCCGGTTTTGAGGAGGTGACAAGAGGTGAAATCCTGATCGACGGCAGGCCGATCCACAAATTGCGCCCCGCCGAGCGCAACGTCGCCATGGCCTTCGAGGGCTATTCGCTCTACCCGCCGCTGACCCTGCGCGAGAACATCGCCTTCGCCCTGAAATCGGAGCGGCTCGACGCGGCGGAGAGCAAGCGCCGGGTCGACGATATCGCCCGGATGCTCGAACTCGGGGCCCATCTCGACCGCTATCCCTCGACCGTGTCGGCGGGCATCTCGACCTCACTCTCGCAGATGGGGCAGTGCCTGCGGGTCGTCTCCACCGTCAACTCCTACCCCCTCGGCAGGCCGAGGCCGCGCATGGCGATGATGTTCCGCTGGATCTCGCTCGTCCCGCCACCGACCGTGCTCGTAGTCGCGTATAGGTACA
>LAZR01001193.1_pt1 | contig 16889 bp, 12 predicted proteins | sample 329461 | NCBI WGS metagenome assembly LAZR01 (sample SAMN03002196, study PRJNA259156) | marine sediment metagenome | biome: sea floor; feature: Hydrothermal impacted sediments; material: marine sediment; isolation source: Loki non-amplified sample from Loki's castle hydrothermal vent sediment ...
AGCCGAAGTTGGTCTTCAGGATCGCCAGGTCCGTGCCGTCGACGAAGGCGTCGCAGTTGGCGTTGCCGTCGGCATAGTTCTGGCCCGGCTGGCCGAACGCGGTCTTCATCAGCGCCAGGTCCGTGCCGTCTACAAAACCGTCAAGATTGAAGTCGCCTCGCTTCGTACCGAGACGTCCCGAACCATCCTGCAACTCGACGAGTTTCTCGACGTGGTAGATCATGTCGTCTTCATCGACGACACCGTCGGGGATGCCGTCACCAGAGCCGTCGTCCAGATCATACGTTGGATCGAGGCTGCCCATGTTCTCGCAGAGAATGTCGATGTCGTCGGCATTCACGCCGTTCTCGCCGTCGAAATCGCCAGGCGTGCCGGCATCGATGGGCAGGTTGAAGATCGGCAAGGGGTCTGTCCATGACGTCGCGACCCACAGATCGCCGTCGAAGTACTGCTGATCGAACACGAACCGCCAGGTCATCAAGAGCCCCGGATTCATGCCGCCTGCGCCGCCCCCCCAGTTGTACATCCACATACGGTCGGTGTGGACCACTCCGTCCGGCGGGCCGCCGTAGGCCGTGCCGTCGTGGGTGGCGGTGAGGTATCTCGACCACCCGTCCGTGCCGTAGTCTTCGTAAACGTGCACCGACTCAGGCATCGTGACGATCGCGTTGGGGCCCCAGTCCCGGTAGCTCCAGGCGTCGCGAACGTAGATGTCGGTGGGGTCTTCGAAGTTCTGGACGCCGCTGGGGTCGAACCCGCCGATCCAGTATCCCCAGCCCTCATTGACGCCGTTGGTATAGAAGTCGATGTAGTACTCCCACCCACCTGCGACCTGGTTGACCTGTGCCGCCCAACCGAACAGCCAGCCGCCCGTCAAGCCCCGATAGTAGGCTTGATCTTCCGGGCTCAACGTGCCGGCAGAGGCGCTGCTGATGGCCAGGCCGAGGACCAGCAAACACAAAACGTGTCTCATTGCCTTCTCCTCTCTTCATCAACTCGCCGGCATCAGCGAAGAGGCATTCCCTGCTGCACCAGCGGCGCAGTACAGATAATATACCATACTCCAATCGTTAGGGAAAGCGATCATTTAAGGCTGGAAGACCTCGCCGTTGCGGAACTTGCGCCAGGCGACCTCGAAGGCCTCGTGCTGGTCGGACACCTCGCGCGGCGGGACGTGCTCGCACGTGAACAGGTCGGCGGCGTCGGCGTCGTGGCGAATGCGGATGATCGTCTCGCGCAGCGTCTCGTTTTCCGGTTTGACGCGCAGGGTCTGGCCCGTAAAGGGATCGTTGAGCGGCGGCTGGCCGGCCTCGCCGGCCTCGTCGGTGATGACGCACGAGCCGCGCGATCCGCCGCCGGCGGCCAGCAGTTCGACGACCGCCTTGAGGATCGCGACGCTGGTCACGGCCATGTGCTCGGCCTGAATCGCGCGCACCAACTCGCCGCTCTTGGCGGCGGAAAAGCCCTCGCTGTCGATGCGGCCGCACAGGGCGACCGCCTCGTCCAGCGCCCTGCGGGCGCGGCCTGCGCTGCGGATGTGGCCGCCCGCGCGCGACATGCGCTGCTGGATCTGCGTAACGGTTTCGCCCGGCGCCATCGCGCCTGCCTGCGACCACCGCCGGCACTTGGCGGCCAGGTCGGCCAGTTGGTCCTGCAGCTCGCCGTCGAGGCCGGCCTGCGAGACATCGCAGCCGTGGACGTTGATGATATATTCAGCCGCTCGCATCGCGCCGACCTGTCCGGCGTTCAGCGCGCTGCCGCCGGGGCGCTTGATGCCGTGCGTGCCCGCCATCTCGCCGATCACGAACGTTTGCGGAATCGTCGATCGCCACCAGCGATCCACCGCCAGCCCGCCGTTATTGTGCTGGGCGCAGACGGCGATCTCCAGCGGGTCGCGGGCCAGGTCGATGTTGTGCTCGCGGTAAAGCTCGATCGCCGGCGTGTTCATGTGCGCCAGCCGTTCGAACGGCGTAGGCTGATCCGCCCCAGCCGCCCGCAGATAGTCCGCCGCCTCGGCCTCCAGATCGTCCAGTGAGAACGCAGTCATCTCGCCGGCCGGCCTGGGGTTCTCCCGAAAGTCCATGAACACGCGCCGCCCGGACGACGTTTCGCCGGTCACCAAAAGATCGATCAGCGACGATTGGTAATCACTGATCCGCTGCGGATCGAACGGCCATTGGTAGCCCTTCAGGAAGATGGCCGTCGCCATCGCCCGCATGCTGGGGAAGGCGTCGGCCAGGAACTCCCGCTCATCGCCGCCGTCGGCGTCGGTCGAGAAGATCCGGGGGAGCGCCTGCATGTACGTGCCGGAGACATTCCAGCGAAACTGTGTGCTGGCCAGGCCGAACTGCGATTCGGTGAGGTTCTCCGCCGCCAGCCCCGCCGCCAGGGCCAGCCCGTGAAGCCCCACCTGCCCCGGCGGATAGACGCTGTCGGCATACAGCTCGCCGGGCCCGCCGGCCGCCAGGACCAGATTCTCGCATAGGAACACGTTGATCGTGTAGGCGCCCTCGCGAGTGACCTCCACAGCCGCCACGCCCACGATCCGCCGAGCGTCCCCCTCGCCCGTCGTCAGCAGGGCGGCGAGCTCCTGGTGGTCGAAGATCGGGATCCCCATCGCCGCCACCTGCTTGTGGAGGCACTCGCTCATGAACTTGCTGGTCTTGGGCCCGGCCGACGTGGCGCGCTGGGCGGGGTCGTGGTCGGTCTTGTAGCCCACATAGCTGCCGGCCGGGTCGTGGGGGAACGGAACGCCGACGCGAACCAGATCGTAAAACGCCCGCAACGAGCCGATCCCCTCAGCGAGCGCCAAATCCGCGTGGCAGGCGCCCGCCGCTGTCAGCGTCGCCGCGAAACCTTCGGCGCTGTCGGCGACGGCGGGGTCGGTGCCCATCTTGTAATAGGTTTGCTTGTCCGAGCCGCTCATCCGCGACGCGCCAAGCCTCACCCCGCGCGTCACGACGGCCACCCGCTCGGCGATGCCATCGACGCCGCGCTGGCCCATCCGCTCGCCCAGCGACAGCGCACACCGCATGCCGGCAGCCCCAGCCCCGACGATGACCGTATTGAAACGACGAACGGTGACGGATGTTTCGTTGATCGTGATTTGTTCAGGACCTTGCGGCATTGATTACCACCAGTTTCTCTTTCAGGAACAAACGTTTGCCAAGGGGCTGGGCCGTTGAGTCCAAAGGCGGGCCTCGCTCCGCCCAAGGCGTCAGGCGAGGCCGCGCTGTTGCATACCGACGGGCGCCACGGATTTGGCACAACGGCCTTCCGTAGCGAGTCGTGCAATGTGCGGCTGTTGTCGGGCCCCAACGGGGCCCCTTGCTTAGCCCGGGGCGTAGGCCGCCAGGTCAAGCCCTGGGTAACGAGGCGCGCTGGCGACAAGCCCCGAAGGGGCGTCTTGGCTCAGTCAAACACGTACTTCAGATCATACTTGATACCGTGTCGCTCCAGCAGCGCCAACAGTTCATCTTCAAATGAGATGGTCTGGTGGTGTTGGGTTTGGCCTTCGATGTAGTTCGTCACGCGCTGGATGGCCGACTCGCTGACCGAGAACACCCCATACCCGCTCTGCCAGGCGAACGATGCGTGAGTGGGGAACTTGGCGTGGACCCAATCGGTCGAGACGGACTTGACATCACGAAACATGTCGGAGACCGCGCGCTTGGGGTGAAACATCGCCAGCAGGTGAATGTGGTTGGCTGTGCCGTTCATGGCCAGCAGCGCGCCGTCCCGGTCGCGAATGATGCCGCCCACCACTTTCACCAGTTCCGGCAGGATGTGCTCGGTGAGCACCGCGGCGCGGTTCTTGGTGGAGAATACACCGTGGTAGGCCAATCGGAAGAAGGTCTGTGCCATCGGTCACCTCAAGGCGCCCCGTTGGGGCTTTGTCATTTGACGGCCCAAACCCAGGGCTCGCCGTTCGACTGCTCGCTGCGCTCACGCTCACGGCTTCGCCCTGGGCTAAGCAAGGCGGCCCTTTGGGCCTTTCCCACGTCTGAACAACGCGCCCTTCGGGCCTTTCCCGTGTCTGAGCAGCACGCCTTTCGGGCCTGAGAAAGTTGTTCGCTACCTTTGTTCCCGGCGGGCTGTATTGTAGTTCGTCAATCCAGGTTGAAATGTCGTCCCGTGGCGCCGGCGATATCGGCGGGCGTTGCGGCGGCGAAGTTGAGGTCTGGGTATTGGGCGGCGCGGGCGGTGTCGATCAGGGACTTTATGGCCTTCAGTTCGTTCGTCAGCAGGACGTAGTCCTGGTTGTCGATGATGGCGGCTAGCGTTGGCTTGTCGATGGCGCTGAACGAGCCGCCCACGACCAACACGCCGGCGGCGATGTAGTCGGGGATGTTGTCGGCGTTGGTCCCGCCGGTTGGCACGAGTGAGATCGTCTTGTGCGTGGGCGCGTCGACGGCCTTGACGAAGGTCGGCCCGCCGAGCTGCTTGGCGGGGAAGATCTTCACGAAGTTGGCGCCCAGGCCGAACTGCGTGACGATCTCGTCGACCGTTCCGCAGCCGGGGATGATGCCAACGCCCCCGGCGAGCGAGTTGTAGGTCTGTGGGCGGAAGTTCGCGGCCGAGACCACGTAGTCGGCCCCGGCGTCGACGACCTGATCGACGCTGGGCAGCGGGTCGTCGGTGTGGGCGGCGTTGTAGGCGGCCAGCACGGATGGGTTGTCGATCAGGCTGGCGGCGCCAATGGCGAGATCGGGCATGGCCCGGCGCAGCTCGGCTAGCTTGGCCAGCGGCTGGCGGATGCGGCAGGTGACCTCCATATTGCCGAACCCGGCGTCCGCGACGGCGCCGGCCGTCTTGACCACGTCGAGCGCATCCTGGTTGAACACCAGGATGAACCCGTCGGCAAGCAGATGTTGGATCGTCTCGGTCTGCGTCATGGGTAGCTCCTGCAGCCCTCTAGAGGCGGCGAATGTGGAAGCCGCCGTCAAGGTTGAGGACCTGGCCGGTGGCGAAGTCCAGCCGGCCCTCGGCGATCGCGCCGACGGCTGCGGCGATGTCTTCGGGCTGGCCCCAGCGGCGAATGGGCGTCAGGCCCTCGGCGATCAACGTGTCGTATTTGCCTTTGACCGCAGCCGTCATGTCCGTGGCGATGATGCCCGGGCGAATCTCAAACACGCCAATGCCCTCGTCGGCCAACCGAGCGGCGAACAACTTGGTCATCATCGATACGCCCGCCTTGGAGAGACAGTACTCCCCGCGCGAAGGCGAGGCGGTATACGCGGAGATCGACGAGATGTTGACGATCCGGCAGCATCGCTCGGCATCGGCGTGGGTCTGCTCGAGCATCCAGTTGGCGATCGCTTGCGTGAGAAAGTACGGGCCCTTGAGGTTGATGGCCATCACCCGGTCGTAACTGTCTTCGGTGGCCTCCAGCACGTCCAGCCGCTGGGTGGGCGCGACGCCGGCGTTGTTGACCAGTAGATCGCAACGGCCGAACGTCTCGCGCACAAAGGCGACGAGCTTCTCGCGGTCGGCGGCGTCGGCGATGTTGACGGGAATCGCTTCGCAGGCTGCGCCGGCGTCGACAATGGCTTGCTTGGCCTGGCCCGCCGCGGATTCGTCGATTTTTCCGTCAGCGAGATCGTAATGGGCGATGACCAGGTCAAAGCCCAGCCCGGCCAGTTCGACGGCGATCGCTCGGCCGATGCCTCGGCTGCCTCCGGTGACGAGGGCGACGGGTCGGTCGGTCATGATAACTCTCCTGATGCGGCGGTCTTGAGCCGCCGGTCGATTTCGCGAGCCGCCTTCATGCCGTCGGCGATGGCGGCGACGACGGTTTGAGGGCCGTGGACGATGTCGCCACCGGCATAGACGCCGGCGCGGGTGGTTTCCAGCGCGGCGGTGACCTCAACGAGGCCGTCGGCGAACGTGACGCCGCCCAGCAGCTTGGCGAGCTCGGCGGGGGCCGGTTGCCCGACGGCTTCGATGACGATATCGGCGTCGAGATGGTAGGCGCTGTCTTCCTGCGGGATCGGCCGGCGTCGCCCGCTGGCGTCCGGCTCGCCGAGCGTGGTCGGGCAAACGCGCAGGCCCGTGAGGCGGCCGTCGGCGCTGTCGTACCCGAGCGGCTGGGTCAGCAGCAGGACGTGCACGCCGGCGACGACGGCTTGGTCGCGCTGGTCGGGCCAAGCGGGCATCTCGTTAAACGATCGCCGGTAGACGATGGCCACGTCGCGCGCGCCCAGCCGCAGGGCCGTCAGCGCTGCGTCGACGGCCGTGTTGCCCCCGCCGACGACGGCCACGCGCTTGCCGGCGAGGTCCGCGGGGGTGCGTTTGGCCTGTTGGAGGAACGTCATCGCGTCGATGACGCCGTCGGGCTTGTCGCCGGGGATGCCGATCGCCTGCGAGAGGCCCAGGGCGACGAAGGTTGCGTCGAACCCGTCGGCCAGCAGGGCGTCGAGGTCGTGGTCGGCCGATAGCTCCACCCGGCGAACGGTCAGCCGATCCGAGGGGATATCCTTAAAGATCGCGGCGATCTCCTCGCCGAGGGCGCCTCGCACGCGGGGCGGAGGAATGACCGATTCGACCAGCCCGCCCATCCCCGAGCGGTCGAAGATCGTCACGCTGTGGCCGGCCTCCAGCAGGATGGCCGCACATGCCAGACCGGCGGGCCCGGCCCCGATGACGGCGATGGTCTTACCGGTGGGCTCGGCCGGGACATTCAGCCCCGCCCAGTCGCTATCGATGGCGACGCGCGAGAGGTAGCGTTGGATGTCGGCGATCGGGAGGGCCTCGTCGCCGATGAAATTCTGCAGGCAATGGCCTTGGCACTGCTGGGCGACCGGGCACAGCTCGGCGCAGACCAGCGGGAAGACGTTCGCCTGTCGCAGGATCTCGTAGGCGTCGCGCTCGTCGCCGTCGAGGAACTTGCCGATAAAGCCGCGGATGTCCACGCCCGCTGGGCATCCCTGCGTGCAGGTCGCCTCGCTGCACTGGCGACAGCTCCGGGCCAGGCGGCGGAGGTTGGCCGGGTCGCTGAGGCGTCCGTGGCGGAAGATGGGCCCGTAGATTTCGCTGTCCCGCACGACGCAGCCCGCCCGGCCACCGTCGCGCATGATCTGCGTGCAGCCGCTGCAAGCGATGCAGACTTTCTTCGGGTCGAGCCGGCCGGTGGCGACGATGTCGGCGGCGAAGTCCGGATACGCCAGCGCCATCCGCCCGCAGCCTACCAGCGTCGCGCGCCGGTCGCGCAGCGTCGCGGCGGCCACGTTCGGCATGAGCGTTCGCAGCCAACTGTAGCCCGTGGCGACCACGGCCAGATCGGGGAAGCTCCGCTGGATCTCGCCGGCCAGTTCGATCAGCCTCGCCACCCCCACCAGCGGGTGCTCGGGCGACGGCGGGCCGCCGCCGACGGGTTCGTTGTAGGGGCGATTGACGTGCGGCTCGTAGTAGGGGTTGCCGACGGTGATGTTGATCATCTCGACGCCGCGGTCGATCAGCAGCGCGATGAGTTGCTTGGGCTCGGTCAGGTCAGGCCGGGTCGGATCGTCGGCATCGACGCCCCAGCCGAAGGGACGCTCCATCGCATCGTAGACGCCCAGGCGCGCCACGATCCGCGCGGCGGGCAGCTCGGCGGCAATGGCGTCGACGATGGCCAGCATCAGCCGCGTGCGGTTTTCGAACGATCCGCCATGACGACCCTGGCGGCTGCGGGCGCCGAGCAGTTCGTTGAGCAGGTACCCGTGACACGCCTTGACGTCGACGGCATCGAAGCCGACGTCCATCGCGATCTTCGCCGCCGCGACATAGCGCCCGACCAGGGAATCGAGGTAGTCGTCGGTGACGACCTGTCCGTCGCGGGGCAGTTGGAGCGCGGCGTCGCGTTTGGGATTGACCGCCGCCATCAGGGCCGCCGGTTTGCCCGCGGGCTTGCTGTAGCGGCCGGAGTGGGTCAGTTGCGCCACCAGCATCGGCCGGTGGTCGCGCCCGTGGCGATCGGCGGCGGTGCGGCGAATCATCGCGACCATCTCGGCGAGTGCGGCCTGGCTGTCGCTGTTGAGACAAAGCTGTCGCGGGTTGGCCCGCCCCTCGGCTGCAACGGCGGCGGCTTCGCCCCACAGCAGACCGGCCCCGCCGGCGGCGAACCGCCGGTAGCGCCGCAGCGTCAACTCCCCGGGCCGCCCCTGCGAGTCGCCGTCGCAGCCTTCCATCGGGTGAATGGCCAGGCGGTTGGGCAGCGTCAAGTCGCCGACGGTGACGGGCTCGGCCAGGATGGCGACATCGTCGGTAGTATCCACGCGCACGCCCAGCTCGTGGGCGAGCTCGGCCAGGTCGGCCGGCGTCTGCAGGCGAAACTCCCACTGCCCGCGCGCGTCGGGGTGTGCTTGCTCGGGTGACATAGGGGGCATTGTACTGGGGCCGGACCTGCGGTCAACGTTCGGACGGTTGCGGGCCGGCGGCGGCGGGAGTACATAAGAACGCCATATGACGAGCGATACGCAACCATTGGCCCCCGCCGGGCCGGACGGGGTTTCGGATTCTCGCAAGTGGGTCGCCGTGCTGCTGGCTGGGGCGGCGACGATTTCCCTGGCGCCGATCCTCTTGCGCTACGCGACGGATTGCGGCGTCGGGGCGGTCGCGGTGGCGTTTTGGCGGGTGGCGCTGGCACTGCCGTTTCTGGGTGGGATGGCGCTGATCGGTCGCCGCGCGGGCCCGGCGAAGGCCCCGCTGCACAAGGCCGCCCGCGCCGACAGTCGGGCGGTGATGTTCGCGGTGTTGGGGGGAGCGTTTTTCGGGATCGACCTCATGTTGTATCACATGGCGCTGGTGCGGACGACGATAGCCAACGCGACGTTGATGTCCAACTGCGCGCCGGTTTTCGTGGCCCTGGCGGCGTGGTGGCTGTTGGGCGAGCGATTCAAGCGCGTGTTCGTGGTCGGGCTGGTCCTGGCGATTGGGGGCGCTGTGGGTCTGTCGCTGGCCGAGCGCGCCACGGAGCGGCCGGGCGACAACGATCAGAAGCTCCTCGGCGACCTGCTGGCCATCACCAGCGCGGTGTTCTATGCGGGCTATCAGTTGTGCATCAAGCGGGCGCGGCGCAGCTTGCGGACCCGCAAGACGTTCACGATATCCATCGCCGCCAGCGCGGCGGTCCTGCTGCCGGCGGCGCTGATCGCGGGCGAGTCGCTCGTGCCGAGTTCGGATCAATGGCGGGTAATCGCATACGGCTGGGCGATATTGTTGGCGCTGGGGTTGGTGGTCCAGTTGGGCGGACAGGGCAGCATCGTCACGGCGATGCGACATCTTCCGGTGAGCTTCCTGACGGTCGTGCTGCTGACCCAGCCGGTGATGGTGGCCGTTCTGGGCTGGGCGCTGCTGGGCGAATCGCTGGGCGGGTGGCACATGTTGGGGGCGGGCGGCGTGCTAGCGGGCATCTACCTGGCCAGACGCGGCTCGACGGAGACCAAGCGGGCGCCGGGGCTGGCGGATGAAACGAGAGCGGGATTTAAGGATTAACAGGATTAGAGGATTTCTTTTGGCAAAAAAGAACAATCCCATAATCTCGTTAATCCTTAAATCCCGCTCTCTCTTTTTCGCAGTCGTGTAAACTTGTCGACAGGAAGGAACAAGTGATGGCCCTGCCTAAACAGGATCGTGAAGTACTTCGCCGCCTCGTCGGGGAGTTGGCTGAGATTGCGGCGCTGCCCGTGCACACTGAAAAGGCCGAGCTGTGGCGGCGGCTGAACCGGCTCGAGCCCGTTCGCCCGCTCGTGTGGATCAACGAGATCCCCTGGGGCGAGATCAACGTCAACGACGAGCTGACCCAGCAGTGCAACGACCCGGTGGCCCGTTCGCTGGAGTGGCGGCTGCTGACCGAGCTGTACCAGTGGCGACACTTTCCCGGCGACATGGTCGTCAGCGATTTCCTGGTCAGTCAGAAGATCTTCTATTCCACCCACATGGGCCTGGGCATCCACACCGACGGCGAGATCGATCAGGGCGACGGCGGCATCGTCAGCCGACATTACCAGGCGCAGCACTTCGATTTCGACGACGTCGAGCGGCTCCAGCCGCCCGGCGTGACCTATGACGCGGCGACCACCGAGCTGAACTACCGGAAAATGTGCGACGCTGTGGGCGATATCATGCCCGTCAAGCTGCTCGGCACGCGCAGCCACTGGTACGCGCCGTGGGATTACCTCGTGCAGGCATGGGGCATTCAGGAGGCGATGGTCGACCTGGTCGATCGGCCGGAGTTGATCACGGCGTTTATCTCGCGACTCGTCGACTGCAACGTCGCGTACCTGGATCGACTGGAGGAGCTGAACCTGCTGGCGTGCAACAACGACAACACGCGCGTCGGCGCGGGCGGCTACGGCTGCACCGACGAGTTGCCCGGGGAACGGTTCGACCCCGACCACGTTCGCCTGCACAACCAGTGGGGCTGCGCGACGGCCCAGATCTTCTCGGTTGTCTCGCCCGAGATGCACTGGCAGTTCGCCCTGCGCCACGAGATGCGAATCCTCGAACGGTTTGGCCTGACCTACTACGGCTGCTGCGAACCGTTGGATATCAAGATGGGCATCCTGCGAAAGGTGCCCAACCTGCGGAAAGTGTCGATGAGCCCGTGGGTCGTCCCCGAGCGCGGCGCCGCAGAGCTTGGCCGCGATTACGTCTACTCCCACAAGCCCAACCCCGCCATCCTCGCCGAAGACACCTGGCGGCCCGCCCAGGCCCGCGCCGAACTGCGCGACGTTCTGGAAAAGACCCGCGGGTGCAACGTGGAGATCATCCTGAAGGACATCTCCACCGTCCGCCACCAACCCCAACGCCTCTGGGAATGGTCCCAGATCGCCACCGAAGAGGCCGAGCGGATTGGGGAGTAGGGGACAACGGAGAGCGAGATTTGTGGATTGACGAGATTAGGGGATTTCTTTTTGCCAAAAGGAACAATCCCTTAATCCTTCAAATCCCCCAATCCCGCTCTCGTTTCGCCCACCCAGCCGGCCTTCGAAAGTCCTGTGACAACAGCGAGCGGGATTATGGGATTGACGGGATTAGAGGATTTCTTTTTGCCAAAAGAAACAATCCCTTAATCCTTCCAATCCTCCAATCCCGCTCTCGTTTCGCCCACCCAGCCGGCCTTCGAAAGTCCTGTGACAACGGCGAGCGGGATTATGGGATTGACGGGATTAGAGGATTTCTTTTTGCCAAAAGAAACAATCCCTTAATCCTTCAAATCCCCCAATCCCGCTCTCGTTTCGCTCGCCGCGGGTGTTGGGCTCTCCGAAAAAAGGGCGCAGCCTCCGTTGGGGAGGCCGCGCCGTATGTTGTGGGGTTTGCGTGTTGGTTTTCTACTCGCTGGGCGCCGGGGAGCTTTCCTTCTTCCTGCAGCACGGGCAGATGCGGCGGAGCAGCGTGAACAGGCCGGCAATACCCACGACGATGAACACGATCCGCTCCATCATCGGCCGCTCGCCCGCCATTTCGCAGACGTGCGGTTCGGCCTTGTCGACAACGCTTTCCACCACCTCGCCGACGTCGCCGGGCTCTTCGGGCGCCGGCTTATCGTCGCTGGTGAGGGCCTTACAGGCCTTGTGAACGGCGTCGTAGTCGAAGATGCCGATTGCGCCCCAGTTCAAGGCAGCCAGGATGATCACGAGTAACGCGAGACAGTCCAGTACTTTCATATCGAATCTCCTTATTCAATACGTACTGGCCGCTGCGGCGAGTCGGCCCTATCGGCCAAGCCAAAAAGACATGCCCAAAAAGCCCGTCCCAGCGCACCATCGGTTCGACCGAACGCGGCTGTCGGCCTTCTATATAGGGAGACTAGACTCCCGGCCAGCGAAATGTCCAGAAGTTTCTGGCCCAATATCGTTCGAGCGCCCTGTGACAACAGCGAGAGCGGGATTGGGGGATTTGAAGGATTAAGGGATTGTTTTTCTTGGCAAAAAGAAATCCTCTAATCCCGTCAATCCCATAATCCCGCTCTCGTTCGTTCCGCCCGCCCGTCTCAGTCCGCACAGCCGGCCTTCATGAACTCTTCGCACATGGCGGTGACGGCTTCGGGCGTGTGGCCGGCGGCGACCTCGTCGCCGTAGTGGGCGGCGATGAAGCCGCCCTCGGGTCGGGCGAGGTGGCCGATCATCGTGTGAACGTAGGCGCGGATCTCGTCGGTGTTGCCGCGGGCCATCGTCTGCTGGATGTCGACCGGGCACCAGAATGTGATGCGCCCGCCGAACTCCTTGCCCAGGCGCTCCAGGCCCATGTTCTCCTGCTGGTCCATCTGGATAACGTCCAGCCCGGCGTCGATGAGGTCGTCGAGGATGTCGGTGATGTACCCGCAACTGTGCAGCAGCGTCGTCATGCCGGCGTCGTGGGCGGCCCCGTAGACGCGGGCGTAGGCCGGCTTCCATATCTCGGTGAACTTGGCCGGGCGGATCATCAGTCGGTCCTGCAGGCCCCAGTCGTCGCAGAAGAAGAACCCATCGCAGCCGGCCGCTGCGTATCGCTCGATGGCGTAGAGATTCATCTCGACCAGGATGTCGATGAGCTTGGCCAGCTCATTGGGGTAATCGTAGATGTCCGTCCAGGCGTTGGCCAGGCCGCGGACAAAGTGCACCCGCTCGTAGAGCGACACCCCGCCGCCAAGGAGGAACTTGTCGCCCGCCTGCTCGCGCGCATCGGCCAGTCGGCCCCAGCGATTCTCGTCGCGAACGTCGGGGATATGCAGCTTGTCGAAATCGGCCCAGTCTTTCAGCGCGGGCTCTTTCACCTCGCCGAGGGACGAGACGCCGATATTGATCCACACCGAGCCCCATTCATCGGCGGCCGGGCCGCCCTTGGCGTCCGGGCGCGAATCGACCGTCGGGTCCATCCCCGTCGAAGCCATGTCGCTCCCCCACGGATCGGGCAGCGTCCGCGGGATGCGGCGGGGGGTATTGAACGTCACAGCAGCTCGAAAATTCTCTCTCGGTGTCATGGGCTCGTTCCATTGCTTCCAACGTCAGGGCTACGGACCGGCCATGATAACGAGTCGTTGCGGGTCCCGGAATGCGGAAACGCCCTGCAAGGGCGCAACAAAGGCCGGGCGGGAGGGGAAATGTGTGTTGTGTCCAAGCGCGTAGGGTGGGCAACTTGTTGCCCACGGGATTCCCCGTTCGTTCCGTGGGCAACAAGTTGCCCACCCTACAAAACTACTGCCACCGGCGGAGTAGTTTGCGGGCCTGCTCAGCCGCCTCGGTGTTGGGGTAGGTCTCGACACACTGAGTCAGCTTGGCCTTGGCCTTTTCGATCATATCCCGGCCGTGGTACATCTGGGCGAGCTTGACCAAGCTGGCGGCCCGGCGCTCCAGGGCGGCCTCGTCGGGGGTCTCCGGCGCGGGCGTTGGGGTGTCCGCCTCGGCCTGCTGGCCGGCCTCGTTGCCGGCTTGATCTTTGGACCCATCCGCTACGGGGGGGGGCTTCCCGGCGGCTTTGGCGGCCGCTTGGGCCCGTCGCTGGCGAAGCTGCTCCGTGAAGCGCGAGCGAATCTCGGGATACTCGGTCAGAAGTTGCTGTTGGTCCTTACGGGCGGCCTTCGCTTCGTTGTCGCTGCTGCCAAAAGCGTCGATCAGCCGCTGGTAGGCCAGGGCGGCCTCGACCAGTTTACGCTCGGCCAGGAGTTGTCCCGGCCGGTCGGTCAGTTCGCGAAGCTTGTCGTCGTAGGCGTTGCGCAGCGCGGTGCACTGGGCGGCCAGTTCCTTCGGATACCAAACCCGGCCAAGCTTGCCGAGGGGCCGCTTGACTTTCCCCAGGCCTCCGGCGTCGAGATCGGCCTGGGCCTGGGCCAGCATCTTGGCGATCCGTTTGCGAGCTTTGGCCCCGATGGGCGGGAACTTCTTGGCCAGCCCGGCGACTGTCTTCTTCCAGCTACCCGTGCCATCAGAGATGACCGTGTCGTAGTCCCCGCCGGCGAGGAATTCGCCATCCGGCTTGGTCAGTACCCAGAACGGATAGGACTGGCCCTTAATCCGGCCGCGGTAGTTGGCGTAGCGTCGATCGGTGCCGTCAATCGGCACGAACTGGACGACTATCCGGGCGGTCACGGTCCGTTTGCCTTTGGCCAGCAGGACTCCCTTAGCTTGCTCGGACAGGTTTTCGCCGGTGTCTGTAGAATAGACGAACAGGATCAGCGTGCCGGCCTTGGCGGCGCGGGCCATGGTCTTTTCATAGATGTTGCCGGCGCCGCTCTCGTCGGCGCCGCGGAGACCGACGACCGGAATCAGCAGCGCCCCAGCCAACGTGCAAATGGTCACGAAGTGTCTCATGGAGCTACCTCCCGCAAGAAGGGCCCGAGGGCCTATGTGTCATGGGCCCCTATTGTCGCGGATTTCCCCGTAGCCCTGCAAGGGCGCAACAAACGCCGGGCAGGATGGGAAATATGTACTGTGTCCCAGACCTGGCCGATCTTGTGAACAGTTAAGTTTGGTGTCCCCCGATCTTCCCCGATCTTGTCCCCCGATCTCGATCACCACGGCCCGTCGATTGACTTGGACGACCGACTTGCATAGTGTCCTCGGGATTGTTAGCCTGCACGATAGTGACAGGATCGCCGAAAAGGCCCACGCTGGTCGTGGGCCGGAATGTGTCTGGAAAGGCTCTGGTTTCCCCTCGGCGTTTCAGTTCAGGAGATACGACGTGCCGACCCCTGTGGCAGATATTGTGTGTCCTGCGTGTGGTGCGCCCGCACAATTGAGTGACGTAGGTTGTCCAGCCTGCGACAAGCATCTAGGGTACCCCAACGTAAGGGCCTGCCAGACCTCTGGGGAGGAGGCCTCACTCCAGGCAAAGTATGTCGGCGCTAAAGAAGAATGCCAGAAACGGGGTTGCGGGGACCAGTTCCTTCAGTTCAGCGAAGCGGTACAGGAGAATTCCAGGGCCATCATCGGTCGCCCTCTGGGCGAGATAGATAGACTTGTGAGCTCTGAGCGAGATGTCCATGGCACTTATTACCAGATGCTAGATGCAGGGCTCAAGCTTCCTGATGATGAAGAATGGAGCAGGTTACGACACCAAGCGGACGAGGCCCTTTTCTCCGGCTACCACAAACATATATCTTTCGCATTGCTGTCGTTGACCGACGTGGGGTCTACGTATTATGGCTCTTGGTTCTTGGCCTTTAGGGCGGACACTATTGAGGGTCGTTCTTCTGTGTTCCTAGAGAACTCGGCATGGCACGTGAAGAAGTGCAACTACACCAGTTCGGAGCTTCGGGATATGCCGAAGGGACTTCGTGCTGTATGGGATGACCGCGGGAAGCTGGCTGCTACCAAACGTATGTCTGACATTACCGAGACCACATGCGAGCAGGACCATCCGGGCTTGCTGTTCTCGCCGGGCGAGCAGGGGTGGGATGCTGACTTTGTGGAGGTACACATATACGGCCCATGGAACGTCCACTCTGTCGAAAAGGTTGTCCATGTAACCAACACCGCTGCCCCAGCGCCGACGACCGGACGTGCGGCGCGCGCCGCTAAGGGGAAGGCGGCAGAAACCGCGGCGCTGCAACAGAAGCTGGGGGACCTAGGTATCCCCTACGAGGAGGCATGCCTGTGAACGCTCTGGTCTCCGGCACTCTTGAATTGGCGGCTCTAATGGATGAGAGTTCCTGCCAGCTTCTTTCTGACAATGCAGACGATCAGGCAAGAGATGTTCCTGTGCATGAAGTCTGGCGGCTCTTCAGGAACATTGGTGACGTTGTCGTTCTGACAGACGTTGAACGGCCGGATGTCAGGGCCACACTCGCCCGCGAGTCGGACGTGGCACAGGCCGTCCGTCTTGTTCTCAACAGCCTGGATCGGGGGCTACCGGTGGGTGTCCGCCAGATGAACATCGAGGCGTTGGCGGCGTTTCTTGGTGAAGGTGAGACTTGTGGGCGGGTGCGGGGAGTGTTCTTCTGTCAGCCGCTGGCAGACGGCGCTGATGTCGAAGGAGCGATCGAGTATTGCAGGGAACTGAACTGTGGCGAGTGCCTTGCCTTCTTTGGTGATATGCTATCGTATCAAGACATCATCAAGATCGCCTGGCAAGCGTGGCTGGAAGTACCCGACGATCTGTTTGGCGACGCAGAGGAGCGTCAGCGTTTTCTCGCTACTATGATACGGGGGAAACGATTCTGGCATGCGTGCCGCGAGTGTAAGAGTAGTCCGTCTGTTGGCAAGGTCCTCCTGGCATACCGGTTGGAGCCAAGCCCAGAGGAAAGATCGCTGCACAGACCCGACGTCATCACGCATTGGGTGGGCCTTCTTCAACCCCGCCACAAGGATCGCCTCTCAGCTGAGGGCGAGGCGCCGGCCGTCATTGATGAGCCCCGGTCGAAACGCAAGAAGGAACGGGACGCGAAGCATGCTCACCGTTTGCAGAGCAGACGGCGAGGTATCCACTCGGACTACGAGGCCGCAACAGCGCGCGTGGAGAGGATCCAAAAACTCGTCAGGGCCGGAAAGCTTGCACCGGCAGAGAAATACATCACGGATCTGGTCCAAGACCAGTTGGGTCAAGGCGTTCCCGAGATGGCCTGTAAGTCCCTCTGTAGTGCCGCAGCGACGGCAGTGGAAATCTGTGCCTTCGACATTGCAATCCGATGGTACCGGCAAGCCAAGGAAGTCTGCCCCGAAGATGTTGTTGCCAAGAGCGGCCTGGCGGAGACATTCCGGGCCATGGGGCGATTTGATGAGGCCTTGACGGCCTGTCAGGAGGCCTGCAAACACCATCCCGAAGATGTGGTGGCCAAGAACGCCCTGGCGGAGACATTCCGGTCCATGGGGCGATTTGATGAGGCCTTGACGGCCTATCAGGATGCTTGCAAACACCATCCCGAAGATGTGGTGGCCAAGACCGGCCTGGCGGAGACATTCCGGTCCATGGGGCGATTTGAAGAGGCCTTG
>LAZR01001194.1_pt1 | contig 16868 bp, 27 predicted proteins | sample 329461 | NCBI WGS metagenome assembly LAZR01 (sample SAMN03002196, study PRJNA259156) | marine sediment metagenome | biome: sea floor; feature: Hydrothermal impacted sediments; material: marine sediment; isolation source: Loki non-amplified sample from Loki's castle hydrothermal vent sediment ...
TATTTACTTGCATACCTACCTAATATAGAGCTTTTTACGTTAACAATCTTTCTTTCAGGATTTATTTTAGGTAAGCGGGATGGGATGATAGTTGGGTTTTTTAGTTCATTCATATTTAGTACCTTTAATCCTATAGGTGCTTCTCCTTTGCCACTCTTACTTTTTCAATTAACACATTATTCGATAATAGGGTTAATCGGGGCATTAACTAATGGAGTTCTAAAAAATAGGAGTTTTTTTACTCAAGATGAAGATCTCTATAAAATGTCTGTGATGGTAATATTTGGTTTTATCGGAGCTATTATTACGACTAGTTTTCAAGTTTTTTCCTCACTAGTTCATGTTTTATCATTTCTCGGATCTATTGATGCATTTCTGCCTTATTTTCTTTCAGGAATCCCTTTTACAATAGTTCATATTTTAGGAAATACATTAGGCTTTATCTTTATCTTACCTGGAATAATCCCTTTAATTAAAAAAATGCTTAATTGAAGAAACTAAAAAATTGCAAGAAATGCCATCATAGAAGGAAGCATCATTATCAAAATGATTATTATACAGATTATTACGTACTTATTTCTTTTTCTTGAATCTTCCTCTTCTTCATCAATTTCATCATCTTCGTTATCTGATTTAAGCATTATTTCTCTACATTGAAAAAGAAACTAGATTGATAATTAATTAAGAAAATTAATTTGAGATGATATATATATAATAGTTTTATTTACTTTGCATTAGTGAGAAGATTTATTGCCCCACCCGCACTTTCTACTTTCTCTATTGCTTTCTTTGAAGCCTTATTCACAGATATGTTAATAGATTTTTTAATTTCTCCACGACCAAGTATTTTCTGAATATTTATTTCATGCAAATTAATAGTAAAAGTGTCACCAGATTTCGTTGCTTTTTTTTCTAATACCAAAGATTCAATCTTGTTATTCAAATCTTTGACATTCAGCGTGTTAACGCGCTGAATTCTGCGGAGATCTTGAGGTCTTATGAAGCCTTTTTTACCCATATCCCAATCAGGATCAGGAAATCCTAATTCTTTTTGTTTTAAATAATAACTCTTTTTGCTTTTTTTCCACTGTGTAGTTTTTCCTCGTCCTGCTCGTTGGCCAGATTTCCTATGCTGCCCTACTCTACCATAGCCATGTGTTCTTGTTCCTCTCATCTTTAGAACCCTTCTACGATATGTTCTCATGGTTTTGATCACCTATTTATCATAACATTTTACGTACTATTTCATTAATATAAATACCGACATAGCCAAGAGTTCCTCCCTCGCCATAATGTCTTTTGATTGTCCCTCGATGTCCTTTTATTGGAGGATGTAGACGAAAAACTGGCTTAATCTTATATATGAACCCCTCTCGATATTGGGTTTCTCCAACTAGTAAAGCTTTTGAAAGTTCTTTAAATGTTTTGTATTTAGTTAAATTCTTTATATGTTCTTCTGTGAGTGGTTTATTTCCTTCTACCTTTCCTCGTAATCTTAACAATTTTACCAATGATTTTTCATCAATTTCCCCATATGCGATATAATCTTTACATTTCACCAGCATTCCTTTGTAACTTTTAGTTCCCCAAATTAGAACACCATGGTTTACCCTATGCATTCTAAGCATTTTAAGCGTGTCAAGCATTTTGCCTTTCATACTACCAACAGCTCCTCTTATCCGAACTGCAAAGTAAAGTTTAGGAACGAATTCAGTATCTTTAGATTTGATTTTCTTTTTTGATATTGCCATAATAATTATCACTCGCTTTTTATATATTGAAGTTAAATTTATGTGCATTCTTTAAAGCATCAAATGTTGCTTTTACAAGGTTTTCACTTGTTCTAGTATCTCCAAAAGTCTTACTCCATATATCTTCAATACCACATAATCTTAAGACGTCTTTAACTTTATCAGCACAAGCCAATCCTACACCTGCAGGAGCAGGGATAAGCTGTATTCTAACAGAACCACATTTACCCTTTACCTTGAAAGGAATACTATGGATTCCACCACAACCACACTCTTTACTTCCACAGCCCCTCAATACAGGAACTACGGAGAGTTTCGCCTTGTCGATTGCTTTTCTTATCGCAGGACCAACCTCTCTAGATTTTTCAGAAGCTGTTCCTATAAATCCTTCAGTCCCAATAAGTACAACTGCTTTAAACTTACTACGCTGCCCGCTAGCAGTCATTTGCTGTACCATTTTAATCGTGACTACACTTTCTTTTAATTGTGGCAAGAGAATATTAATGATCTCTTTTTCTTTAACCACTAAATTATTTTGATATATCTTATCTAAGGTAATAAGTCCACTCTTCACGAGTTCACCGAGCTTAGTTTTAGGTACCCATTCCTCGTTAATATTCCTTAATCGACTCATAATTTATCTCTGAATTTAGGTTTTATTTTCTATTATTTTAATTGAATCTGAAAAAATTTGACTTATCTTTAGGGGATTAGCATTAGTTTTCTTAAGGTATCCAGAGAAGATTTTCTCATACAGTTCAGGGTCTTCTGATTTTAGTTTTTTTGCATAATTTTCTATATGAATTCCTTTTATCTTTTCCTCTAAATCATCTGGAAAAAATTCCTCATTATGCGGAATTTGAATCCCCGCATCCACAACACCCTTACAAGCAGCAAGTACTCTATTTCTATGGTAGAAAATACCAAGATCAAATATTGCTTCTTGAACGTTGTTTTTTTTTGCTCTTACTCCTGCTAAAAAACCCGTTAAATATGCTGCGGGAATGTTTCCAGTACCGACGTTCCATCCAAAATTTGTTGTCAGTTCTTTTGAAAAAGCAGAAATTAGGATCTCATCTCCCCCCAATTTTGATTGAACAATTTGGGTTCTAACATGATTATTTGAAGCTCTAATTACCACTCTTAATTTTCTTGATTTTAATAATTTTAATCTCTTCTGATAATCTGTTTTGCCTTCAAATCTTCTCCTAAAGGGTCTTCTGTATCTAGGGCCTCTTCCTTTTCTCATAATCTATCTTCCTCTTCTTATTAATTCTTTTTCTTTAATATGACGGTTTAATTGAGCCACGCTAGAAAACATGCCACCTTTAGCATTTTTGTATAGTTTACGATAACTTGCAGGGGCAATTAGTTTCCTTTCTCTTAGTTTTCTTAATTCTTTTCTCTGAGGACGAATTCGTTTAATCCAAGCTCTTTTCTTTGGTGTTCGTGCATGTTTTGTCCCCTTTCTTTTTCCAATACCTCTTGCTCTACCTTTCTTTTTTCTCTCATGGAGCACTTTTTTCCTATAGTTGGAATTCCCTTGTTTATACTTCTTTTGAATAATTCTCTGTTTTATTAAATTGCGAATATCTTCACGTGTAATAGCAAGAGAGATTTCTTCTATTAAATATGGATCAAAGTAAACTCGATTCTCTCCACATTTGAGAATCTCAGAAGCCATTCTTTTCTGTGGTTTTAAGTTCAATTTTCTCTACCTCTATATCTTCTATATCTTTAATCTCTTAATCAAGAGAGTCTTCTAATTCGTCAATTTCGATAATTTCTTCACTTTCCAGATCTGTAATAGGTGCTTCTACCATTTCTTCTAGCCTTTCAATTTCTCTATATGAGATACCAAGATTCAGAATTTTAAAACCCCTTTTTTGACAATAATCAGTTAAAATAATGCGTTTACTTGTCCCTAATTTCGCTGAAATTTTAAGAGCATGTTTTTTTATATTTAAATTTTTTACATCATTTATAGTGATTACTCTTACTTCTTCATACCCAGAAGGATGGAGCCCTCTAACTTTTTTTGGACCTCTATATCCGACAGATGGCATTTTCACTCCTGATTTTCTCTTTTCTCGAGTTTTTGAATCGATTCCACGAGCTTTCCTCCATGAGTCTTTTACTCGCTTATATCTCCAAGATTCTACTCGTCTGAAACTTGGTCTTTTCTTACTAATTTTTTTCCTAAGTTCCATTAATCTTTTATCTTGATTCATGATATTAACCTCATTCTAAGTAATTTCCCAGAAAACTTCTTCTCCTAATTGCTTTTTGTACAAATATACTCCATCTTGGAAGACCCTGGGATCTTTTTTCCGAATCTTACAAGCCATTTTAACATTTGCAGCACTTTGGCCAAGAAGTTCTTTATCTGGACCGATAAAATAAACATCATCACCCTTCAATTCCACTTTTACATTATCAGGATATTTTGAAGATCTGGGAGCCCTCTCTCCCAAGAAATTCTCGACAAAGAGGCGCTTATTCTTTTTATCAATTCTTATGCTACATGGGAAATGGGAATAGGCAATCTTTGAAACATACTTATAATTCGTTTGAACCCCAATAATTAAATTATTAATAATACTAACTACAGTTTTAGTCAATGCTAAAGTACCACTTTTTGGGAAATTTGTTGAAAATATAACCTTTTTATCTTTGACTGAAACTTTAATCCCCCTTATATGAGAAAAATCTTTTTTAATATTCCCATTAGGTCCTTTTACTCTAATCTGATGGTTTCCCTCTAAAGTTACCTTAACACCGTCAGGAATCTCCAATTCTTCCTTAAAAAATGCAATTTTTACCATTATTTAATAACCACATGTATCATTTAATAAATATAACAGAGGGCATGTCCCCCTATGTGTTTTTCCTCAGCCTCTTTCATCGTCATTATCCCCTCATTGGTTGTCAAGATAATAATTCCTAATCCTGGAGCAGGTAATAACTTTCTTTCTAGCATTGCAAATTGAGTGGTTTTATAATTTAACCTCATTAAACCAGCACATTCATTAATGCGCCCTAGTAAGGCAATTTTGAATTTTCCTTGACGACCATCATCATATCTTTCAAATTCTCCAATATAGGCATGCCGTTGGAAGATTCGAAGTATCTGTTGGGTATTTTTCGACGCTGGGCTGATGACTACTTCATTTCTTCGTGCATTTTCTGCATTTTTGATTGCACAACAAGCATCAGTGAGTGTATTTACCAAATTTATTCACATCTCCTTTGTATTCTCATTATTGATAACGTTTAAATCCAATAGACTTCCCAATTTCATAAAAACACCTTCTACATATATATAATCCATAACGTCGGATAATACCTCTATGAGTGTGACAACGTCGGCATTCTCTCTGTCCTTTACCATAATTTTTGCCTTGTGGAATAGTAATGCACCTTGTTTAATTAAATATATTCTAAATCTAATTTATTAACAATATCAACTCCGAAATTCTGTTTCAAAAAATAATGGGCTTCGGCTTTTGCTATATAATGATGTCTCGAAACTTTTGATCGTGACTTTCTTCTTGTTTTGACTCTCATCCCTGGTCTAACTATCCTCCCACAGACATCTAAACCCCATAATCCAATATCTGCTTCATACTCCGTCTGGGGGATTTTGATGTGTTCATCAATACCAAATCCGAAATTCCCAAAATTATCAAAACTTTTCCGCAGCATCTTATTGTTATTTACAATCAATAATCTTTTTAATAATTTTTCTGCTTCTTGTCTTCGAATTGTAATTTTACAGCCAATTGGTCGCCCAATTCTTAAGTTAAATTCTTTTACATTAACTTTCGAAAGAGTTTTAACAGGATCTTTCCCCGTAATTTGTTTCAGTACAGAAGCGGCTTTTTCTAGCTCTTCTCCTCCGACCCCAACCCCGATGTTTAAAACTATCTTTTCTAAATAGGGTTTTCTCATTGGACTCTTCCAAATTTCCTCAAATTCTTTTGATTGGTCGCTTTGACCTTTCTTTTTTGCTTTAGCAGACATTTTAATCATTTTTTTCTATTTTATTAATTATCCACTATAGGGATATCTACTTCCGATTGTTCTTCCCCTACGATAAATGTGTAATCATATAATGTTTCTGTATGGCTTCCATTATGCTGTATAGAGACTGTACTCGCTTTAGGACCAAATCTTTTTAGTATATTCACTATTTTTCCAACTTGTCCGATGTTTTTCCCTGACATAATTATCGCTAAATTATTTTCTTTAAAATTCAATAATTTTATTATTTCTTGCTCTGGAATAGATATTTTTAGTACGTCCATACGTTTATATATGTCTTCTTTTGGGTTTCTTGGGTCATTTACTTTTATAGTTATATTCCTTCCGTCATGTAAATTTAATTGAATATAACCCCCTTTTATAGTAGTTTTATTGCTAATCCTGCATAATTTAAATGTGCTCTCTTCTTCAGAAATTTCATGCAAAATTAGACCATGATGAGAATCGGGTAAAATACGATAATACGAATTCATTTTTTCAATTGAGAGCACATCCATCAATCCCAAAGGATGACCTCCGTCTCTCACAATTTTACCGTCAACTTTAAAATTACCTAAACCTATGAGTTTTTTCGCTTCTCTATAATTATCAGTGAGCTTTAGAATATCTCTAACTGTATGCAAGAGAGGTAAGCAAAATCTGCTCGGATGGGGTCCAGGAGATGGCTTAATGAAAAATTTCCCATGCTTTCTTTTAATCTGCAGAAAAGCTGGTGTATTAAGTCTTTTGAGTGTTTTTTGTCCACCATGTCGAGTCATATTTTATTTCTCCTCTTCTTTCTCTTTTTTAGGAGCTGATAATTCAGCTTCTGTAAACCCATATACTGCTTTTCTTTCTATCATTTTTGCACGCCAGGGATCCATCTTTTTTTCCTTAAAAAACCGAGTAATCACCAAATTCGAGGTATGTATGGCGGGGTGAAACTGTGTGCCATCTGCTTTTTCAAATTGAGCTTCTTTAATTTTACACCTTAAATCTTTCGTGACTTCTAACACCTCTCCTTCGAAGCTCTTAAACTCCCCTACTGTAATCCTGACTTGATCTCCTACCCTTACAGGCAACGTTCTTACCCCATACTCCTCTCTTAGAAAATCTGCAACTCGTACAGAGAATAAATTTGAGCGCTGATGATTTTGATAATTGTTGAGCGCTTTTCTCTGTTTTCCTGGTTTTGTTGATTTTACTTTCATTATCGATTTCTTTTTGTTTATAATTAAATTATTAATGAAGAAATTGAAGCTAGTCTTGGAAATAATTCGGCTGCTTCCCGAGCGATTGGTCCTCTAATTTCAGTTCCTTTCGGATCACCCTCAGTAGTTATTAATACACCTGCATTATCTTCAAAACATAGTCTTGTACCATCTATTCGGCGGAATATCATTTTCTGTCTTACAATTACAGCTTTCATAATATTTCCCCTCAATTCAGGTTTACCCTTTTTAATCGTCACAGTACAGACACTAGCGACTGAAGCTTTCGGTAATCTTCGAAGTCGGCCTTTATAATGATCAACATTGATAATTTGGGCTATTTTCGCACCTGAGTTATCGGTAATCTGAATTCTCGAGCCATTACACAATCCATAACTCGTTCTTGGTTTAACATTTCGCTTTATGCCAGCTTTACGTCTAGTTCCCATTTAAGAATCCCCACCTGCTATTTTATCCAATACTATAAATGATTTTGTTTTTGAAATTTTGCGAGATTCACCTACTTTTACTAGGTCACCAACCTCAATCTCATGATTTAAACAGTCTGGTAAATGACATGCGAGTCGTGTGTTACGGCGCTCATATCTTTGGTATTTTTTTACAAATTGAACATAATCTCTTCTAATAACAACTGTGTTTCTTGATTTTTTACTTACAATAACTCCTTGGGTAATTTTCCCCCGAATTCTTGTTTGACCGTGAAAGGGGCATGACTCATCATGACAATCTTCTGCTTTACCCTTAGGTGGAATAACACCAGGAATTCCAATATTTCTACTCATCTTTTAAACCACCGCTTTTTTTTCAAACTTCTTAATCTATTCACAGGAAGACCAATAATATTTTCTCCGTGAACTTCTAACAATTTATCATTATTTTCATGGAAACTTGATAATTTAAATCTAAAAACATAATTTTCTTTTATGTACTTCTTCCTTACTCCTTCGTTTTCAGTGATTAACATATCTCTCGTTTCATCAATCACTATACCAATATCTAAAAATTTTTCATTTTTTTTTTTTGATTTAGGTCTAGAAAGAACATGAAACCCTATTAGATCATGATAAATTACATATTTTGGGTCAATCATCTCTTTTCCTCATTTATTACTGTTAAAATCCGAGCAATTTCTTTTCTTAAAGATTTAGGTTTTCCAGGGTTATCAGAAAGACCTCCACCCGTTTGATTGGAATAGAGAATCATTAATTCCTCTCTTTTATTTAATAACTCTCTTTCTCTCTCTCTTTCATCCATTTCTCTTATTTCCTTAGCAGTTAATAAATTTCCCATAATAAATCACATAACCGATATTAAACCTAAAATTTATTCTTCTCCCTTTTCTTTATTTTCCTCTTCAACTTCAGGAACAAGTGAAATCTCAGAAATAGCTTCCTCATCAACTTCAGGAACAAGTGAAACCTCTGAAATAGCTTCCTCATCAACTTCATCAATAATTTGCTTATCTTCTTCACTCAATCCCTTTTCTTCTTCCTGTATAGCATACTCAGCCTTAGTTTTTGCTATCTGTACTTCCGCTTCTGCTTGGGCTTTAAGCAATAAATCTTCTTTTAAATACACTTCATCTCCCATCTTTGTATCAATATGCTGGATTTTTACTACAATACCTAAAACCCCCGATTTTTGAATACATTGAGCTACACCTTTATCCACCCCATCTTGGGAGGCTTGACCGCTTTTTGTCATTGTGCCTGCTCTGAACACCTGAGTTCTTGAGCGCTGGCTCGTGACTTTTCCGCTAATCCTGAGTTCGGCACCTAACGCACCTCCAGATTCCATGATCTTCCGAAGGATATAATACCCAGCTCTACGGTAGTGGCGACCTCTGTCTAATGAATAAGCAAGTCTTTCAGCCATTATTTGTGCGTTAAGATCTGGGTCTTTGACCTCTTCTACTTCAATCTGAGGCATTTCCAAGTCAAACCGTTCCTGGAGCACATCCGTAATTTCTTGGATACGTTTCCCTCCTTTTCCGATCACGAGTCCGGGCCTACTTGTTCGTAAGGTTATTCTGACACCTAAGGGTGTTTTTTGAACGTCAACACCTGCAAATCCCGCTCTTACTAATTCTGATCGGAGGTACTCATTGATCTGCATTAACTTAATACCTTGCTCAATAAAACTTTTTACTAAGGGAACCTATTTCACCAATGCTAAGTAATTATTTTTTATAATCAATCTATAATACAAAATTATTCATTTTTTACTGTGATAAGTTTTATAGGGAGGTATAAAATTTTAAGTTTATCAAAACGAGTCTTCACTCTTCTAAAAAATGGAGAAAAAAGAAAAACTTAAAAAGGAAAAAAAGCACTGATTAACTTGACATTTTAGTACCAGACCATATTAATCTGTTTCAAGAACGGTGATAAACTATTTTCTAAGGAACTTTTAATTCATCGAGGTAATCTAAATAATTCTTCGCTAGATATTGCAGATCAAAACGATTTACTTTGACTTTTGGTTCGGTTTTAACTTGATTATATTCTCGAATCATTTTCCCGTGATAGAGCATTAAATTCAGGAATTCCCTATATTGGTTAACATCCTCAAACCCTAATTTTTTATATAACTCCTCAAAAGAGCTGATAGTAGAATGACTACATTCTCGTATTAAAAGATGGATGAATTTAAATATTGATTGAGGTAAATTATGCTCTTTTAGTTCTTTTAAAACAGGAATTAATACATCTCGTTTAAATACTCCACCAAAATAAGCTTGTTCAATCTCAATTATATATGGTACCATGATCAATCTATTAGAACTTACTACACTTTAAAAATTCTATTTGAAGCGAACATAAATATTGACTAGTTTACTCCATACTTAAAAATACTACTACTAGCTAGGAAATTCATAGATGACTAATTCAACGTGCGAGAGATGTTTATACTTTGCTGTACTACGACCTCTAGCGCGTTCAATATACCTTTTTATTATTCTTCCGTGATGTGCTGCGGCATGAATGATTCTACACATGTCTATATCTAAACCTTTATATTCTCCGTTTGATTCAACGGCTGTGAGAATTTCATAAATTCTTGCAGCCGTTTTTTGCGGGTATCTCCCTCCATACCATTTGAATTGTTTTAAATCTTTTCGGTGAGGGAGTTTTTTCTTATGTCGTCTAAAAGGTACTGATTGCTTTAATTGAATCACTTTTTCAAGAAATTCTTTTGCTTGCTCTACTTTCATTCCTTTTATCGTGGCACAAACCTCTCGAGCATGTTTTGGTTTGATCCTTAAATCTCTTCCTGATGCTCTTGCTAATCTTTCAGAATCGTACTTTTGTTCCACGAAGGAATATCCCCAGTTAGGCATCTCGATTCATCTCGTTTATTTCGAATTTTAAGTTTTTTTTTAATTAAGTATAATTGGTTTTATTATTTTAAAGGGACATATTTTGAGCTACGAGTAGCTCCAATACCTGGGCTTCCGTGGGATACATGTTTTCTTGTGAGTGAGAATTCCCCAAGGTAGTGCGATATCATTTCTGGTTTGACATCCACGATTTCAAATTTGTGTCCGTTGTAAACACCAATCTTTAGACCAACCATCTCAGGAAAAATTATCATATCTCTAACGTGTGTCCTTGTAATTAAATCTTTCCCCCTTTTTTTTGCTCGATAAGCTCTTCTTAACCTCTCTAAAAGCTTCTTTTGTCTTGGGGGTAATCCGCGCTTCAAAGAACGTCTTGCTCTTGCTGGTATCAATTGTATAAACTGATCCATATTCATCTTTCTAAGTTCCTCTAAAGTAAATCCTCTATAATGAAATCTTAATCTATCTAACTCTCTTTCTGTGTCAAGATCTTCCTTGGAGTCTAGTTCTTCTTTTGAATCGGGGGTTTTATCAGTTTCAATTTTTTTTTCTGAGTCTAATTCCTTTAAAGAATCAGCCTTTGATTCTTCTTTTGTTTCTTCAGGTTTTTCATCATTAGATTGTTCATCTGGAGCCATTTTTTAACCAATTTGCTTAATTCTTTTCTAATATACTGTTTATTTTTTCTTCTATTATCTGATACGGTAAGCTTTTTAGTGTTGCTTTTAATTTTAACTTTTAGGTTAAGCAACTGAAAATCATAAAATTTAAAAGTCTGGGATGATATTTTGCACAGAATCTTCAGTAGGTTCTTAAATGAGCATATTTAAAATTTGTCGGAAAATTAGTAATATTTATTTGGATTGAAAACGCGATGTATGTCATTTTCATCAAATTTACCCTGCCATTCTTCCTTCATGAATACAAAGTCATTTAATTCCACGTTTACGTTAATTATAGAATGGTACGTATTTTTAGGGTTTTTAAATTTTATGCCTTTCTTTACAAAATAATGGACTTTACTTCCAGTGATGATAATGGGAGTTCCTCCCAATATTTCCCAAAATTCACTCCTATGCTTATGACTTTGAATTGAAAGACCAAATTCAGGTCGGACAAATATCAAATTATAATCATTGTAAGTAAATTTAAAACTATACCATTTTGGGAGCGTGTCAATATAATTTTTTGAAATTTCAAATCTTTTTATAAACATCTCTGATGTAAAATTGATTTTCTCAGATTTTTCATATTTATATGGATTATACAAAATAAAATGATGAGAAATATTTTGGTCATAATGTATTTCTATAGGCATATTACCTCTGTTAATTATCATGTAATATTCATTTTGTTTGATAATTAGATCCTTTCTAGAAATGTCTTTAGTTTTAAAGGAGTTTCCATTAATTATGAAAATGTCTTCCAACTTGTTGGTATTAAGTGTTATTATCAATTCATGGGAATCGTTTTTTCTCAACACTGTACTCCTACCAGAAGATATTGTCTCATTTATCAAATTTGATCACCCAATAATTTATTTAATTGTTTAATTCTTTTATTCTTTCTTCAATTTCATTTAAATAAGGCATTGAATCTTGAGCTCCTTTTCTAGTTACTGCTATAGATGCCGCAATAGTGGCATATTTCACACCATTTATAATTGACGCACCTTTACTCAAACTACTTGCTAAGACACCTGTAAAACAATCCCCCGCACCTACTGTATCAATTGCTTTTACAATAGGAGCAGGTATTTCCTTAATGCTTTCTTTTTCATTATCATAAATCAAACAACCTTTACTCCCCAATGTCGTTATTATATAATCTATACCTAGATTAGCTATCTCTTTTGAAGCTTTGATAATTTGTTCCTTTTTCTTACCCCTTACTTCATTAAATCCTAAATAGGAATAAAGACGAAGTAATTCACCTTCATTAGGAATTAATATATCGATTTTTCCCAAAATGCCCCGTGGTATTAACTTTATGGGTGCTGGATTTAGTATTTTAATTACATTTCCCTCTGAAGCTACATTAAAAACTTCTTGTATTGTTTCCATTGGAATCTCCATTTGGACCACTACTACATTAGAATTTTTGATTACATCTTTACATGAATTTATATCTTCCGGGTTTAATTTACGATTTGCACCTGGAGCTACACTAATCATATTTTCCCCATTTTCATCAATTAAAATAAACGCAACACCGCTTATCTCATGAGGATCTCTAATTACATGACTCATAAGTATTCCTTCTTTTCTTAATTGGGAAATCATTTGGTCACCAAATGGATCTACCCCTATTTTTCCTATAAAAATAGTCGTTGCTCCTGATCTCACAGAAGCAACTGATTGATTTGCACCCTTACCTCCTAAAAATTGCTTAAATATACCCCCAGTTACAGTTTCGCCTGGATTTGGGAATCGTTTAGAATAAATATTTAAATCCATATTACTGGATCCTATTATAACAGTTTCATTCGCCATTTGTAGACCACACTATTTCAATATTTGTAAAATATTTTTGTTCTATATAGTCTATTTGTGGATCATAATTATTATAATTATAATTAAGGAGTTTTTGATCTCATGGTTTCCATAAAAAAAGAAAAAAGAAAAATGAAAAAAATAAAAATTAATGCTTGTTTAATCTTTGGAATTTTCTTCCTCAGCCGCAAGTTCTTGCTCGAGCTCTTCCAAGGGAACTGGTGCAGGTGTAGTTAACATGCTATATCCAATCCAGATGGCTATTATTGAGATTAGGATTACGAGCAGCCAGATTGGGGCTACAACAAAGAGTCTCCAATCGAGAAAGTCCCTTCCCCAAAGTACAAACTCAAGTTTGAAGATTAAATCAAGGATACTGCCCATAGTATAAATGACAGCGATTAGAATGCCGACAATCATCACAATTGCTCCAATGACTTTATCTTTTGCCATAATTTGTATTACTCCCTAATTTTTTTTTTATTTAATTTTTAATTATATTTTTTTTTCAGCAAAATCAAGTTTAATATTAATTGGTAAAAAATGATTCAATTAAAACCATTCTATAAAAGGAAGAATAAAAAAACTTAAAACTGTTTACAACTACCAATCGGCTAAAGGAAATTTTCTTTTTTTATTCTCTCCTCTCACCATTATTTCGGTCAAAATATATTAGTTTTTTTTCACCATGATTTATTTTGATGATAGAGCTAACTGTTTTATCCTTATGGGTATTTTGACTATACTCCTTTCATAAAACTGAAATTTATTTTTTTTTTAATATTTTATGATAATATCAAATCTAGAATTTTTTTGAGGTACTTTTTTTTAGAAGTTAATCCAATTTGGGGTTTTTTTAAAATAAAAATGAACTTTAAATCATTTATTTAATTTAATAAAGATAGAGAATACTCTCTAAAGAGTAAAAAAAACAGAGGTAAGATAAAGTTGTCTTTTGAGATTAAAATTGATATGGATGCTTGCACGGGTTGTGGTACCTGTTATGAAGTATGTCCCAGCGAATGTTTCGGAGAACCTGAAGGTGGAAAGGTTAATATTATTGAGGAAAACAGAGAAGATTGCGTTGGCTGTAGAGCTTGCGAAACACAGTGTCCCGATGAGGCCATTGAAATAGTAGAATGACTTGTTATTACGTGTAAATTAGCTGCCTTTTTTTTTTCTATTTTATTTTAGCTACAGAATCTAAACCTTATTGTAACAATTTATTAAAATTACCATAGTAAGATTCTAGAACATTTTTTACAGATACCCTCATTTATTTGCATGTTAATACAACTTTCATGATAAGGAGTGTTGCATGCCTGGCAAATATAGATTTTCCCCAGGTCCTCAGTAAAATCATAACCACAGTACACACATTTACTCACATATGAGAAAGAATTTGCTTCATTAACTCCTAACTCGACAATTTGAGAGGTTCCTGTTAATCCACCTCCATCTGCAGCTGGAGTAACATAATTAGTTTGTTGATTTTCAGATGGAATTTGCGAATTCGGATGAGAAGTTTGAGGATTTTCCCAATTTGAGACATATCCAGAAGTCTGTGGTTTTGAGATTCCCATTTTTTGAGAGATTTTTTCATCCAATATATTGGTTAAGATTAAAGCTGAAGCATATTTTCCCTTAGCTCCCCCTTTCTGTAAATGAGTATGACTAATCATGTGAATTATACGCCCACCTTTTTTTCCATAATCAAATTCTACAAGTACAGGAGATTCACCCCATTTATTTTGCAGTTCCCATGAACTTATTAACACTCTAACAGCTTGGTGATTAATAACCGAAATGGGAAAAGACCTGGTTTCTAACCACCATCGAAATTCATTTTTCTTTGTATTTTTTGCTGTTTTTTTTTGCCATTTGCTCTGCTGAATTTCACTGATAACCCCCTCTAAAAAGGGGTGGTTGGGTTGTACTATTTGACAAGGAACAACAGCATCTGCGGTTTTTGCTCGATTCCATCTTATGTAACCTGGAAAAATATTTTCTAAAATGCTTTTAAGAGCCCAATCTGTAGTGATTAACCACCCACCATTCATTACAAAATCTTTTATTTTTGGATGTACGGAAAAAGGAAGATCGCTGCCTGGGCACCCTATAAGAACTACATCGTACTCCGAGAGATTTTCTTTCATGATTTCATTTTCCTTTACCACTTTTTTCAAAGAAGCATACATATGTTCCACAATCTTTTTGGGTTTTTCATATCTTCCTCTTACAGCTAGGATTTTCCCATGTTTTTCTACGGCTTTCACAACATCCTTTTTATTCAGTGCTTCCATCTTACGTTTCTTAACTTCTGAATAGATATCTTTAAAACTCATTTTTTTAGCCTTTAAATAAAATTAAAAGGAATTTAGTGTTATTCTATAAATATTATAAAATAATAAATATATATATTTTGATTAGATGGGAGATAATTGTCAAAATTAAAAGACTTAGGACAACCTCCTGAGTTTTGGGAGTATTTTGAGAAAATTACTAAAATTCCCCGATGTTCGCAAAATGAAGAGGGAGTGAGATCCTATATTAAAGAAGAAGCCGAGAGATTCGGATTTCAAACTAAAGTAGATAACGCTGGAAACCTTGTAGTAAGAATCTTGCCTAAGAATAATCCTAAGAAAAATGTTGTTTTACAATGTCATTTAGATATGGTTTGTGAAAAAAATGAAGAAGTTCAACACGATTTTTTGAGAGATCCTTTAAGATTAAAAATTATTGAAATTGAAAATGAAAAATGGGTTACAGCTGAAGGAACTACTTTAGGAGCTGATAATGGTGTAGGCATCTGTTATTTATTAACATTAATGAAAAAAATAAATAATAGAGAATTAAAATTTGACACGTTAGGGTTTGACTTGTTATTTACAATAGATGAAGAAATGGGTTTAAGAGGTGCATTTAAAATTGATAAGAATTTAATCCAAGGAGATTTTCTTATAAATCTCGATGCAGAAGACGAGGACACCGTCACAATTGGGTGTGCAGGGGGAAAAGTGACGTTTTTTCAAATAAAGAATGAAACTATTAAAATTGAAAAGGAAGAAAGCCGAATTCCGATAAGAATTTTTGTTTATGGTTTGGTAGGAGGGCATTCTGGCTCGGATATTCATTTAGGAAGGGGAAATGCAATAAAAATCCTAAGTCAAATAATTTGGAAATTGAATAAAGAGTATAAAATTAAGATCAACTCTATGAAAGGGGGAAATAGGACAAATGCAATACCTAGAGAAGCAGGAGCAATTTTTTTCGCAAAAGAAAAAGAATTTGCTGAAATAAAGGATTTTATAAATAATTTGTTTAAAGAAATAATAGTCATTTTTGATAATATCGAGCCAAATATAAGCATTAAGATTGAAAAGCTTAAGGATTATGCTGAAGATACTGTTTTAAAGGAAATAATTCAGAATAATTTGTTAAACATCTTGTACACGATACCGAATGGTCCTCTTTCGATGCATCCAGAAATCAGTAATTTAGTTTTTAATTCATCTAATTTAGCTGTAATAAGAACTAAAAGTGAAAAAATCGAAATAAAACTGAGTCAAAGAAGCTTGAATGAATATTTTAAAGGAGTAATTTGGGAAAAAGCAACTACTTTATTTAGTATAACAGATTTAGATGTGACAATTCTTATTGACTCTGATTATCCTGGATGGCAACCAGAATTTAAATCTAAATTGTTATCATTGACTAAGGAAGCATATAAAGATTTAACCGGGAAAGAGATAAAAGTAAAAGCAATACATGCAGGATTGGAATGTGGTATCTTAGGAAAAAAGTTTCCACATATGGAAATGATTTCAATAGGACCAAAAAACATTGGGGCTCATTCTCCAAATGAAAGAGTTTCGATACAATCTGTTGGAAAGATTTGGAACTTCCTCATCACTTTACTAGGAAAATTATAATCAGATTTCTCATCTCAAGGAAATATATTTGAAAAAATTATTAAATTGTCATGAATAATTTAATCATAGTTAATTATGAAAAATCAACCAAAGTCAAA
>LAZR01001195.1_pt1 | contig 16851 bp, 16 predicted proteins | sample 329461 | NCBI WGS metagenome assembly LAZR01 (sample SAMN03002196, study PRJNA259156) | marine sediment metagenome | biome: sea floor; feature: Hydrothermal impacted sediments; material: marine sediment; isolation source: Loki non-amplified sample from Loki's castle hydrothermal vent sediment ...
GCTCCTATTAAGGCGTGTTTGTTGTTGTAAATAGGTATCCGACCATCCGGGGTTTTGTTCCGATAATCTGCATATTTAGGATGCAAGGCTCGATATGCTTTCCTTGCCCCTATGCCGCCTGGAACCAACAGGGCTGCTGTGGCTCCTAAGTTCTTGGTTTCACCTGTCAGGAGGGCTTTAGCCGCAGTTCCAAGGACTCCGACTGCTGGAGGTACAAGAGGCCAGGGATAAAAAGGAGCACCCTCGTATGTAGGTACTGGTAAAGCCCCTGTCATCAATCCTGCCGATAAATCGACCCCTAATAGGTTCTTTGCCCCCACATACATCGCCGTAGAGCCTGCCAGAGTCCTACCAATCGTCCCCCAGTCCAATTTAGAGGGGTCTGGCCCCATCCTGAGCGACCCGTGTAGCATAGCCCCAAATCTCAATGGGAAGTGCATAAACTGTCGCCAAGGAGTCCAGACATTAATCAGGGCTTTTGGTATCCCCAGCGGTCCACCCGTGAACTGAGTCGTCATAGTAAGAGTCTGCCCAATCTTACCAGCCTCTCGAAATATCGTATCCTTCACTGCGGAGGTAGCTCCAGCCAATTTATGAGCATTTTGATACAGGTGTTGATTTCTTCCGGCGTAGTAGGTTATGATCCTATTGAAGCCTTCTGAGGTACTAAAAGGCATCAGCATCGCAGTCTTGACTTTTTCCCAAGCCCCACCACTAATCAGCTTTCGGGCAAAGCCCTCCTTGGCGATGTCTCCTGCAAGAAGAGACTCTACAATCTGAGAGGCATCCCCCATATCCGCCACATATTCTGGGAAGGCGGCACGAAAAGCTGCCTTTGTGGTTTTTCCATCAACAACAACTGCTTTGACGTAGTTTTGCATCTTGGCAAGTGCTCCCGGCCCACCCGGAACACCCTTGAGACCTCGATACATTCCCTGTGGTCCAACCACGTTCAGAGTTGTCAGCAAAGTCTGTAGGCTATTCTTACTTGCCGGGGAGATATTAGCTCCAAGGGTCGAGAGATGGAACCAGTGGGAAATATTTGCACCCAAACCCTCCGCAGAGAGAGAGCGTGTTGCATCTCCGGTGTAGTTCATTATCCAATCTTTCCCTTTTGGCCCGAGAAGTTTATCCACCATTGGGTGTGTACTAACGAATTGATGCACTTTAGCTTTTTTCAGCGAGAACGAAATAGACCTTTGGAGTTCTTGGTAGGATTTCAATCCCATTACATGAGGCACTAAATCATCATATACATAGGATTCAAGATGGGGTTGGTTTCCCCATACCCCAGGTTGCTTGGTGATGTCGTTTATTTTTTTCCCCGCTCCTGACCCGTGCCAAGAATGAATGGTAGCCGAGGAATTGGCATATCGCTGGGTGGCATCCCAAACATTGAGTGTATATTGACGGGGCGTTCCCATTACCCGCCCGACTTCTCGTAGTTCATCTTGGAAAAATCCACTCCCCTTGATATTTGCTTCCGAGAGAGAATCCCCCATAGCAAATAAAGTGTCCTTGGCAGTATTATGCCCTCCAAATCGGCCTGCAAAATCAAGTTTTTTCCCGGCTCCTTTCGTGAAGTAATTTTCCATTCTCCGTACAAATTCGACATTAGTTCGCCCCGGGTCCAATCCTAAGCGACTAATTTCGTGCCAAGTCTTTCCTACTTCACGGGCAGCATCGTCTCCCCAACGACGAAACACAGAAGTTGCTGCCGCTGTATAGCCTTGGGGAATTACCCCTTGGGATTCCAGTAGTTGCAAGTGTTCTATACTGGGCATACCTCCACCTTTTCTGGCAATGGTGTGTCCCGAAATTGGCCCAGTCGCAGCCTCTTTTCGCATAAACTTTGCATAACGCTTCCGGGTGGTTCCTCTTACAGCTTTTAGGTAGTATTTATCATACTGAGTATTTCTCGGAAAATAATGCTTTACATCATCTCCATAAGTTAAACCCTGTTTTGCCAAAGCGTCTCTTATTCTATCCTCTCCTCCCGGAGTATTCTTTAATGTGGCTCGGACTTTGTTCAGCCATCCCCGGAGACCTCCAGCAAGTCCAGAGGTTTCTTTCCTCATTCCAGCCCTAAGACCCACTGCCACAGGAATGTTTTTCCCTCCCAATACAGCGATTATTTCCGGCTCATTGCCAAGCATCTTTACCAGAGAATGCCCGGGAGTATGTAGTCCATCTAACCGTGCCGCCACCATATACCCTTCGGCTTTTGAGAGTCGCCCCGCCTTGGAGAATAAGCCGTTTATGTCATCTATATACTTCCCGATAAATCTCGTCTTGGATTCCACAACATCTGCTAAACCTTGATACAATCCCGGGACACTGCGGAGGTTATTGATGGCCGGATGCAATCCCGACATCATCTTCCCCATTGCAACGGATTTTGGCAAAAGTCCGGCAGCTAAATCCATCAGGGGTTTAGTCGAACCGATTGGGAATTTCCACAATCCCACAGCCAGTCCGATGATGACGAGAGGATTGGTTGCCATATCCGTGATTGTTTTGAGAAGTGGATTTGGTTTCTTGCCCTTGAATAAGGCATTTTTGAAGGCCTGTATTTCGTGAGGAGTCAATGTTTGTGGAGCAAAAATAGATCGAGTCATTGCATCGACATCTCCCCGCAACAAATTAGCAAAAGCCAACTGTGGGCGGTCATAGAAAGTGATAGGGAAATCCGCTGATGCGATACCAAAGGGAACATCTGTATCGGGACTATATTTAGGCATATATTTATTTTTCTATAACTCGACCGGCATCTATTCGGGGAACGGGCGAAGGGTAAACCATACAAGCAGCTAAAAGAGTGTCCCCTACTCCTTGTTTGGAAATTCCCCCCAATCCGAATAAAGAGCCCCCTGTTATTTTTCTGGAACTTACAATCGCTTTGGTGGGAGCTAACAAAGATAGAACAGCCTTCATTTTATCTTCCAGTTCTTTTTGAAAGGCTCCCCCTCTGAAATTTTCTATTCGGGTTACTGCGTCTAACGAAATTTCTAAATATAAAGTTATTTCAGGCTCTTGCATTATTCTTCCTTTCTAAAAAAAAATAATTTGTAATCGCAGAATAACATATCTATAGGAGAAAGTCAAGACAAAAATAAAAATTTTATCCCCCTATCATATATTCCCCCTTGGCCAAACTTGGGCCAAGTACGCCCCCACTAAGTTGAGAATATAACGCCTGTCGTGCCATACTTTCTTCCTCTTGAGCTTGAGGCTGAGCCGCCTGAAAGTAAAGCGATTCGGGTGTAATCATTTCGGCTTGGTTTTGGAGACTTGCTCGCTGAATGCCCCTCATTCCAGATTCGTGGCCCGCTTGCAATAACTTATTCAAAAGCCAATATGCAAATATACCTCCAGCGGCCCCCTTTACTTTTGGATTGGCCGATAATTTGTCAAACCAAGAAACATCCCCCCCAGGAACCCCACCGATTCCGACTCCCGGTCCCGCTCCTGGCCCGATTGGCATACCTGTAGGTCTTGGCATCTAAAATCCCCCCCGCATAAGTCCCATCATTCCTGCACCACCTGCTCCGGGTTGTCGCTGTCCGATAGCTTGCATCGCCTGAAGCACCAAAGCCATTTGCCGGTCTTGACTTGCCGTAAAAGACCGCATAGCCTCCATATCTCGTTCCTCTCGACGTTCTTCTCTTTGAGCTTTCATCAGAGCGGTAATATATTTTTTTGTGTTTGCCCGAGACTCCTTAACAGTTCTCTTGGTAGCCTCCCCAGAAGCCTTCGCCATTAAGGTCTGGAGTTTTAATTGTTCCCGAGTCAATCCCCGCTCTCCCCGTTGACCTGCGGCTCCTAATAACATCGAACCACCTAAGAAACCATATCCAAGTCCGGGGACAAAAGATTTAGATTTATAAGCCGTCTTACCAAGTTTCAAGAGTTTCATTAAATATGGGAGAGCAGTGGCTCCTATTGCGGCGGCGGTAGCTATAGCCATTATTCAACTCCTTCATCAAATTGGGATTGGAATTTCTGATATAAAGGAAGGATAGAATTATTATAAAAATTCCAATTTTCAATATCGTACTGATTCATATCCGGCGTAATCTCCATTGGTTCGTATGGGTCTAATGATTTGGAGAAATCAGACACCATAGTAACAGCATCTACGTCCCCCTCCTCTGCTCTATAACGAGAAACTTGATTCCCAAGAGACGACCTTCGAATAGTTCTCAGGGAATATACAATTTTCTTCCCAACAGTCTCTGTCTTTGAGTCTTTTATAGGTTTGGTACTATCTTCAAGCCCTGTAAGACTTCTTATAAATTGAGACACATCTATATGTTTATCGTTCCAAAAATCCCACTCATCGCTTTTTCTATTGAAAGAATCTCTCCTCTCGGCAATGGAATCTCGCATTGCGTGCAATGCCCCGAAAGTACTATTAATATTTTCAGTGTCCACTTCCCCATTTATCATCCGCTCTTCTACTTTATGTATATTAGCTGAGGACAAATTTTCCACAGATATTTTTCCCTCTTCCCGGGTAATGAGGTCTTGAAGAACGCCCATTGGATCTGCCAAAGTCTCTTGGCGTTCCGCTGGAGCAGGATAAGTCATCCCCGCTCCCGCCCCCCGGAAAACCCCTCTTGGTTTCCGTGCCGGTAAATCCATCCGCTTATCATTCCTGATAGTTTCTCCTATATTTTCCTTTGCTAAGTCATATACTTCCTTATAGTCATCAAATTCATCTGCTTGGCCAAGCATAGTTGTTTTAATTTTTTCTGCCTTTTCCTCTTTTTTCGTCATAGTCCCAAACATCGACATCATTGCATTCGTATCTCGTATTTGTGCTTTTTCCCCTAATATTGCTCTAAATCTATCGAGAGATAACTGCCTTCCCATAGTTTCTTTTTTGACTTTTATATTCTTCTCAAACATAGCACGTTGCATATCTCTATCAAGTCCTGCTTCTTTAGATTGCAATTCTTGATTTATTTTTGTCATAGTTTTAGTAAATTCCATATCTTCCCGCCTCGCTGTTTCAGCTTCGGCAGCACGTCTATCTTCCGACGCTAATCTGGCTCCTGCTATAGTCCGCTGTGTTCCAGCTTGTATTCCTGCCCGTTGTGTTGCCCCGGCCTCTTGCATCCCCGTCCGCTGTGTTGCCCCAACTTCCTGCATAGCAGCAACAAGGCGACTTTCAGCTTGTTGTTTACTCTGTTGTATAGACCGTTGAACATAAGGGTCTATTTGTCCACCAACTCGTGTAGGAGCATCTTTTGCTCTTGGCATATTTACACCTTAAATTTTTAATATACTGGAGTTCCCCGTGCTCCGATATTCATAAATCCCCGGGAAAATGTTCTTGGTTTTTTAGGGGTAGGCTGTTGTGCTGTTAAAGCTCTGGCAGCCATAACTTCCTTCTGTTGAGTCTGAACCAAATCAGATAATAGTGTTATAAGTGGAGTAGCGTCCATTGAGAAAGTTGGAGTCTGGATAACCCAATTAGCAAGATTTTCCATTCCAGCCGACCGAAGTTGCTCAACTCCAATTTCAAATTGGGCCACCTGCAAGTTATAGGCATTTTGAGCATCGGCTTTATACTTCAACATATCAACGTGCTGTTGTTCCTGAAATCCTAAATACATATTTTGTTTAGTATAGGCTTCGGTAACAACATTAAGATAAGTTTGACCCTGCTTTTCCTGCAGCTGTTGATAAGAGGCGTGTATATTACTTTGAACAGCCCCCAAAGTTTGCATCTTACTTAATTGAAATTGCTCAAATTCTTTACTATCGGAACCATAGGTCTCGACAATATTCCTTTCCTCAGCCCTCATTGAACCAATCGTGGCCTGCACCGAAGCCTGCATTGCGTGAGCCTTCGAGAAATCTCTATCTACTCCTATCTGTTTATTTATATCATCGAGTTTAGCGAGAACCTCTCCCACTCTACTACGAGCGGCTTGCACATATTCATCAGCTTTTTCTGGGGCTGCTGCCCAAGCCTCCTGAGCCGCAGCGGCTTTAGTGGTTACACCCTCTCGTATCTTATCTAATCTCTGCAAATAATCTATTGTGGCTCCGCCTTGCATCTCAAGAGCGGATGCAGCTTTCTCTGCCTCTTTCGTCTTAACTTCGGCCTGTTTGCCGTACTGAGATATGGCAGTATCACCTATTCCTTTATAAGCCCCACCTAATTGTCCAACAGTGGCTTTTGCCCCAGACGGAACAGCCACATCTCCAATATCCCGAGTCTGGGCCGCCGTTTCCTGTATCTTCGTCCGATAGGCTTCATAATCAAAGCCGCCAGTCGGAGTAGTCGGATTTAATACATCAGGTATCGCCATCAGTCATTCCTTAAAGACATATTTCCTTACTATTATTGTACCATATTTCTCAATTTTGTCAAGATGCAGATACGTTGCGAGAATCGGTGTAACTTACTGTGAATTCGGCATCTGTTAGCTCGAATTTGACTCCCACCGCTATTTGCTCGATATAGGGTTCCAAGTCAATACCTTCCAGATTCAGAACCTCCGCAGAATCAGCGGGGTTGGAATCAACGGTGGGATAAGCCACTGTACTCTCAATCGAGGTTCCCCCATTCCTGTAGGCTCCAACACGCCATTTATTATTCGAGATATTAGTAAATCCCGACAGTTTTCGTACCTTCAAGGCCACCCCGGATGTAATCCATCTATTGAATCGAGACAGTTCTTCGTGTTGCAAAGCCCAGGCTCTTAGGGAAACCGGCACGGGACTAACCGCATAGGTATCCCCAGTGGCTATGTCGTTGTCGAAGTTAGACGTAAAGGTTACGACTTTTGTACCGTTATCTATTGTCGCAATTTCACGACTGTCCCCCGCATTCTCGCCAGTTACCATATATAATCTTGACCCAACCATATCAGCGTTCAAGGTCGCATTGTCGTCTGTGAGGGTTGTGGATGATGTGGCGGTGGCTGTGCCATTGAGTGTATAGGAATCACTCAAATCCCACATCGATCCACTTCCAGTCTCCAAATTATCGGGGCTTACGATGAGGCCGGTAGCGGTAACAAAGAAAGCACGGTCGTTCTTCCCAGACGAAATATCCGGCCCGGAAGTCGCTGCCACGAAATTAGCCCCGTCAATCATTGTACTTACTTGGGTAGTGTGCCACAAAACAAGCATTTCTTCTCGGGTTGGATTTAGGAAAAAGGAAGCATTCATTAGGGAATCATAACAACTCTTAACGGTTGATATTTCTGATTTCCAGTCATCGAATATAACCCGGTCAGCCGATGTTATACTACCCATACTCCCATCTGTAGCATTTAGAACTACAAGTCCCAGACCTGTAATCATAAAGACACTATTGCCGGACGAGTGAGCGACTTCTTTCCCCACAATCCCTCTTTTCTTATGTAGTCTTGAAAATTGCAAGGGCTTGAGTTTCCCGGACTTGAAGATATGAATCACGGCATTATACCCAAGTTGGAACAGTGAATCCCCCGCAGGAATAAATCTCAGAGGCCTTCCGTCCTCGGGGTCTCCTATCCGTTTATTATAGGTACTGAAATACTCCGGCGAGCTATGCTCGGGACTACTTGAGAGAGTATCATATCCACCATCAACACTCGATGCCTGAGCCATAAAGGTAACACCACCATATCGTCCAATAGACCCACTCTGCGGAGGAGCCACGATTATATCTTTTTCAGAATCATACATAGTCTGGAAAGGAAGAGCCTCATCCACAAGAGTTCCCACATCAACTGTCATAGAATCCCACGCCCCCGACGTTGCCCAAGAATCAGACTTAGCGATTGTCTGTTCCAGATAGAATATAGCTCCTTGTGTAACATTTATATTCCCCAAGTCGATTGTACGGAATATATCAACTGTGTCAAATAAGGCACTAAAATCGGTATAATCCTCACCAGATACAACACTGGCGTGGGCAGGAAAATCCAGCGTAATTTTAACCTGAGTTTCAGCCTCCGCAGTAACAACCCCGCCCCCGGATAAGGTACTCCCCGAGACAGAAATATCGTCTGCATTTGGCTCAACTTCCACTACGCTAAGATCATAAGCATTCCCAGCCGTGCCTCTCACTTTAGATTCCAACAATACGCTCGATGCCTGTGCAGAAGCAGTAACGTCCGCTGAACTATCCCCATTAATTGCATCTGCTAAAGCTGTAGCGTGAGCAGCCGTTGTCGCAGCCGACGCAACTGCAATCGTAACATTTGAACCGGAATCAATGTATTCATAAGTCCGACTGTTTATCGTAAAGACATCTCCGGCAATCATCAAACCACTATCCCCCCCCGCAGTAGAAAGGCTAATGGTTCCAACTGCTTTAGTAGTTTTGAGATGGTCTAAATGCACGACAAGAGGAGCACTGAGAGCACTATATATTCCTCTCGTGGAATCATAAAATCGGTAGGCTATTTGATAAGTTCCAGTCCCCCGTAACTGAAAACTTGTATCCACTGCGGAGGTGTTCAGAGTTGGAGCAGTGAGTTCGGTATCAAAATTTCCCGGGCCAGAACTCACAACGGTTAAAGCGGAACCTGTCCAGTAAACAGTTTTTGTGGCCTTTGTATCTACGGCTATAAGTAAGTACCCAAGAGAAGCAGTAGTATCAATTTCAAGACTTGCAGTAATACTATTTCCAGCCGCCCATATAGCAAGCCTCGTCCAGTTATTTCCATTGTCTGATGTATAGACTAAATCAATCTGTTGGTTGGCGGTATCATTCTGACTGTCCCACCGGACTACAAACCCACGATAAACTGTGGATGTATTTCTTTTCTGGAAGGTAACGTGGCGTACAAAGTCGGGGCCAGCATAGGTGTCAATGTCTCCCATCCCTGTTACATCGTCTAAATCCAAAACCTCTTTCATACCATAGAATTTACGGAGACCCCCATAAAACCTACCATCTATCCCCGACAGTCTCCCGAATGACCCCGGCTTAACCTGATTAGGCGGGACGGATTGATCCATCCTCGGGGAACGAAAACCATACGGGATATAAATTCTGTCTTCAGCCACTTTATTCTCCTATGCAAATCTATGAACAGTTAAAAATGTTATGTGGTTAGTACCAGAAATATTTAAATTACCACTCGCACTATGAAATGCAAATACTTCAATATAATCAGAATCTAATAAATACATATCTGCACTTATAACTCTGGAGCAGGTGGCAATGCTACCTGCTCCCCAAACACCCTGATTCCAACCAGTACCATTTTTATAAATTGAAATAGCTAAATTTTCTCCATCGGCTGGGGACTCAATATGCACACCAGCACTAACGTGATAATATCCAGTTGTATCGGGTGAAAACCTATAATTAGTAATATTATCAAATTCGCCATCGGTATCATAATCTTTAGTAGCAAATTGGATTTTTCTAAAAGCTGTTCCTGATATAACTTGTACAGTGCTTCGATAAACTGAACATTTAGAAGTGAAACTACCACCAGGAGCAGCACCAAACTCTAACCCATCCTCACCAACATTAACTACTACAGTATTACCAGCTTGTCCTGTATAATTTGCGGGGTCTGTATCCGTTAAACCAATCCAAGTAGTCACCCCGGTAACGGCAGCTTTGAATATAGCATTACCTGTCCCCGTATCTTTAGTAAGTACATGTTCATTAGTAGCACCGGATACGGCAGACAAAGCATCAATAGCGGCTTGTGCTGTTCCTTGTCCAGTTCCACCATCCGCTATTGGTACATCTGTTCCTCCTGCTCGATAGACGATGTTACCTTCAATATTAACATCACCAGCAGATGCTCTGGCTATCGTAGTATCGCTGACGTGTCCCAATTCAATACCTGTAACTTGAGGACTATCGCCAGTACCTAATCCTAATGATGTTCGTACTACTGTAGTAGCCTCATACTGAAATACACCTGCCCCAGTAGCTACTATAAATTGTCCATCCGAGGCAGGAACACCCAATGAATTTAAATCATCAAGTATAGCACCCTGGGTCTGACCACCTATATCAGATAATACCTGTGCTCCTGTACGGTATTTAATTACGCCTGTAGAACTGACAAGAAACTTGTCTACGTCAGAACCTTCTGCTGCGATTACAGCAAGGGTAACATTGCCAGCAGCATCAATAGTCACCCTGTTCACGTTATTTGTTTTGAAGTGCATTTTTGCATTTTGGCGATTAATAAAAGCAATGTCATTATGTGAACTTTCTGATGTACTTCCTAAACGCCAAAGCTGTGTATTTGTATTAAAAGAGTTATGCCCTGTAATAACTGAACCAGAAAATTCAGTACTCCCGTCACCAGTTACATGGAGATGACCACTGGTAAAACCACCAATACTCCCAGGCAAAGAACCTTTAACTTCTAATGGAGCGTTTGGAGCAGTTGCCCCTGTCCCAATGCCGACGTAACCACTCTGTAATATCGTTAATTTAGGAGTGCCCAGTATTGAGCCTGTTGAAATTATAAATTCATCATTTGAGGCATCATTTCCAAAAGTCCATTTACTACTTGAACCGTTTCTTAGTCTTATTGTTGCATCTGTAGTTGCTAATGATTGCAGAAGCAGTTGTGCCTCGCCCCCTGAATTTTTAATATGAAAGTCTACTTCTGGACTCGCCGTGCCGATGCCTAATCTATCGTTAGTATCATCCCAGAATATGTTTGAGTTATCTTGTGAAATTACACCACTTGCACCGGCGAATAGAACTGAACCTTGTGTTAGACCAGATGAGGCAATAGATTGGCTGAATGTTACCGTCCCAGTTGTAGTGAAGCTAAATGCTCCTCCGTCACTATTTACAGCATCGTGTTGAAGCGTTTGAGTATCGTGTAAATGAGCCGATGCCGAAGCTCCTATATCAGATAATACCTCTGCTCCTGTCCTATACTTTATGTCTCCGGTTGAATCCACCAGAAATTTATCGACATCCGACCCCTCCGCAGCAATGGAAGAAAGCGTAAGGGTGTCGTGTGTTACCGCATCCCCCGTACCAAGTCCAAGAGTGGTAGCCTGTGCAGCCGCAGTGGCATCATCCAATATTGCCCTACCTGCGGAGGTTAAAGCCGATTCCGCCCAAGTAGCCTCGGAATAAAGAGTGGTATCTATCCCTGTATATAATCTCCCCCCATCTACACCTACTATATAATTAGTTCCGTCTGAATCTATTGCTACTCCATGCCATTTCTTGTCGAAATCCCCAGCAGGTTGTTCTTCTCCCCAAGTCACCCCGAAGTCGGATGATATATATAATCTTCCATTCGATATAGCAGCTATTAAATGACTTCCATCAGAATCCGAAGCCGCCTCATACCAACTTTTATTAGCATCTCCGGCTGGTTGTCTCTCTGTCCAAGTAGCTCCACTATCATCCGAGGTATATAGCCTCCCACCTACAACTCCAGCCATCAAATGACTTCCATCATCATCAGATGCCACACAGTTCCACCATTCATCTGAGGCTCCGGCTGGTTGTCTCTCTGTCCAAGTTACACCGGAATCAGCCGATGTATATAATCTTTTTCCAGATATTGCGGCTATCAAATTAGTTCCATCTAAATCTGATGCTACAGCCCACCACCACTCATTCGGTGCTCCTGTTGGTTGTCTCTCTGTCCAAGTAGCTCCACTATCATCCGAAGTAAATAATCCTCCTCCATTTGCAGCAGCTATTAAATGACTTCCATCAGAATCCGAAGCTGCCGCAACCCATTGTTCATTACTGGCTCCGGCTGGTTGTCTCTCTGTCCAATTCACACCAGAATTAGCTGATGTATATAATCGCCCATTATTTACTCCAGCTATCAAATGACTCCCATCAGAATCCGAAGCTGCCGCAACCCATTGTTTATCCGAGGCTCCGGCTGGTTGACGCTCCGTCCAAGTAGCTCCACTATCATCAGAAGTATATAACCTCCCAATATCGACTCCTACCAATAAATTCGACCCATCCGAATCAGAGGCCATACATTCCCAATTTTTATTAGCATCTCCGGCTGGTTGCCTCTCAGTCCAAACAAGTTCAGTAAAGGTACTATAGGTATCTGTATAGATTAGTTTATCTACAGCCGTCCCAAGTTGATTTATTTGGTCTATATCGTGAGGAAGTGTCGTCAAAAAATTAGAATTCTGGGGTAGATTCAAACCCATAACGGTGATTATACCGTCAAGCCCATCCCGACCGGGGACACCCTGAATACCTTGTAGCCCAACTATACCACTAAGATTAAAATCAGCCCATCCCTTCCCCTCCGCAGGGATAAAAGCACTCGCTAAATCATTTAGTTGAGTGTTCCCTCCCGGGGTGTACCCATAATCGGTATATTTTCTTATTGTGCTCCCACCCCCCCAAGGAATGACTACTCCAAATCCATCTGTGGCAAGGGGATTATCTATTCCGGGGAGGAATAATCCTTGGAGATTAGGAATCGGGGTACTGAAACTATTGGGGTCCTCTCCAGAATTGACAAATATCTCGGACACGGTTAATACCTCAAATAACGTCTATTATTACCCGAGTCCGACCTATCTATTGGGGCTTCCGGCATATAGGAATAATAGGTCTTGAGAATACTTGAGGCTCTTTTAGCATTTCCTTCCGTAGATACAAGTCTCCAAGCTGCATACAAAGCAACAACGGTATCCATCCCTTTGTTAACCGCTGGAGCAATCTCGTAGTAGATATTTCCATCATCCGTTGTCGGGATTGGAGAAAGAGGCGAATCAAGAGTAGCTTCCCGAGTGGTTTCATCGTAGGTAGTTATTACTCGTTCTTGTAGGTAATTTCCGGTAACGACTGTTCCATCGGCTCCAAGACTTCGGAAAATGCTACCGGCGTAGGCTTCATTGTGGGTATCGAGTACGCCGGCATTTGGAGTCGCCCCAAACGTGACCACATCTCCAGCCGCATTTACAGTATAGGTTCCGTTGTGAAGCCTGGCAACTCCTGATGGGACATATTCTATCGTTATCGCTGTTCCGATACCATATAGGTCAGTAGTTTGTATATGGAGTGTTTGATTTTCAAGCCAGATTCCTCTTCCGAAGGCATTAAATTTACTACGAGAATCGTAGAAAACTTTCCCCCCAGATGTATCTCCCTTGTAGATTCCGTGAACAGACCCCACCGTATGAGGCAGCGGATATGTAGTCGTCCCTTGGGTTATTGTTTTCTGAATCTTGGCAACAGCCGGGGTCCGGGAATTTCTGTTTATCTCGTTAAGGATAATAATGTATGCTTTTTCCAGATGCTCAATGATCCTCGCATCCGAATATTTTGCCTTCTGGGTCGGTTCATCGGTATCTTCCCGCACATCGACTATTGCTCTCGATAAAAAGCTGTCGGAGTAGAAAGAACTTGAGCCAGCACTTGTGGCCGTCGCTATGTTTTTTGTAAACGTAACACTTCCTGATGCGGCGGTAAATGATGCTGATGCGAATGTATAATTACTCAAATTTGCGAATAAATAGTAAGTTCCGTAGGTCAGATAAAATACGACTTCCCCATTCGTATCTGAAACCTTGGTTCCAGCCACCGACCCCGATCGACTATTAGAAGAATTTACCCACACCGAGACTCCAGAAACAGGAGTCTCCCCAGTAGTTCGTATAGTTAATGTTATGGCATAGTCTCCAACCCCAGATGGATTTACTCGATTTTGAATCGAGAATGTAGCCACACACATCTGTACCGCTTGTCCATTAATTGTTATGGAATTAATCACTATCGCATAATCGTGACCCACAGCAAAGAATCCAGCAGTAGTATTATCGCTTAAATCAATCGAGAATCCGTGCACCCCTGTTGTGGAATCTAAATCAATTCCAGTCGTATTCAATAAAGCATATCCAGCATCAGAGGCTCTCTGAGTCATCGACTCGTCTTTATATATTTCAATATCACTTGTGGTTAATCCTGTCAGTGTTATAGACTCATCCGATACTCCAAAAGAATTGAACCATATATAAACCGCCGAGTCGGCCTGATAATCACCAAGATATTGTGGTAAAACAATAGGATTTGCCATATATCACTTTACTAAGAAATTCCAAGTTTCTTTTTTTATAATTAGAGATATTGTACGATGTGTTACCTTGAAAATTCGTGCAATTTCTCTTAAACCTTGAGATTTTTTGTGGTATAAATAACGAATTCGTTTTACTTGATTATTTGTTAATTTTGAATTCCCATTTTCCTCTCCCAAACAAGCAGTTCCATGAGACCGCCTATCGACTTGATTTTCCTGATGTGTTCCCCAAGCCAAGTTCTCAAGTCGATTATCAGATGGATTGCCATTTAGATGGCGGCATTCCATTCCTTTAGGACACGGGCCGATGTAAGTTTCTAAGACGAGGCGATGAACTTTACAAGTACATTTTAGAGAATTAACAGATAAATCAGTAATCCAGTATCCCTTGCTATTATTACTTAATTTCAACCATCGACCTTTCCTCTCGTGTCCCAAAGTATCTTTACGAGGTTTGCTCCAAATTCTACCGTCTCTCGTGATAGCGTAGTCTGGAAATCTCGGAATAGTTTTTATATTAGGAGTAGGCATTTATTTATCCTTATCGAAACCAACTTAAACCGATAGCGATTATGGTGGTGATGAAATAGTATATATACCGAGAGTGCGTCTGCTTGTGCTCGACAGTCCAGGCCTTTATCCAGCGGACATCGTTGGCGGTCTCAATTATTAATTTATCTCGTTGGTCATCGGTCATCTGATTTTTCTAATCCATTTGAGCGGAATATTCAAAACACCCATTAAGGAATTATCTTTACTATTTCCACAAGTATGACAAACTACCAAAAAGAGTTTAGTTTGTCCAAGGTAAAAAGCATTTGTCTTGCAAAAAGCATTAGACGATTCTTTCATAGCTGCCTCAAAAGTAGTCCAACCATCCGTTGTATAAGCATCAAGCCATTCAATGTAAATTTTCTGTCCAAAGGACTTATTAATCTTCATTATTTATGAACGCCTTTTATCGTTCCGGCATTTTCCGAAGCATAGAAAACACCTTTGCCTTTTTTCTTGCCGTATTGCTTAATCATTGCCGCAACGATTTTAGCACCTTTCTTGGTCTTAGGCATTACTCGTAACCCCGATAATAATCATCCTCCCCACTATAAATTTTTGTTTCTTCGACTTTGTACTTCTCGAAAGCAAACATCAACTTAATAATTTCAATATCGTTGAGGAACAAATCAGACGGCATACTACAATTCAGTACCGGGCTAAACATTCCCACTAAAAGACCCCTAACAACCCCATCCATACTAAAAACAGGACCACCGCTATTACCCGGGTGGATACTGGAATCCGTAGTGAAAGCAACTTTCCACCCGTACTGTTCCCCACTTGGGGATGTGGCATCCCAATCCCTATCAAGACCAGAGATGATACCCAACGTAATATTGTTGAAATTAATTTTTCCGTAGGGACTACCAATTATGAATATGGGTTGTCCTAATACACAATCTTTAACGCTCCCAAACTTTGCGGGTTTCAGCACGGGCTTATCCACTTTAATAAAACCAACATCATAATCTTTATGGGTAATCGCTTGAACGCTTTTAACGATTGTACCATCGTCCATTGTAATGGTATAACGAGTACCGTCTATAACGTGACGTGCAGTGACAACTATAGCCTCCGTAAGTGCCACTCCCGAACCCTGCCACTGGTCTCCCATAATATGAACAACACTCGGCAATACTTCCTGTATCCTATTAGGAAACTGAATAGTTATTGCTGGTTTATCCACTGGTAAAACAAGAGCAACCGTTCCGACCCATAATGAAATCATTACTATCCATACTAATTGATATTTCCATTTCATTTTATTCTCCTATTGCAACCCGTTCCTGTCGCTCCGTTTCTTCTGCGTCCTCGTCTTGGAGGTTGTGGTGATAATCACTATCCCCCAGAATAATAGCCCTCGAAGTATCCTCCGCAGAAAGGGGTTTAAACAATCTTCGGCGTAATTCCCGAGCTTCTTCTGGTCCAAAATTCCCCAGAGATTTGCCGAGGTTCAAAACGTCAACGAAAACATCTCCGGGTTTAGCTAACCACTCGCAGATGCAGAACACACCAAGTTTATTATAATGTACCACAAACAACCTATTTTTCCGTTGTGGGTCTCCTTCTACAAGCCGGGAGACCCACCTCGATATTTCACCGTTGATAATCGTGTGTTCTGCGGAGGTATAGTTGGAAACTAATCCCAGCATTACTTTTTCTCCGGTTGCTTTATTGGGACGATATTAGATTTCTTCTTCGGCTCTTTTGGCTCCTTCTGCTTGGCAAGGAGTTCGTTGGCGGCATCAAGTTGAGATGCTTTCGCAAAAAGCAGCTGCTCTCCCTGAATGATGACTCCCAATTCATTCCCGGTCAGAGACAATCCATTTACTAATATCCGACCATTCAGTAGGAGATTCCGTAAATCTTTGTGGGCCTGTTCGGTCTGTGCGTTCATTTCGTTTCCTTTCAAAAAAGTTATAGTTTTTTAGGGGCCAACATAATTTTTAGCCCCGACCATTTTCTTAATCATAGCCTCATCTAATTTTCCTGTGCGAAGTTTTGATTCCATAGTTGGTACTTGCATATAATAAGCCTTCTGCGTTCTTTTTTTCGGCTTATATCGTCCTTCCCCCTTCAGATATTTTTTGCCTTCTGGGCTATGTTTCATCCGTAATAATGCACGAATTAAACGATGCTTCTTTGAACCGTGTTTAGCCATACCAATTCTCCTTGGCAGTTTTTCTTTTATGAGATTGTCAAGAGCAGCTATTGCTTGAGCCATAATTAAACATAGGAACCAATGAAACCATACAGTTCCAATCCAAAAGCCCCATCAGTTTCA
>LAZR01001196.1_pt1 | contig 16842 bp, 21 predicted proteins | sample 329461 | NCBI WGS metagenome assembly LAZR01 (sample SAMN03002196, study PRJNA259156) | marine sediment metagenome | biome: sea floor; feature: Hydrothermal impacted sediments; material: marine sediment; isolation source: Loki non-amplified sample from Loki's castle hydrothermal vent sediment ...
ATGAAAAACCTAGCCATACTATCCTCCCTTTAGATTACGCTCGCTCGATTAACAGCCTGCAGCACCTGCAATGGATGTGAGAATATCACTACTTCAGCAACCGCCAGGTCGTCCCAGAAATAGGAGTCAATTTCCCACTCAACTTCAATGTCAGCCGTACTAACGATATAATTCCCCGTACACATACCACACTTACCGGCAGAGGTTAGCGCAGTGTCGTCTGCCGTAATCTCATCCGCCTGTGTCTCATTACGCCAAGTCTGGCGTGTTGTTGCGTCTCGAATCTTGAAGATGTACTCGTCGGTGCTTCCCTGAGCAAAGAGGTCTAACCCACCCGCAGCAATCTCGGTAACAACACCCGCTACTTTCTTGGCTATCCGCTGACCGTCCCCCGAACTTCGCCAGACACCGCTTGAGTAGTAGTTATCTGTGTCCGTCCAACGGGCGAAGCAACCGAACATCACATCATCCGTGGTAGGATGAGCGCTCAACGTGAACGACACGTCATATTCGGTGTCGCCCGATGCTGATGGATCAGGCTGCGAGGAATAGAAAATACGGTTAGTATTTTCTCGACCATCAGGCGCAACGTCCCCAACGCCACCAAGAACCCGCAAAAACCTTACACCTGTTTTCTCCTCCTCCGTCCAGCCCGTACCCGTGTCGGGAGTATGAAAATTAAGAGTTGTCGTGGATACCTCAGTGAACGTGTCGATCACGCGTTTGGTCATCGTGTGTACCAGCCCTCTGGTCTGAAGTCGTCTAGTCCGGCACTGACAGCCCGCCCCAAGCTAGCCAACCACTCGCCACGGGTTGAAGCAACAGTAAGCCCGTCTACAGATGCCCCGTGTATCGCTAACTGATCCTGTAGGTCGATACCTGGGGTAGTCGAAGGCGACAGCAGCCAGTCACGGGAAGTCGCGCGATTAGGCCACCTGGACGAAAAGATAGGCACAGGCTCGAAAGGCGAAACGTCTGGGATCACTTCATCAAACAGACGATGACAATCTGGATCAGCGTCAATGGCTACGAAGTCAGCACCAGCAACGTATGAGAGTGCCCATGTCATTCCACGCTCAGGATAGATGGCCGAACTATGCTTGTACGTGTCCCTCAGACCGTCAGTTAGAGTGGCGACCTTCGGCTTGTTCACGCCGTCTATTGTAATGATGGGGCCAGTAACCCAGCAGGCAGGCATAGTTAATACATCTCCAACCCTATTATAGCTTAAGCGCTATTCAGAGGCCTTAACCCTAATGCTCGTGTTCAAGCTGTCACCGTCTAAGATGACTCGTCCTGTACTCAGTGCAACGGCAGAGACTAACTTACCGGCAGCTCCTGTTACCAAGAACATCCAGTCAACAGCTCCTGTCGGAGGGATTGAACCACCAGAAGCAGTAAACGTGACAACCTTCGAGACGGCTCGATAGTCACCAGCGTCTAAAGCAACAGTCCAATCAGTGCCATCTGAGTTCACAGCTTGGCGAGCATAGCCATTAGCAGAAGGTTCGGTCCCGTCAACACCGTCAGCAATAGTTGTCTCCGTCGTGAACTCATCAATTGATGTAGCCGGAACTGTTTCGTCCGTTAACCCAATCTGGAAAGCAGCCGGCACAGATTGAGCCTCGCTAAAAGCTACTTCAAGAATCCACTGCTCTCCTTCATCAGGCATTAAGTTATGCAGGCCTATATCTGCCCACTTTAACTTTCCATCAGGGCCTGTACACCATACATCCCAAACACTATGGAAGCCCATTCCAAGATCTCGAGCAGCTTCTCTTACTGCGACTGGGTCAAGGAATGGTACTATTAACCCACTCATTCTACGCTTCCAACTTGCTTTATCCAATAGGTCCATTTCACCCTCCTTCTGTTTCAGCTTGTACTCTCACATCTTAGTATAGCGGACATATGAGTGAATAAGCAAGACTAATGGATACATACTCTATACTTATACACTCTGAACGTTTCCACGTATCCATAAGACTAACTTGTACAAGTTGATATCCTCAATAGCAGAAGCCCCCTTTATACGTGCATGTACATCTACATCTTCAGTGATGATACCTTCAGCTGGAACCCAGAGGCCCCCAATCGGATCTTGTAATGTAATATCAGTCCAGGTTATATCACATAGTAGTACACCACCTGTAAATGCCGCTAAACCTTTAGTACCAGATACATTCCCCTGTGCGACTGCAACTACCTTCATTTCAACATCGATAAGCCCGGTAAGAGGTAATACATCATGAGACCCAACAATCTCAATATAGGTTGTTCCGATATTTAAGATCTGCTTGAATACATCATGCTCATCAACTAGTGTAGTAGCAAAGATGATTGGATGCTTATGAAAATGTGGTGGAAATGGTGCTTCAGAGAATCGACGTCGTTGAATATCACTAACATCGTGTGATAATTGTATCACCTTCTGCCGGAGTTGTTCACCTACTAACAACTCCCGTAGACGTTGATCCTCCTCTGTTAAACCTGTTTCACCCATGTAATCATATCCACAACATCAGCTTCTTCTCTCGGCCTAATACTTCGCACTTGTACATCAGTATCAACTCCAATATTATTCATCCAGTTCTCAACTGTTAACCGAAATACATCCCCAATACGTAATGCTTGAACGAGTGATGATTGTAAATCCAACGTAAGTGCGATCTGATCAACAGATCTAAGTCGATCGGTAAAGCGTGCTTGTGCTCCTGCTATTATACCCTTTGATGAGCGCTCATCAAAAACTGTTAACCTCTGCACAGAAGCGGGTCCAATAAACTTTTGTGCTATTGCATCAACTTCCTGTTTATCTACTAACTCACTCTGTATAACTCCTCCTAGATTTGGTGCGAGTGTACTTCCCACTACTGTAGCTGGACGACTCTCAAACTGACTACCAGCTCCAACAACAGTAATACTACTAGTTGCACGTCTCCGTGTGTAATTACCCGCTCGAATAACATCTGCATCTAGAATCACAGAGGTAGGTTTTGTGAGATTTCCTACGTCAACAGTGAAGGTAACTCGTCCATCAGTACCCTTAATAGTTCGAATGCGATAGTCAGCAGCTATTCTTCCTATAACTGACCCGAGAAACCGTGCAACAGTATCTCCGGTTGGTTTTAAGTCGCTTGCATGGGTGAGAGAGATATTACCGGTTTGAATTGATGCAATTTGGGTCTCAGCAAAAGCTAAGACATCTCGAATTGCATTCTCAGCAGATGTTGTACCTTCTGCTGTTGTTTGTGAAAAGACTTCAATAAGATCTAAGAGCCCTTCCATTGGCCCTAGTAGTGGAAGACGTACCTTCTCACTTCGAAATCTACGTTCTTCCTCTGAAACAAAGCCAACCCAATATGGTTGTCCACGTGTAGATGCAATCCCCCAACATGCACCAGGAAGTGTCCAAGATAGATCTTGGATATCAGAAACTGCTACAACGATACGTCCTCGATCTGTTTGAGAGAGAGCATACTCACGTTCTTGGGTTTCTATCGGTATCGGCCCTGCAATCTGCATAAATGGTGGCAAGGGTGAATGTACAAAGGCTGAAACATTTGGAAGAGTAGTCATGCTTGCCACGCACTTCGATATTCAAGGGTATGATTTTCATCTGTTGTTCCTGCACCCCCATTTGGAGTCACTGTAACAGTAGTCGCACCCGATAGGAGTACAAGCCAATCATCATCATCAGATTGAAGGGTTTGTCGAATAGAATCACTATCCTTCGAGAAGATAACTGTCTTTGCTGCGACATCTATCTCTACGCTCTCACTTTGAAGATCAGCCCAACGCTCTAAGAATCGAATACGGAAGGATTGTCCTATACGACTAATCGTATCATCAATGTAGTAAGCATCTTCTACAGCTCTAAACTCTGCAATAGGTGTCCTTGTTGCATCAAATCTCAACTGAACGTTATCAAGTTCGAGTAGTAGGCCCGTTCGCTTTTCTGATGGAAGCATCTCCACTTGATTATCGGCCGTTAAACTTAGAAAGTGAACCCAAAGGTCTTCGTTTTGTATGCGCTGGTAACCTTTTACAGAATCGAACTGCCAGTGCGCACCTGTTGGGTATACCGCAACGATGCTCTTAACTATTTCAATCTCACCTGTGCCAGTACTTTCGTAAATAGCTATATGAACTTTTCCACTTGGCAAGACTGGACTAGGACTCGAGTAGAATTGACACACCTCTAGAAACGAAGACGAAGTGAGAGTATGAGTAAGAATACCAGCGATCACACCGCCAATACCATCAGCGCCAGAACTTTCGAGTATCTGTAGCAGCAACGTCTTTGTTCCCGCAGTTGCCTTCTTCACTCGAGTTACAATTCCTGCAAGCTCTGTATCTGCATCGAGTGATAGAAGTTGCGTATCCAGTATGATAATTGGTGCTTCTTGTAATGCAAGGACATTTGAATCGGATGGAATCAACGCGCCAGTTACGATAATATTCCGTGCACGAAGTATAACTGCGGCGAGAGAGGTCGCTGGATCCTCTTGTCGGTCAGTCTCAGTTACTGGCGGCTCATGGGAGTTTCCGCTCTCATGTCCCAATCGATCTACAATGAGTGTTTCAAATCCAGAGAAGTCTCGCCCAATTACTTGAAGGGCAAACGGCCAATCAATAGTTGCATCATACTCAATACCATCTGTAGTATCAATACCACATGCAGCTATAAACTCGAGTGCATCGTAGTTTGGTTTCTCACTCGAAGGTTCTACATCAACGAAAGATGCCTTTGTAACGATGCTCGAATCAAGCCCTATCTTCGTTCGTAAGCGATTCGTCGGAACTGGATTCGAACCAGGATAGAGAATCCTACGCCAACCACCTGCTTCACGTGCTTGTGAATATAGTTCATTCGCCCAGAGCCACGTATTATTCTTCGAGTTTACAAGATCTATAATCGGGGTATTTAGCGGTGCGGTAAGTACTGGCGCACCAGACCAGTAATAGGCGAGTTGGATTCGGTGGCTTGAGCGATAGAAAAGTGTGCCCGCAGTAATAGTAGTCGCAATAGTCTTACGTACCCCACGTTCGATCGTAATTGTTCGACCATCAACTGCCGTTACACGTACTTGTTCAAAGTTCCCTGAGTTGACCACGAGATAGTCGCCTACAACAAAGGGATGCTCTTCTCGCATCACAAACACAGTCGTACCACTTGTACCCGTAGGAGCTTCAGCACTGATTGCAGGACTATCTTTAAGTTCAATCCAGATCTGAGTTGTAGCTATATCTATTCCTGAAAGGTAGACTCCACTACGATCAACCTCAACACCATCAATAAAGACTGCAATATCATCGCCGTCAGCTAACATGCGACTTTGATCAATTGTCGCCCCATCAGAGTGCGCAACCGGTGCCATCCGAAGTCCGCGTGCAGTGATCGTAAACTCCGTGGCATTCTTGATTGTATACGCGAACTGCTCACGAGTCCCACCTGGGGTGATCATGAGCATTCCTTCTTGATCGAACCCAGCCGTAGATACAACGACTATATCAAACGGTGGAGTAGCCCCTAAGGCAATCCCCCCAACTTGGTTGATAGTTGTATTGATCCCCGATACGTCTATGATCGCTTCAGTATCCCAACCACCATCAGTTAATTCGAGAAGCCACGACCCACTTACAGGTCCTGCAGCAGGAAGTTCGCTTCTCCATGCATACGTAATCTCTCGCGTTAGAGCCCAACTTTCTAATGGTGACTTCAACGCTTGGGGTTCGATTCGAAACAGGGGCTTCGTTGGAGTATCTCCTAAGTTATTTGGCGTCGGAGAGAAGTCTGCAGCAGCATCTCCAAGAGCATCAATCGTCGAGGTGGAAAGGTTGTTAGCAAATAATGTTGGGTCAGGTGCCCACAAAGATCCAATCCATATACCATCACTATACACTACGCCTTGTCTCACAGTGAGGATGCGCTTTTGTATAGCATCGCCATCTTCTACAACGAGTAATGCTGTACCATCTACTGAATCAAATAACTGCCGAAGAGTCTCAACTACTGCTTGTGTATTATTAAGAAGAATGAATTCGACAGGGAACGCCTTCCCAGATGCAGGCTGTGTTCGCACATATGTAGGGAAGCCACCTAAACGTGGAACAGTAACTGGTGTAGGAGAAGGAACATTATGCAAGTTAAATCCACGTAGGAAGTGAGCTTCGCGGTCAGTATTAGTAAGTACAGTACCCGCAAATGAAATAGGAATAATCTTCCATGTCATTATTGAAATGCCTCCGAGAGCTTCTCGAACATCTCACTAGGATCTTGAGCCACGACTGTGAGTGTGAAAGGACCAAAGAATGGGCCCATACCTAAACCACCTAGTTGGTTTAATGGTATAATTGCTTCAGGTACATCTCCTACTATAGCTAGTGTAGGACTAAGAGCTATACCACCTCGTCCAAGTTGTGGAGGAGAACCGAGATTTGGTATGTTCCTAATTGCGGGACCTGCTCCACCAAATGGATTAAAGAACCCTGCAATATCTTGAGCTTTCTGTAGACCATCAATTACTTTATTTAGCCCATCAATGATCTTCTGTGCAGCATTCCAAATTATAGCGATGAGAGCATTAAGGATAACTTTACCAGTATCACGTATACCTCTAAGTGCATCAAGTATTGAGTCCTTAACTAGTGTCCAAGTAGTTTGTGTTTGAGCTAAAATGAATCCCCATATTGAAATGACAATAGCCCAGATCTCTCCAGCTACTGTACTTACAGTATCTTTTATTAGCCCCCAGATACGTGTAACAGTATCTCTAATAGCATCCCATGCAGCTCCCCAATCACCCCGCATTACTGCCATAGCGAAACGAATAATCCCTGAAATAAGTTGCACACCAATTAAGACCAGATTCTTGATAATTACCCATACTATCTTAACGATACTCCACAGTACTTTCCAGCCTAATGTAAAGAGATTCTTGAGAGTACCAAACCAGAATGCGATATTGTTCTGCATAAGGTTAATAGCTAATGTCACAATAGGTACAATGAGATCCCAAGCGAATCGAACTATATTGACAATCAAACTCCATCCAGTAGTGAATATGGTGCGTATAAGATTGATCCATGGCATGATATAGGTATTTATAATAAGGTCGGTCGCAAATCGAATGACACTCATGATAGTACCCCAATTGCTTCGAATGACCCCAACAAAGAACTCAACAATCGTACGAAGAACATTGAAGGCTATCTTGAAGATGCTACGGATGATATTAAATCTAAACCGAACGGTCTCAATATAGATATTGAATGCTGTCGTAAATATCGTCCGGATGATGTTGAACCAAAAACTTACAGTCTTTACAATCTCTTGGAATGCTTCTATCACAGGTGTGATGAGTTGATCAAACTTATCTCGGAGGGTATTCTTGATTCCTAGTCCGAACTCTTTTAGTTTGTTGCGAACCCTTATGGATAAGTCTACTATAAAGTGAAGTATACCAAGCCCAAATTCCTTTAGCTTGTTATGGATATCTACCCCAAAAGTCTGTAACGTATCACGAATACCAACACCAAATCGCTTGAGCATGGCTACAAAGTCAAAGAACACCCTTGGCAATGTATTGGTAAAGAACTCAACTACTAAGCCGCCAAAGTTCTTTAGTGCTTCTGAGATCTGCGGCCAAAAGAATATTAGTGCTGCAATTGCCGCTATCAATAGTATGATTCCTGCTATTATTAAGAAGATAGGGGAAAGTACGATTGCCATTAACCCTACGAATATACCTGCTGCTATATTAGCTACCCAAAACGCAGCGGCTAGCGCGAGCACGACTATAGCTACTACTCCAAGTACGATCGCAAATATCTTCATCCGTCCGGGTAGGTTCTCGAAGAACTCCTTGACCTCTGGGAAGAAGATTATCAATGCACCAATTGCTAATACTAATCCAGATACTCCAAGTACAATCAATCCAAGAGTACCACCCAATACTGTCAGTACTGGAACAATAGCAGCAATAATCAAAGCAGTACCAGCTATAAATGCAATCACTCCTAAAGCTGCTGCTATTGATAATAGAGCAGCTACTAGGTTAGGATGATCCTCAACGAACCCGCGAAATGCATTAAAGAATGGTTGAAGTCGATCCATTAACTCCCGAACTACAGGTGCCAATGCTTCTCCCATAATGATATTGATTTCTGTGAGAAGGTTCTTAAACAAACCTATCTCACTTGAGAGTGTACCAAACCTTCTCTCCGCTTCCTCGTTTAGGGCAATATTCTCTTCCCACGCTGTATTAGACGTCGTGATTGTGTTCCTAAGTAAGTCTCCAGCTCCCGCAAGATTGAGTACTAATTCCCTCGTACGAATTTGATTAAGTCCAACACTATCAAGAATTGTCACCCAATCCTCGCCCCGCCTAATAGCTTCACCCATTCCTTCAATGAAACGAATGAATGCTTGTGCAGGATCTTCCTTAATTAGATTTGCGGTCGCTTCTTCTGTCTCTCCAATAATACTAGCAAAAGTACCAAGGCTTTCACCACCTGTGAATGAAGCTTCGGCCATCTCCGTCCAGATACGTGTTAGAGATGAACCAGCAGATTGAGCTCTAGGCATAACAACTGTAGCTGCTGCCACAGCACCTAACATATCAGCAACATTCAAACCAAGTGTATTAGCAGCACCTGACGCCCTTACGGCAGCGTCTGTAATAAGAGGCTCTGTGGTTGCGAATTTGTTACCCAGATCAACAATGCTAGAACCTAGATTTCCAACATCTTCAATAGGAGCTTGCATGATAGTACTGATACGAGCAAATGCAAAGGATGCTTGCTCTTCAGTAAGATCAGTAGCTGCTCCCATAAGGGCAATAGTCTCGGTGAATTTTAGAAGGTCATTAACCCCTCGAATACCCATCTGACCAGCGATCTGCATAATACGAGCAAGATCAGCTGCAGCCACAGGTATCTGTAGCGCCATATCACGTATACCACGCTCGAGAAGATCGAATTCCTCTTCTGTAGCATCAACAGTCTTTCGTACACCAACGAATGCCTCTTCGAAGGTGATAAAGGCTCCAAGTACTCCCGCTACTGTTCGAACAATACTTTGCCCGAACAATTGCATCTGAATACCAGCACCACGAACAGTTGTAGCGAATCCTTGCATTCGTCCGCCAACACGCGTAATAGCTGCGTCTATTTGACCAGTATCACTTATCCAAGTAACAGATACTGGTCCAGCTTCTGTACCACCACCAAAACCCATTACTCTTGATCCTTCTGACTCTTAACCGCAATCCCAGCGCTTAACATCTTAGCTTTCCACTGGGCAGGACTACCCATACTAGGTTGGTCAATATGAAATTCAGCTAGCCTCTGTACTGTACGGTACCAAGTACTGCGTTGTGATTGTACCTTAGGTATTGTAACAGATGCACCATATTGAGCTGCTTGAGCTTGTAATATAGTAGTCTCCGCCAAATGCGCACTCAAGTTGTTGATGTATGCAGCCCATACAAGAGGGGGCATCGTTAACTGCTCTGCGTAGCTAATTCCGTAGTAGAAGGAGACTTTGGTGAAGTAGGGGCTAAGGTCTCCTGTAGGGAACGCCTGGAACGACCCACCTCGTTGGCGAAAAAATCCATGATCGCCATTTGTTGCTCGTCAGATAATGTCTCTTGAACTTCATTAGGCATCTCAGGTATAATGATAGTGATGAAGTCTTTGAAGGCGTCACGTGTCTCTTGTAGAACTTTCCACCCATCAGTCCCTTCAGAGAAGTCTGAAGTATCTGCAAAGTCTTCCATCCTTAGACCTAGCTCTGAAAGCCGTTTACCCAAGCTTTGCGCTTCAGCAGTCTTCTGTAAACCTAATCGATTGGGCATGCGTACTGAGAATACTTCACTCCCAATCTTTACCTTAGGACCCAGTGCCGCCAGATTATCAAGATCAAGTACTTCCTCTTCGCCCATTATGAACCTCCTGTGCAACTAACGAAGCTGTAGAAACGGGTGCTTCTTGTGCCTCTTTAAGCGCTGTGATGGCTCGTGTAGCATCTCTAGCAGCTCGTGTAAGTGCCTTAAGCTGCTTAATAACCTCTTGTGGATTAGATCCACCAATGTCAACACTAACCTTAGTACTAGCGTCACACATTATGCATCCTGTGCTGTCCAAGTACCAAACTTCTCTGTAGCAGGAGAAGCTGCAGCATCAACAAGTGCGTGGAACTCTACTGGAATAAGAGTCTTGTTATCCTTAACGAATGCAGATCCAATATTACCCTCATGTACAGCGCGTGGTATATGGAACTGAGCATTGAATGCTCCATAAGGAGAACCACCTCGGAACAATACTGAAAACTCAACCATCCCACCTATTCCTCGATAGAGGTCCATTTCTCTAGTCGATGGTGGTCCAGCATCTGTAGTTACTGTTTGGTTATTAAGTACACGTGCAAGGTTCTCTAACGTCATCTCTGCCAGGTTAACAACGATCGTTAGATCTTCCTCAGAGATAGTCTTCTTCACTGGCCCGGATTCATCATCTACTCGGTGAGTATCAACAGTCTGATTCAGATTGACTGCTACACCCCCATCAGTGTCCCCGAGCGATACCCAATTACCTGCAGGAGCTACATTTACCACAGGTGCTGCTTCAACAGTAGGCGCTACAAAGATCTCACCACTACCAACCAAAATACTTTCGAAAGCCATACTTATCCTCCCTTACTTATGCTGAGAGCTTCTCCGTTTGCATGATCGCCTGTAGGAACCCTAAGTGAAAGGGCCTATTCACAGTGTTGTCGTAGAGTGTCGTTCCACCTGAGTTGATCCAGATAGATTTGATGAGCCCATCATTTGCTATAATGTTCAACTTCCCATTAAGTAATCGATAGACTAACCAATATATTTCACCAGCCTTTTCATCAGTTAGACCATAACAACGGAGCTCGAAGCGTGGATATGTAATCACTTCTTGATATAGATCTGGTAGTCCCCCAGCAAGTCTAATCACGACAGCACTATCAAAATTAGCACTACCAGGTGGTAGAGCTCCTCCATAGATCCGTTTATCAACTTTGGCCTCGAGATCACTAAGACTCAATAAGTGTGCAACTATAACACCTACAGGATCAGCAACTTCACCATTAAGTGTACTCATAATCTACCTAACTTGTTGGCTCCGATAGTTCTACTCTTAAGCCCTATTGCAGCATTAAATGCTGGTTCTATATATGGATGTAGAAGCTCTTCATATACAGCATAGAACGTAGTTCCACTAACAGCTAGTGCTATACGACCTTTACCAACCTTTTCTGGCCTAGGTATAGGATGCCCTAGATCTCGACTCTTCGCTTGTTCTGTGCGATCACGTACTTCACTTGGTCGATCAACCTTAATAGACCGTGCAAGGTCACCAGTAATGATGTGAACAATAGATTTCGCGATGATCATTGTGTCCTGAGCAAACGTCATCAATATAGCTTCAGCGGAGTTGTCAACTGCTTCTTGTAGCTGTTCTCCCTTCCACTGACTAACATCAACACTTACAGAGAAAGCTACACCACCTGTTTTCAACCCAGATGCACTCATTAAACTAGCAAATGAGATGGGCATCTAAAAGATCCTCTCCGCGATCACATTCATATGATGCCGACTTCTTGTATCTGCAGGACGTATTAGGACAACATTGATTGGACCAGGTTCCAACGTAGCACCATTACGAAAGCGTACATTCACAATTCGATCAGCCTCTGTGATATCTGTGTTCCTAGGGAAGATAAGTCGTACTACTCTCTTTACTGCATCCCTAAGTGAAATTGAAGACTCTTCTCCCACTGCTCCACCAATACCACGAACATTACTCACCTGCGGAATCAATCTACAGGGTACATCCTTTTTATGTGACTGCCAAGATGCAGGTTTACTAACGTTGTAGTCTCCCCTAATAGTTTGAGCATCTCTCTCTATATCACAGAAGTGTGTCATTAAATTCTGAATGCTCATAACGCGGATGCCTCTGTAGTTAACATTTTCACTGCGGGACTATTTGTTAACCACCTTATTGGAACATCTCCAACTACAAGTGCATGAGTCCAGTCTTGGTGCTCACCAATAATAGATACCTCTACTGGAACACCCAGTACTCTATCTACCCACACGTAGCCATCAAATGCTTCGATTGGCCCTACGATCTCAATTACTTCCATTATCCAGTAATAGCTACTAACGTTACGCTTGTATCGATGTCGAGATCGATATTTAACTTACCTGCAGGTTGGTTCCATTCTGCTGCCTGAAATGGCCCGAACTTGTAGTCTTGACCTGCTGGTATTGACTGAACAATATTTCCAGTACGTCCATGGGAACAGTTCACACTAATAATAGTTACTTCTACTGCTCCGACCCCACCGTTAAACACAATTATCTGTGTATGCCCATCATTTATCATCTCATGGTCGTTTGTAGCATCACCTGCAGTAGCTGTTAGTTGTGACGCACCAGCACCCGGGAGTGATTGAACGGGAAGATTAGTTCTAGCCATCTATACCACCTTCTCTTTCTAAGAGACCGGCCACATATGCTTTATGCATGTTATCTCCCCTCATCCTACTATCACGAAGTGATTGAGCTTGGCGAGTATCTTTTCTCGCTCTCTTTCCCAATCCTCTGGAGCCTTATATATGTAATCTGATTGTCCTACTGATTCAGACTTCATAGCTTGTCGATCCATAGCAAGTCGAATGAGTTCAAGTAGGATACGTTGTCTCTCAGTCTTATCATCTTCGGGTAAGTATGTGACAACTACGATAGATTGCCATGCGATTACAAGACCAGTTGTACCAATTCGTTCTAGACGCCCCTCATTTGGCCACTGTTGGTAACCAGTTGCATCAACAGTGACTTGCGTAATTCTATCTCCTTCAGTAACGGTTGTGATTGAGGCAAAGCGTCTATCGAGATATACGTTGCACTTCTTCTCGGAGTCAATAGTATCTACTACTGGTGTCGATGCGTCATCACCGAAACGTCGAATAATCTCCGCCTCCTCTTGAGCAATGATCGCATCGATAGCAGTACTCTCGAGATCAGTGACTATTCTCTGAAGAACCTCTTCGGCGTTTAGAAGTGCCATATCAAATACCACGCTTATTAAGTACTCGCAATGCTTCAGCTACTACGTGCCTCTGTGTAACTTCTAGGGGGTCTAGTCGTTCTTTAGATGCCCCCTGACTTCTAACCAATTGTAAGAATGCTAGTCCGAGTTCTACTCGTTGGCGTTTGATTATTACGTAAGGAAGAATATCTTGGAGAAAGCATAATTGCTTTTGACGCCCAGTCAATTTCCACTGATAGCAGAATTTAGCTCGTAAGTTCCTACGTGGCTGACCTAAGGAGTCTATTGACCCCCCGTATATAGACTTTAACTTTCCTAGCACAGGCACAAAGGTGTTTGAGACCGATACAACTAATTGTTGATATCGTCTCTTCTCACTATTATAAGATATTACGACCGTCCCGTCACCATCAAACAATCCTGCAACGTAAGACGCCCATAGTGGGGAGCTAACTTCTCTTTGGGGTTCGTTGTCGCTTTGCATTATTCCTACTTCTACGTTTGAACGAGATCGGGAAGGAGCGATCGCGAGAATCCATCTCTCTATTCTCTGGATGCTCCTTCCCCAAAAATCTCGCAACGGTCTCTCTAGCCGCTTGTAACATCTTACGTTAGTGCTACACTAACTAGTTCAGCGACATCCGCCGACTGAACTACAGGTGCTCGACGTCCACGATATCGAATCGCAAGAACACCACGTACTCGAGCAACCGCTACGGCGTCAGTTACCTCGATACGAATGAACTGCTCAGGCATCTTACCATGTACATCAATCGCATAGACCTTATCGTCGCCTATGTCATCAATCTGAGTCAACGCAGCACCCGGGACATCAGTAGGTGAACCGAAAGCCGTGAGAGCATCAGAGGTGATCTTAGCATCGATCGTACCAGTAGGAGCAATCGCGCCGACCGAGAGTAAGAATAGACAACCATCGTACTCCTGCATATCGAGTGAGTCACCATTAGCTGTACCAGCAGATGAAACTGATATAGGATCAATGACCTGATCAATTGCTACATGACTACTTAGTTCATGAATATTAGGCATCTGCCAAACCTCCTTTTCATCAAAATCGCTTATGCACCGGTACGAGTAAGAGTCTGGAACATATAGGCTCGTGTTACCTGTCCACCCAACCTCCGTGTTAGGACGTAACCCACCAAACCCTGTTCAGCGTACCGTTCCTCTAGTCGTTGGATCTCCGTACCCAAACGATCATAGATCCAGAATCCGCGTCGATCACCAAATAGAATGACCTTGTTGTTCTGAGCGTTAGCAGGCATGAACTCCGAAGACAATACTGGGCGACCAAGAATCATACCAGGTGCACCAGCTTGCAATCCAGGCTGCCAGATATATTGGTTATTACTATCCTTCAACTTACGGATTACTGCTTCGGTAGTAGATCGCATCAACCAAATACCACTATTTCGGTACTGCGCCGCTACAGCAAAGAATACATCAATAAGAGCGTCTGAGCGTCCTACTAAGAGATCGTCAAAGGCGTCGTTGGTATTACCAATACCTGAGGCCTTCAAGATTCCTTCTGGACGGTCAACTCCACTACCGTTAATGAATGCATCATCTTCACCCATCGCCACAGCTTCCGCATACAGCTCTGTGATCAGCGAAGATACATCTACTGCGGAGTCCATCAAGAGATCACGTGACACACGTGTCTTCGCGATCATCTTGTTGATTGGAATCTTCTCTTGACCGAACCCAGGATCTGTAAGACCCTCATCGTCGGTCTGTGTTTCTCCAGCCCAGGTAATCCTGACGCCGGAGGTAAACATGTCGTCGCCTCCAGTCACCTTCGGAATGGTGACAACATCACGACTAGTTTGACCAATAGTTGCTCCAGAGCGGATAACTGTTAATCCAGGAATACGCCTGATCAACTCAGCACGGAAGTCTTCAGGAACAAGGAATCCACCAGCTTCCTCAGTACCTTCAGTTAGTACACGCTGTTCATCAGGCCCGAGACCCCGCTGTCCGTGACGGAGATATAGTTCGAATGCTCGCACCTCTTGCAATCGTTGCCCAGCACGCTGTTCATCACTACCTTCACCCTTATTACCATCAATATGCGGAGTAGGCTTCTTACCATTCTCCTCTTCACTATCTTTAGAGCGCTGGAAGCCCTCGTACTCCTCTTCGATAAGCTCCTTAGTCCTACGCTGCTTCACTAAGGTATCAGCACGCTCCTTCTTCATCCCATAGTCGGTCATAAACTTATCGACACGCTCAGAATCCTCTTTACTGAGTTCATCATTTTCAGCCGCATCGATAATAGCTCGTGCTTCAGTCAGAACAGCTAGTGCTTCCTCCTGAGCACGCCTTTCCAATTCTTGTGTAGGCATACTTCACTCCCTCCTAAGCAACTTGCGTTTCTTGCTCTGCAACATCTAGACGTGCCTTCTGCATTCTAAGCCTCGCCTGACTAGCATCGCTATCATTATCTATATTGTCCTCTGATTTGCTCTTTCCGTCACTGGTATGCTTAGAGTCATTAGAATTCACTTTCCCCCTTTCTTCTTGGGATGAGTGTGCTTCTTCTGTCTGATTGACATTCTCTTCTCCCTCTGGTCGCTTGACTAACATCCACTTATCTTCCGACATCTGAGCTGTACGTTCTAATAGATCACTCAGGTCAGGTACCACGACCATAACTCGCTTAGCAACTGCTTCTGCTAATTCATCTATGTCAGGTAACCCTCCTCGATAACGTACCCCTGTAATTACTGCCTTATCATTAGCACCAAAAGTTACGGGGGATACGTCGAAGAGCTCTACTTGAACAAAGTGCAATACAGGATGATCCTCATCATTTTCATCAACATTCGTCTTCTGTCGACGAAAGCCAATACTATTATCAGTAAGTGCCTTATCTTGTACAAGTGTAAGGATCTCATTACCAAGAGGAGTATCACTTACTATACCTTCGAATTCAAGTCCTTCCTCCCCCTCTTTCAGCTTAGTAAGGGTACCAATCATAGAAAATGGATCATGATTGAAGAGGAACTTGATTTTCCCCTTTCCACCATTAAACTTATCCCTGATAGTCTTCTTGAAAGCACCTTTATCAAATACTGTCCCGAATGCATCTTGGTTGCCAAATACATTCGCAAGGCCTATGATCTTCCTCTTAGAAAGATCTACACGTAGTTCCGTCTCAATAGACCTATACTCTACTTCTTCAGTCATATCTATCCCTCCTAACTATCGTTTACTGCCTCAAGCAACTTATGATCAGTAGCATTGAACAAGTGATGATATTGTACTTCCCCCATAGTCTCTAGAAGTGTCTTAGTTAATGCACGCCCAGTGACATTTACCTTCATTGGCTCCTTATTAGCGGGGATAAAAAGTATATCCATTCCATCTATAGGCTCCTTACCAATCTCCTGTAGGAACATGTTGATTGTTATTCCACCTGCTCGTAAAGCCTCTGTCGCTCTTCTCCATGCAGCTGTCTTGTCTTCACGCAATGCACGTACATTAGACGTATCAAAGAAGGCCTTCACGGGAATATCAGTTGGGAACTCAGAATCAATCAGGTACTTACTGGTGGCACTTGATAGCTTCTCGAAGATGGGAGATAGAGTCTCGTCCCAGAATGATACCTTCGCTGCAGGATAATTGGTATATGTCGATCGCTTCAGGCCCACATTAGCTCCTACAAGAATAGGAGGTACACCAAACCCCATACAGATTCGTGTCTCTGGAACATCTCGTAATACGTCA
>LAZR01001197.1_pt1 | contig 16837 bp, 17 predicted proteins | sample 329461 | NCBI WGS metagenome assembly LAZR01 (sample SAMN03002196, study PRJNA259156) | marine sediment metagenome | biome: sea floor; feature: Hydrothermal impacted sediments; material: marine sediment; isolation source: Loki non-amplified sample from Loki's castle hydrothermal vent sediment ...
CCACTGTTGAAGAACGTATTCCACAATTTTTACGTGGCAGCGGTGAAGGCTGGGTAACAGCAGAATATGGCATGTTACCGCGTTCAACAGGTAGTCGCATGCAACGTGAAGCCGCTCGAGGCAAACAAGGTGGCCGCACAATGGAAATTCAGCGACTGATTGGCCGTTCATTACGCGCAGCAATTGATCTTAAAGCTCTTGGTGAGCGCAGCATTACTATTGATTGTGATGTTATCCAAGCTGATGGTGGAACTCGTACAGCCTCTATCACGGGTGCTTTTGTGGCGCTTCAAGATGCCATTGCTTTTTTATTAGCAAAAAAGAAAATCAAGAAAAACCCCATTCTTGGTCAAGTCGCAGCGATTTCTGTCGGTATATACAACGGCACACCAGTGCTTGATTTAGACTATGCTGAAGATTCTTCTGCGGAAACTGATATGAATGTTGTGATGAATGACGCCGGTGCATACATTGAATTGCAAGGCACTGCCGAAGGCCATGCCTTCCGTGGTGATGAACTACAATCCATGTTGGAATTAGCGAGCCACGGCATCCAACAACTGATTCAGAAGCAACAGGAAGCCCTAGCGTAGTCATGAATAAAATCGTCCTAGCAACAGGTAACAAGGGTAAGCTCCGCGAGTTTACTCAACTCCTGTCACCACTGAAAATAGAGATTATTTCTCAAGCAGAACTCAGTGTGGTTGAGGCCGAGGAAACAGGATTGAGCTTCGTTGAAAATGCGATTCTCAAAGCACGTAATGCCTGTGAACAGACTGGTCTACCTGCTATTGCTGACGATTCAGGACTGGAAGTAGATGCCTTGCAAGGAGCACCAGGCATCTATTCATCTCGTTATGCTGGCGAGAACGCTTCGGACCAAGACAATATTGATAAATTATTGCTTGAATTAAAAGACGTACCAGAATCAGAACGCAGTGCGCGCTTTCAGTGTGTCGTGGTATTTATGCGACATGCCAACGACCCCACACCCTTAATTTGCCACGGGACTTGGCATGGCCGTATTCTCACTGAGCAAGTGGGTGATGATGGCTTTGGTTATGACCCTGTGTTTTTTGTTGCAGAAACTGACTCTAGCGCCGCCGAATTATCATCAGAACAAAAACATGCGATTAGTCATCGTGGACAAGCGATGCGACACTTTCATCTAGAATTTCCCAATAACCGCCATCAGTTTTAACGTTGCTGATTGTTATTGTGTGGCGCATTTTCATCTTTCTAGCGTATGCAGTATCAATGATGGCATGTAGTCATCAACCCTATTCTGAACAAGCAATTACCCCCATTAGGACAAGTGAAAGCCTCGCTAATATTTGGGATTATAATTACCGATTTTTCATTTCCCATCCCACACCAGAGCATTTTTCTGTTTGTCATGATTTAAGTTGTAATACCGTGAGCCAAGTGTCGCTGTCGAAAAATGAATGGCAGCAAATCACCCAATCACTCTCAGAGAAAGCCGCGACAAGTGCAGAAGAGCGAGAACAAATAAAAACGGCGATCAGCCGATTTGAAGTCATTGTAGGTAAGCATATTGGTACGGAACATGATTTGGCTGAAAATAAGCTTAGCACTAATCGTTTCGGGCAAATGGACTGCGTCGATGAAGCAACTAACACCACCGTCTATTTACGCTTAATAGAACAAGCTGGTTTGCTACGCTGGCATAAAACAGCTTCACGCACTTCAAGAGGTGTTTTATCAGCACAAGCACCGCACAATACAGCCACTATAATTGATAAAAAGAATGATATTCGTTATGCCGTCGATAGTTGGTTTTTTGCCAATGGTGAAAAGCCAAACATTGTTGAGCTATCACGATGGAAATCAGGCTGGAGCCCCGATCATTAATGTTTAATTTCACTACCCTCCCTCCTTTAAGCCTCTATATTCATGTGCCCTGGTGTGTGCGAAAGTGTCCTTATTGTGACTTTAATTCTCACGATAATCACATTAGCCTTCCTGAGAATGACTATATTGATGCCCTTATTCGTGATCTTGAACAAGAGCTGCCGCTCGTATGGGGTCGTTCGATTCAAACCATTTTTATTGGCGGTGGTACGCCGAGTCTCTTTTCTGCCAAAGCTTATGAACGCTTATTCTCAGCAATTCGTGCATTACTGCCATTAAACCACAATGCCGAAATTACTCTAGAAGCCAATCCAGGCACAATAGAAGCCGAGCGTTTCAAAGAATATCGTGATGTTGGCATTAATCGTTTGAGTATTGGTATTCAGAGTTTTGATGTTGATGCATTGAAAGCACTAGGACGAATTCATAGCGATGAACAAGCCATTAAAGCGGTTGAGTATGCACATGATGCTGGCTTTGATAGTTTTAATCTGGATTTAATGTTTGGCTTGCCAGGCCAGGATGAAAAAAAAGCCCGTCATGATATCGAAACAGCTATAGCATTGGCGCCACCGCATTTATCCTATTATCAGCTTACCATTGAGCCAAACACGCTGTTTTATGCCAAACCTCCACAGCTACCCGATGATGATCCCATTTATGACTGGCAATTAGCCAACCAGGAAAGACTGGCCAAAGCCGGCTATCAACAATATGAAACCTCGGCCTATGCCAAAGCAGGTCATCAATGTCGGCATAATAGAAATTATTGGCAATTTGGTGACTATATCGGTATTGGCGCGGGTGCTCACGGTAAAATCACCAGTGCTTCTCCAGCCCAGATTCAACGTCGCGTAAAACAAAAACAACCTCAAGCCTATATCGATAAGGCTGGGATACCAGCGAATTTGGTTGATCAGCAGATGATTACTGAGAATGAAGTCGGCTTTGAGTTTATGCTTAATGCAATGCGTTTGTTAGAAGGAGTTCCAACCCCTTTATTTCAGCAATATGCAGGAGTTCCGATATCGACTATTTCAGCCGCCATGCAAGAAGCTGAAAAACTTGAACTCATTGAACATACCATCCAACATATTCGCCCCACCGAAAAGGGGCAACGCTACCTCAATAGCCTGATTGAGCTATTTTTGAACGCATAGTATGCTTCTATTAAACTCATAGGGAGCCACTAATGGCATATCATTTCTCAATCCACAGCTTGTCTCTTCTTATCCTTCTCGGGCTATCAACGGCATATGCTGAGGTTATTTCTATTACCGATCCAAGTATTGAAGTACCGAATAGCCCTGAAGGCATTATTCGACCGAAGCGAAGTGAGACTATGGCTGAGGTGAAAAAGCGCTATGGAGACCCTCTATCAGTCTTTCCCACAGTTGGTGATCCGCCGATTACGCGTTGGCAGTATGAAAAATTTACGGTTGTATTTGAAAACGACAAGGTTATCCATAGCGTCATTAACAAGCCGTAGGCAGCATCAATATATTTATTATGTGATGATTAAAGAAATAATGATTGTTTAATCTAGAAATAGATTTTTATGAACTACAATTCCGCCAAGCAATCAACAAGACCTCAGTCTTGTGTTACTTCAGGTTCGATACCCAAAAAACGTTTCATCGCCCATTTGGGCACAGTCCCAACTCGTGCATGATGTAATGAGTCTGATTCAATCACTATTAGAATCAAAACGCTGACTAATGTTGGCAAAATGCCCAAGCCACCAATCATGGCATACACCGCTTCTTTCATCATGCCTAAATAGATATTAGCCAACATACCTAGGGTTGATACTGTCACCAACAAAATCAATATGTATAAAAAAAGCTTGCTCCAGCGTCTAGCTATTTGCCAGTGAACCCAGACATGTTCGCTATCTTCACGCTTAATACGACCAGAGCGTATAAAAGTATAAGCCAGTGCCATAAATGAGAATAATGGCACCAGCACTAGATACTTAATGTAATTGGGTCCAAATGTTGAAATGGCAGTGAACATCAAAATATGATTACCAATCAAATTACTCAAGAAAATATCATGAGGTCGTTTTGCTAGAATCGTTTCTCGTTCACTCGGTTCAACCATGTGGACTTACCGCCTTTAGTCAGCCATATTATTCAAAATTGCTTCACGCACAGCTTCTAGCGTAGCACTTACTGTGACAACTGGCGCAGTACTTTGTTTTATTGCCGTTTCAGGATCTTTCAGTCCATGTCCCGTCAATGTACATACAACGGTACTACCTTCAGGAATTTTGCCTGATTCAATATCACGCATAGCACCGGCTAAAGAGGCGGCTGATGCAGGTTCACAAAACACCCCTTCTTGCTCAGCAAGTAATTTTTGTGCCGCTAAAATATCTGCATCACTACATTCGTCAAACCAACCACCTGATTCTTCTTTGACCTTCCACGCTTTTTCCCAGCTTTGTGGATGACCGATACGAATCGCTGTAGCAACCGTTTCTGGGTTATCAACCATTTCACCACGCATGAAAGGAGCACTTCCAGCGGCTTGATAACCAATCATTTTTGGTCGGTTGTTACTGATTGCACCCGTTGCATACTGACAGTCACCATCACAATAAGCACAGGAATCAGTCACATGTGCTCCTTTTTCAGAAGCATACTCAGAATAACCAATCCAATGAGCGGTAATATTGCCGGCATTACCAACAGGTAAGCAGTGGTAATCAGGAGCACGGCCTAGCTCTTCAACGATTTCAAAGGCCGCTGTTTTTTGCCCTTGCAAACGATAAGGGTTGATTGAGTTAACAATGGTTACAGGAGCATGTTTAGCTACATCCTTAACCAACTGCATGCCCTCATCAAAGTTACCTTTGATCTGAATCACGGTGGCACCATGCATCATCGCTTGGGCTAATTTGCCTTGTGCGATTTTTCCATCAGGAATCAAAACGAAAGCCGCGATACCAGCACGAGCTGCATAGGCTGCTGCCGCTGCAGAGGTATTACCTGTCGAAGCACAGATAATGGCTTTGCTTCCCTCTTCAACCGCTTTAGTGACTGCCATTGTCATACCACGGTCTTTAAATGAACCTGTTGGGTTCAAACCTTCGTATTTGACATAGATATCAACATTTTTACCCAATATTTTGGGAATGTTTTCAAGCTTAATCAGCGGCGTGTTGCCTTCACCTAAACTGATGAGTTTTGTGTCGTTAGCAACCGGCAAGCGATCACGATAGCGTTCGATCAATCCGGTATAACGTGGTCGAAATGACATAGTAATTTCCTCTAAATAAATTCAATAACCGAGCTTAGCCGCTCAATGATTCCATGCGAATACGCATAATTGAATCTGGCACTGTATCCAGTGCTTCTATTTGGGCTATGGCCTGATCCATATTTTTTTCGATCACGGCCTGAGTCAGCATGATAATAGGCACAATGCCTTCATGTTCTTCTGGTTGTTTCTGTTGGATAGCTTCAATGTTGATGCCTTCATCACTAAAAATACGCGTGATGTCTGCGAGTACACCCGGTTTATCCAATGTATGAATACGCAAGTAATAGGAAGTCACCACTTCAGACATCGGCAAAATAGGCGTGTCTTTGAGTGCATCAGGTTGGAAAGCCAAATGCGGTACACGATTTTCTGGATCGGTACTGAGAGCACGAACGATATCAACGATATCAGCAATGACTGCAGAGGCAGTCGCTTCTGAGCCAGCACCTGCGCCGTAATACAAGGTTGGGCCAACAGCGTCACCTTTAACCACAACAGCGTTCATCACACCATTCACATTAGCCAATAATCGACGCTGTGGGATCAACGTTGGGTGGACACGAAGTTCAACACCTGCCGATGTTTTTTTTGCCACCCCAAGGTGTTTGATGCGATAGCCTAATTCATTAGCGTTGATCACATCTTCTTGCGCAATTTTGCTAATACCTTCGGTAAAGCACTTATCAAACTGCAGCGGAATGCCAAATGCAATTGAAGCCATGATAGTGAGCTTATGAGCTGCATCAATCCCTTCGATATCAAAAGTTGGGTCAGCTTCGGCATACCCTAAAGCTTGTGCTTCAGTAAGTACATCAGAAAAATCACGGCCCTTTTCACGCATCTCAGTAAGAATAAAGTTGCCCGTGCCGTTGATGATACCTGCCAACCATTCAATACGATTAGCCGCTAAGCCTTCACGCATTGCCTTAATGATGGGAATACCACCAGCAACAGCCGCTTCAAATGAAATAGTCACTCCATTTTTCTGGGCTATTTCAAATAACTCATTACCGTGGATAGCAATCAAAGCTTTGTTGGCTGTGACAACATGCTTACCCTTTTCAAGCGCTTGCATGACTAAGTCTTTGGCTATACCTGTTCCACCAATCAATTCAACAACGATCTGAATATCGGGATCGTTGATGACATCAAAGGCATCCTCTGTCAGGTTGATATTGCTTGTATCACAGTCTTTGGTTTTATCTAAATCACGATCGGCGGCACGTGCGATTTCAATATCACGTCCAGCTCGGCGACTAATTTCTCTCGAGTTCCGAGTTAGCACATTTACGGTGCCACTACCTACTGTTCCTAAACCCAGAATTCCGATTTTTACTGATTGCACAAAGCCCCCTAAGGTTTTCTCATCATGTCACGAATCCCGCGGATTGCCTGACGTGTACGGTGTTCATTTTCAATTAAACCGAAGCGAACATACTCATCGCCATACTCACCAAATCCAATCCCAGGTGATACAGCAACTTTTGCTTCTTTTAATAGCTTTTTACTAAATTCTAGTGAGCCCAACTCACGATATTTTTCTGGAATTTTTGCCCAGACAAACATGGTGGCTTTTGGCTTATCAACTTGCCAGCCAATAGCATTCAGTCCTTCACACAAAACGTCGCGGCGAACTTTGTATGTTTCGACGATTTCAGCCACACATTCCTGCGGGCCCTCAAGTGCAGTAATGGCCGCTACTTGAATTGGTGTAAACATTCCATAGTCCAAATAGGACTTCATTCGCGCTAATGCCGCAACTAAAGTAGGGTTACCCGACATAAACCCTACGCGCCAACCAGGCATATTGTAGGTTTTTGATAAGGTGTAGAACTCAACGGCAACTTCTTTCGCGCCAGGCACTTGTAATATTGAAGGTGCTTTATAACCATCAAACACGATTTCACCATAAGCCAAATCATGAACAACCCAAATTTGATGTTCACGCGCAAAATCAACGACTTTTTGGAAAAAGTCTAAGTCGACACATTGCGTGGTTGGGTTACCAGGAAAGTTCAATACCAGCATTTTTGGCTTCGGCCATGAATCTTTCACTGACTTTTCAAGTTCGGCAAAAAAGTCGACATCTGGCGTCAGAGGGACATGACGAATATCTGCTCCCGCAATAACAAACCCATAAGGATGGATTGGATAGGCCGGATTAGGAACAAGCACAGCATCACCTGGACCTACGGTTGCGAGCGCTAAATGCGCTAAACCTTCTTTCGAACCGATAGTCACAATGCATTCTGATTCTGGATCAAGATCCACATCGAACTTACGTTTGTACCAGGCCGTACAGGCCTTACGCAGACGTGGAATGCCTTTAGAAACGGAATAACGGTGTGTGTCAGGGCGCTGGGCGGCCTCAACCAATTTTTCCACAATGTGTGGCGGTGCTGGGCGATCTGGATTACCCATACCAAAATCGATGATATCCTCACCACGCGCACGTGCTTTCGCTTTCAAATCATTTACAATGTTGAAAACATAAGGCGGAAGGCGTTTAATTCTCGGAAACTCGTCGTTCAACTGAATACCTGCGATAAGCTAAAACTGTCGGCAAACAAAGCAAAATAACTGAAATTAATAAACACTTCAAATTCATTTAGCAGAAGCGATTACTATGAGCCAACAAGACATATTTTATAAAAAAATTCTCAAAAAACTTGAGGATGGAACACTCATACTCCCAACACTGCCTGAAGTGGCTTTAAAAGTGAGGGAAGTGATTGATAACCCCAATGCCACTGCCGTGCAGCTGGCAGATATTATTGTAACCGATCCAGCGCTATCGGCGCGCTTATTAAAAGTCGCTAACAGCCCTCTTTACCGTGGACGCGTTCCAATTGAAAGTATTCATATGGCGGTTTCTCGTCTTGGCTTGAGCATGGTGCGCAATATTGTAACTAGTTTAGTCATGGAACAAATGTTCAATACCTCCAGTAAAAAACTAGAAAAGCGCCTCAAAGCCCTTTGGGAGCAAAGTACTAAAGTCTCGGCACAAAGTCAGGTTTTGGCCAGTAAACTAAGCAAAATGAATACAGATGAAGCCATGTTGGCTGGCCTCATTCACTCTATTGGTATTTTGCCCATTTTACTGGAAGCAGATGCTGACGGCAGTCTGGAAAACGAAGATCGAAACTTAGAACAAATCGTTGATAACCTCTATCCACGCGTTGGTGCAGCTATTCTTCGTAAATGGGAGTTTCCAGAGAGCTTAATCGAAGTAGCGGCAGAACATCGCAACCTCAATCGCAACAGCGGACCAGAAGGCCCAGATTTAGTTGATGTCGTGCAAGTAGCTTATTTGCAAAGCTTATTTGATACGGAAAAAGCACCTGACCCTACTACACTTAATAAAGTCATTGCCTTTGAAAAAGTTGGCGCTGATACAGGACTAAGTGTGTACGAAATTGATGAAGAAAGTGAAGAATATTTAGAGGCTCTGGCCTTATTCAATATGAAACCATAAGGCTTCTCTGAAGACTAACTGAAGGGTAGTCAATCTCAGGCTGCCCTTTTTTATGACAGAGAATTATCGACATCATGACATCAACAACTCATTGCTTTTTGTATCTATAACATGAAGGAGGGCTTTCGTCTTAGAACACATCATTTCAGCGCATCACTCCTATTATGCTCAATCCTAATCATGAGTGGCTGCCAGTCTGGCTCCCCCATCCGTACAGATGCTGAACTCGTCAGACCTAGTGAAACTCTATTATCACTGAATCAAAATCAAACCTTGCAACTACTCTACGCGCAATATAAAGAATGGCGCGGTACACCTTATCGATATGGCGGTAATAATCGCTCAGGCATAGACTGCTCAGCCTTTGTACAAAGAACCTTTATGAGCCAGTTCGCAATTGAACTGCCCCGAACAACCAAAAAACAAATATTGGCGGGTATCCCGATAAAACGAACCGATTTACAGTCAGGGGATCTGGTCTTTTTTAACAAAGGCACACATGTTGGCATTTATCTGCAAGACGATAGGTTTTTACATGCATCGACAAAAGCAGGTGTGATCATATCCAGCATTCATAATAGCTACTGGTCACGGCATTATTGGCGTGCGATTCGTGTTCCCTTCCTATATTGAACAAGCTATTGCTAAGCATGATCACTACAGGCATGATCCTCAAAAGACAATTCATCCAAGCCAAACCGAAAGGAAACCCAGTGAGCAAAATTGCTAGTTACGCCGTATTATTTACAAGCTGTTTATTTGCATCATCTATTGCTATGGCTGAAACCCCCAATCTAAATCCGGGTCTATGGTCACATACCACTATCACTACCGTCGAAGGCCCCGTGTCGCTCTCACCACAAACTGCAAAAAATGAAGAGTGTTTAACTCAAGCCCAAATTGATGAAGGCATTAATATGCTGGATGTGCCAAAAAGCTGTTCCATCACGAATGTAAAAATCCTTCGTGATACCGCTGACTTTGCCGTTAGCTGTAATATTCAAGGTTTAAAAAATGATTTTGTTGGTAATGCCGCTTTTCATGGTGACAATATGAACGGAAAAATGAGTAGTCAGATGGAAAGCCCAATCGGCACGATGGTGATGAAAATGACGTTTGATGCCAAGCGCGTTGGCGCCTGTCCAGCGGCTAAATAATGTGACAGTCCTACAAGGCAAAAAATGAAGCAATAAACACGCATCAAGACACTTCAAATTTCATAAAAAAGGCGGCTAACTAGCCGCCTTTTTTTAAACGTATATTCGCGTTTATTCAGGTCTCATGTGAGGGAATAATAAGACATCGCGGATAGTTGGAGAGTCAGTCAATAACATCACAAGACGGTCGATACCAATCCCTTCCCCTGCCGTAGGTGGCATACCGTATTCAAGTGCGCGAATGTAATCGGCATCGTAATGCATCGCTTCATCGTCACCAGCTTCTTTTTCCTCAACTTGCGCTTTAAAACGTTCCGCTTGATCTTCTGCATCATTGAGCTCTGAGAAACCATTAGCGATTTCACGTCCACCTACAAAGAACTCAAAACGATCCGTCACAAAGGGGTCATCATCACTGCGTCTTGCTAATGGTGAAACTTCAGTTGGATATGCGGTGATGAAGGTCGGTTCCATCAGACGGTGTTCAACTGTTTTTTCAAAAATTTCGATCTGTACTTTACCCAGACCATAACTATCTTTCAGTGCTATATCCAAGTTTCTAGCGACTTCTCTTGCCGCTTCTATTGTCTCTAACTGTTCAGCCTTCAGGTCTGGGTTAAAGTGCAAAATAGAGTCTTTTACAGACATGCGATGAAAAGGTTGGGCAAAGTCGATATCTAAACCTTGATAGTGAACTTGAGTGGTACCTAAAACACTCTGAGTGACGGTCCGCAGCATTTCCTCAGTTAAGTCCATCAGCTCATTGTAATCGGCATAGGCTTGGTAAAATTCAACCATGGTGAATTCTGGATTATGACGAGTAGATAAACCTTCATTACGGAAGTTACGATTAATTTCAAACACACGTTCAAATCCACCCACGACCAAACGTTTCAGGTAGAGCTCTGGTGCGATGCGTAAAAACAGGTCCATATCTAAAGCATTGTGATAGGTATTAAACGGTCTTGCTGTCGCGCCTCCAGGAATAGCCTGCATCATTGGCGTTTCGACTTCTAAATAGTCTTTATCCATCAAAAAGCGACGAATGCCATCAATCACTTTTGTACGTATACGGAATGTTTCACGACTAGCTTCATTCATGATCAAGTCGACATAACGCTGACGATAGCGTGTTTCTTGATCTGACAAACCATGAAACTTCTCAGGTAGCGGTCTCAATGATTTAGTGAGTAATTTTATGCTATCAAGATGAACAGACAACTCGCCTTTTTGCGTGCGAAATAAGGTACCTTCAGCACCGATAATATCGCCTAAATCCCATGTTTTAAATTGTGGGTACACACCTTCAGGTAATTCATCACGGGCGACGTATAGCTGAATATCACCTGACATATCACGGATAGTGGCGAAGCTCGCTTTACCCATAACGCGTTTAGTCATCATTCGGCCAGCGACTTTAACGCGAAGTGGGTTTGCTTTGAGTTTATCCCCATCCCAGTCGGCATATTCCGCCTGTAATTCAGCGTTTAAGACATTACGACGAAAGTCGTTTGGAAAGGCATTACCTTGTTCACGAATGCTGGCTAGTTTTTCACGACGTTGTGCGATCAGTCTGTTTTCGTCGAATTCTGTTTCGTTAGTCATCTTTGTTTCCAGTTATAAACCTGATTTCAATGAGGCTTCTATAAATTGATCTAAATCGCCATCTAACACGGCTTGAGTATTTCCGGTTTCAACGCCGGTTCTTAGGTCTTTAATGCGTGACTGATCCAATACATAAGATCGGATCTGGCTGCCCCAACCGATATCAGATTTAGATTCTTCAGCTGCCTGTTTGACTTCATTTTGTTTCATCAATTCCAATTCGTACAATTTCGCACGCAGCTGATTCATTGCACGATCGCGGTTCTGATGTTGTGAGCGCTCTGTTTGACATTGCACGACAGTATTAGTCGGTACGTGAGTAATACGCACGGCAGAGTCTGTTGTATTAACGTGCTGGCCACCAGCACCACTTGAACGGTAGGTATCCGTGCGAAGATCGGCAGGATTGATATCAATTTCGATAGTGTCATCGACTTCTGGATAGACAAACACAGAAGCAAATGAGGTGTGCCGACGCGCGCCTGAATCAAACGGTGATTTCCTTACTAAGCGGTGAACCCCCGTTTCGGTGCGTAACATACCAAAGGCATACTCACCTTCAAAACGAATCGTGGCACTTTTAACACCAGCAACTTCTCCAGCAGAGACTTCCATCAATTCCACTTTGTACCCCTGAGATTCCCCCCAGCGAAGGTACATGCGTAGAATCATATTGGCCCAGTCTTGAGCCTCAGTACCACCAGAGCCTGACTGTATGTCTAAGTAAGCATTATTTTTATCCAACTTACCTGAAAACATACGTTGAAATTCCAGCTTTTCTAAGCCTTTTTCCAAGTCGTCAAGATCTGATTGCACCGCATCAAACGTGGTTTGGTCCTGTTCTTCTACCGCTAATTCTAGTAATTCTTTGGCATCATCCAAGGTGTCGCGATGACTAGATAATGTGCTTACTATGCGCTCTAAACTCGCCCGTTCTTGACCAAGTTTTTGTGCATATTCAGGATCATCCCATACACTGGGTGATTCCAGCTCGCGCGTTACTTCCGTTAATTTTTCAGCTTTTTCATCGTAGTCAAAGATACCCCCTAAGATCGTCACTGCGATCACGAAGGTCTTTGATTCGCTGCATCGTTGCGCCTAATTCCAAGGTTAACCTCTGATAAAGTAATTGATCATCCGGCAGAGCCGGCAAACGCTATATTGTAGCTGATTTGTTGACGCTATTGCGCCCAGACAATTCATTGTTTGGGTAAAAACCGCATCGGGTCGACCGGTTTGCCATTACGTCGAATCTCAAAATGTAATTTTGTTTTCTGTGTGCCGGTGTTTCCAAGCGTGGCAATTTTTTGCCCTGCTTTAACAACCTGCCCTTCTTTTACTAACAATTTATCGTTGTGGGCATAAGCACTCAAATAAACATCATTATGCTTAATAATCAGTAGGTTGCCATATCTCGCCAAGCCATTCCCGCTATAGACGACCTTACCTGAAGCAGCGGCATAAATAGCCTGACCTCGTGAGCCAGAAATATCAATACCTTTTCGGCCAGCACTGCTATTAGAGTATGTAGAAATAACCTTACCGTTTGTTGGCCAACGCCAACGAAGATTTTGATTACCGGTATATGCAGGTGTTGCTGCTGGTTTCGATTGACCTGAAGTGGGACGTGCTTGTTTTGACGGTGTAGATGGTGAAGCTGCCGTGTTCGATTTGGCTGGGCGTGTTGTTGCTTTATATTTTGAATTAAAGCTTAGCTTTTGTCCTACATATATCGTGTAGGGTGAGCGAATGCCATTCATACGAGCTACATCTTTGTAGTCGAGCCCATAGCGCCAGCTAATTGAAAATAATGTGTCACCTTTTCGAACTTTATAATATGCAGGGGGTTTAGTGACTTTTCTTGAACTACTGTCGTAAGCACCGATAGGGGCTAATGCAGCACCGCCGCCACCGCAGGCAGCTAAACTCAATATCAGCAGAAGTGGTCCTATCCATCTCATACCGATATAAATATCAGATAACCTATGGTGAGTGCCAGCACTGTTGCCCAGCCAAGTCGATCAATCCAGATATGTAGACTCGATTCCAGCTCAGGCCCACCCCATCGCATTAGTCCTGCGACTAGAAAGAATCGCATTCCTCGTCCGACAAATGCTGCTATGACAAAAGGTAATAAAGCCATATTCGCCACACCAGCAGCAATAGTAAAAATCTTAAAAGGTATCGGCGTAAAACCAGCCAAAAATACGGCCCAGATTCCCCAGCGCTGGAACCATTCAGCTGCGTGTAAATAGGCGTTCATATAGCCGAATGAAATCAACCAAGGTTGCACGACATCAAAAGCAAAAAGACCGATCACATATCCCAGCAAGCCCCCCAATACAGAAGCTATGGTAGTTAGTCCAGCGTAAAACCAGGCACGCTCAGGTCTTGCCAGAGTCATTGGTGCGAGCATGATATCTGGCGGTACCAGAAAGAACGACGATTCTGTAAAGCTGACTAAAGCTAACCAATAGCTGGCATATTTGTGGCGAGCCCAAATCATTACTCTCGCGTAAAGACCGGAAAATAAACGCATTAAATTTGACCGCTCAAAAGAGGAACAAAACTAACAGGATCTAACTCAGTCTCCTCGAAGGTATCACCGACACGATCGATAACACGGAGTGACTGACCTTTGTTACTACCGACCGGAATGACCATGCGGCCACCAGGTGCTAATTGTTTCAGTAATTCTAACGGCACCTGCTCAGGCGCACAGGTCACAATGATGCCATCATAAGGGGCATACCATTCCCATCCCCAGCTACCATCACTATGCTTGAGTTTAATATTATTGAGCTTGAGTTGATAAAAACGTTCGCGTGCTTGATTTTGCAGTGGTGCAATTCGCTCAACACTAAATACCCTCTCAACCAGCTTAGATAACACCGCCGTCTGATAACCGGATCCAGTCCCCACTTCAAGTACGTTTGCACGCTGCGAATCAGCCAAAAGAATCTCTGTCATTTTCGCTACAATATAGGGTTGCGAAATCGTTTGACTATGACCAATAGGTAAGGCAGTGTCTTCATAAGCTCGGCTAGCAAGTGCTTCATCAACGAAAAGATGACGAGGCATCTCACGTATAACAGAGAGTACTTCAAGGCTTTTAATGCCACGCTCTTGCAGACGTGTGATGAGTCTATCTCGCGTTCGCTGAGAGGTCATACCGATGCCTCTTACATCCGTAATCATCTCAAATATCTTTCAACCAATTAGCCACACCATCGATTGCATCATAACGTGTCAGGTCGATTTGCAATGGCGTTACAGATATAGCGCCACGTCGAATAGCATCAAAGTCTGTACCGGGACCAGCATCTTCCTCTTCACCAGCAGGACCAATCCAATACATTGGACGGCCTCTAGGGTCTAATGCCTTCACAACAGGTTCAGCTTTGTGACGATGGCCCAATCTCGTACTCTCAATACCAGTCACCTCATCTATGGGAATATCAGGTACGTTCACATTCAAGATAGTATCTGCTGGCAAAGAAGATGTTTGTAGTTGAGAGACAAGTTTTTTAGCCACCCAGGCCGCTGTCTCGTAGTGAGTCCCCGTATGTGAAGCCAATGAAATAGCAATGGCTGGCAACCCCAAAAAACGCCCTTCCATCGCGGCTGCAACAGTGCCTGAGTAGAGTACATCATCCCCCAAATTCGCACCGGCATTAATACCCGAAATGACCATATCCGGTTCATCGTCAAGCAATCCAGTAACGGCCAAATGTACACAATCTGTTGGTGTACCCTCAACGCGATAAACACCGTCTTCTTGTTTATCTAGGCGTAGAGGATTTTCAAGGGTTAAGGAGTTACTTGCACCACTTCGGTTACGGTCAGGTGCAACAACGGTAATCTCACCCAACTCAGCCATGGCTTTGGCAAGAGTTCGTATGCCTTGTGACATGTAACCATCGTCGTTACTGATTAAAATTTTCATTAGTTGATAGGTCTATTTAGAATCTTTTTATAGGCACTCATATCTTATCAAGATTGAGTCATAATCGTTATTAAATCACATAGAAAGCAGCAGTATCATACTGTTTCATGTGATCGTTCAACAGCTTCATTGCTGTTGATTTGCTGAGTTCACTCAGCGGTTTCTATAGACGTGACTTTTTGTAGTCCACGCGGTAGTTTGTGCCCCCGCTTACCTCTCTCAGCGGTGTAGTGTGCCAGATCAACAGGTTTCAGTGTCAGATGTCGTTTGCCTGCATGCAAGGTAAGACCTTGTTCTTCAGGCAGAGCTAACACCGCTTGCATCCATTCTTGCCCCGCACTAAATCGTGCTTGTGGAATATTGATTAAACGCACCCCTTTACCTTTATTCATTTCAGGAATATCAGCAGCCGAAAAGACTAATAAACGACCATCTCCAGAAGCGACAACGATTTGTTGCTCTGTATCATCCATCAGAATTGGCGGTAATAACTGCGCTCCTTCAGGTAAATTGAAAATCGCTTTACCGGCTTTATTTTTTGCTAACAGATTATCCATTTTAGTAATGAAACCATACCCTGCCGTATTCGTCAGCAACACTAATTTATCGGCCTCTTCAACCAGTACAGCTACAAAACGTACCTCAGCCTGTGATTGCAACCTACCACTCAAGGGTTCACCTTGGCCTCTCGCCGAAGGTAATGTGTGAGCAGCAAGAGAGTAACTTCGACCGCTGTCATCAATAAAAATAATCTGCTGATTGCTTCGCGCTTTGACCGATGTCATATAACGATCGCCAGTGCGAAAATTCAGTGAAGTAGGATCGACATCGTGACCTTTAGCCGCTTTTATCCAACCACTTTCTGACAGGACGATAGTCAACGGTTCTGTAGGAATCAATTCATTCGCACTTAACGCTTTGGATGCAGTCCGCTCAGCAATAATCGAGCGACGCTCATCACCAAACTTCTTCTCATCTGCCGTTAGCTCTTTACGAATCAATGTTTTAAGACGGGTATCCGAGCTTAGTAGTAATTCTAATTGTTTTCGTTCTTTACTAAGCTCATCCATTTCACCGCGAATTTTCATCTCTTCGAGCTTGGCTAAATGGCGTAATCGCAATTCTAAAATTGATTCAGCTTGACGATCACTAATGCCAAACCGCTCCATCATCACTACTTTAGGATTATCCTCATTACGAATGATGGCAATGACTTCATCAATATTCAGATAAGCAATCAACAAACCCTCAAGCACATGCATACGATCAAGTACTTTATCGAGTCTGAATTGCAAGCGGCGACGAACCGTTTGAACTCGATAGCCTAGCCACTCATTCAGCATATCCAGCAGATTCTTCACTTGCGGTCTGCCGTCCATACCGATCATGTTCATATTAACGCGGTAGCTGCGTTCGAGGTCGGTCGTCGCAAATAAATGTGACATCAAACTGTCAATATCAATACGGTTTGAGCGTGGCATGATAACTAAACGAACAGGGTGTTCGTGATCAGAT
>LAZR01001198.1_pt1 | contig 16824 bp, 15 predicted proteins | sample 329461 | NCBI WGS metagenome assembly LAZR01 (sample SAMN03002196, study PRJNA259156) | marine sediment metagenome | biome: sea floor; feature: Hydrothermal impacted sediments; material: marine sediment; isolation source: Loki non-amplified sample from Loki's castle hydrothermal vent sediment ...
TGGAAATTTGTTCAAAAAAACAAGGAAATTCTATTTGGAAATTAAATATTTATTCTTTCTTAGGATAATTTAGTTCTGGATTTTCTCTATCAAATAATATCGCTAAAGCTATGTTGTTCCTATTCCACTTTTTTTGAGTGTGGATGTCTATTACATTGTTAACTATAACAATAAACATGAATATATCAGATATTAAAAAGATCCAATTTAATATCATTATACCTTTAGATAATAAAAGTGTACTTAAACTTGCGAGCCCTATCTTAATAATTATTAAATATACAGGAAACCCCGAGTTTACTTTATCTTTTATTATCGGGTTTCCTTCTTCGCAACCATTTTTAATTCCTATATTTGTTGTGATAATATCTCCTATTTGAAGTAGCAATAAAAGTATTCCTAAAATTATCATTTATCTAATTTCCTCTTCTATTTCTCTTCTAAAATTTAATTCTATTACAATGAAGAGCAAATATTGTTATATAAAGAAAAAATCAGAAAAATTTCAATCAATAAGATTTTTTGTTTGAAAAGTAATAATGTGTTTAAGTCAGATCGGTATTCTAATGTAGAGTATTAAGCTTTTTCTTCGCAAAAAAAAATAAATAAAAAAAAAATAAAAAAATAATAAAAAATGATATACCAACAAATCTATAAAGAACTAGTAAAAATCATCAATCTTGATGAGTTAATTAAGAAACAGTATCTTAAATTTACTTCAAACGGATTCATGGATCTTCATTGTGATTTTGTAAGAAAAGATGAAAAAGGTAGTGTCATTATAACCTTATCGCATAATTACATACAAAATGGTGATGTAATACCCGATCCCGATATGCAAATTAGAATTAATTACAGGGGGTCTGAATAAGTTTCTCTTACAATTGTTTAAAAATATCAAAAATTTGAAAAGGTGAATAACTAAAATGCAATTTTTTTGCCTCAACAACTTATTTAATCGCCAAGAACTTGAGGAATTACGTTTGGGATCAATAGAGATCCTTAAGAATCTTTTAAATCACTTAGAAAAGAGTTCCGCCCCAAAGGAAATTCACTTTTTTAAACTATTTTTTGTATTTTTCAAAGAGAAATTAATTATTTCTTCAATTCTATTCCATTTTCCATCGTTAAGCAGTTCTTTAATCCAATAATATAGATCTTGCTCTATTGGAACTGTAAGATAAATTGGTTTTGCCAATTGTTCTCCTTTGGATGTTGCTTTATTTAATAGCCAAGAGATAATATTTACAATAATTTGATAATTATCAAGTGCTCTAATTCCGTAATATTCATTTAAACTAGACAATAAGGATAAATTCCCAATCGCTACAACCTTACCTAAACCAAAATGAGCAACTCCAATTATAGGAAGATTTTGCTTTGATTCATCAATCCACTCATCTACTTTAAAAACCCTATGCCATGACGTATTTTCAGAAGAATATGCAATAGCTTGTACATCAATATTATCATCTTCAACTGATTTGTCTATTGTTAAAGTACATCCGCTAGAATGAATAATTGTAGAGACATTCCTAGTTATAAAATGACTTCTAAAATCTTTTATGAGCGGGTGGGAACTATCCCTTGAAAAATATTTATTATCAAATAACATATCAGGATTGAAGACTATACCAAAGTTTTCAGTTAGTTTTGACAAATTGTTTTTATTTTTGTAATCTCCCCCATCATCATTCACTACTAAGATACTCCCTCCATCTTTTACATAATTAACCAGATCTCCTATTTCATCAGAATCAAGATCTGGTCCTAATGTTGGGACTCCTATAATGAAAAGATCATAAGGAATTAATTTTTTTTTATTTATACCTGCTTCAATTTTTCCCAATTTAAAATCAGAATCAAATAAGTAACGAATAAAATCAGTAAAAGCATTATTTTCGATGGTTAGTTTATTATTATGTGAGTGATCGAATCCAATAGCTATTTGCTTTGGCATAATAAATAAAGCTTAATGATTTCTTATTAAATTAACTTTTAATTTGATATTATTTTAATAAAATAGGAATTATTTTAAATTATGTTAAAAAAAAATTATGAGGAAGTCGATGAAAAGCAAGCAATTCTAATGGATGGCACCAAGGTTGATGGTGTTTATATTAGATGGTTAATCGATGATAATTCAGGATCCGAGAATTTTGCTATGAGACGAATTGAAATTAAACCAGAAAGAAGTGTTCCCCTTCATAATCATCTTGAAGATCACGAGATATATGTTTTATCTGGTAGTGCAAAATTCTATAATGATGTCGGATATGAAGAAATTGTTAAAGAAGGTGATACAGTATATATCCCTCCAAATGAAAAACATGGGATTGAAAATCTAAGTGAAAAAAACTTTGCATTTCTTTGTATAATTCCTATCTTAAAAAATAAAAGGTAGATGTATTAAAAAAAATTTCGGATAAGAAATTTACTCGATTTCCTTCGATTCCTTAATTTGTTTCTCACATTTGCCAATTGAAGTTACTGAATCGTTTTCATAAAGTTTGATAACCCTCACACCTTTAGAAGGCCTATGAGTTATTCGAATTGAATCAATCGGAACTCGTATAACTTGTCCTTGTTCTGTTCCGACAAGAATATCCTCTTCTGTTGAAATTTTTACATCAATAACTTTATCTTGTGTTATTTTTGTCAATTTAATATTCTTTACTCCCTTAGCGGCTCTTCTTGTTTTTCTATACTCTTTTACAAATGTTCTTTGCCCGTACCCCTTTTGACTCAAAGTTAAGATAATATCATCAATATTTACTAAAAGGCCTTCAATGACTTCATCTCCTTCTCTTAAACTTAAACCTTTATATCCCATCGTGGTTCTTCTTTGCTCTTTTAATTCTGATTCATCAAATCTTATAGCATATCCCAATTTTGTAGCAATAAAAATATCTTGAAGCTCATTAGATAACATTTTAACACTTACCAACATATCATTAGGTCTTATACTTTGAGCTCTAAGGCCCGATTTAGGGATTTTGGAAAATTTTTTTAATTGAATCTTCTTTGCAATTCCATTCTTCGTAATCATAATTAACAAATCGTTTGTGTCAAAATTATTAATTGGAATCATTGAGGAGATCTCTTCACCTTCTCTAATTTTAATTAAGTTTATAATTGGTCTTCCTTTAGCTGTACGTTGCTGTAATGGAACTTCGAAACATTTCATAGTATAAACTCTACCTTTAGAAGTGAAAAACAAAATTGTGTCATGCGTAGAGCAAACAAATAAGTCGGATATAAAATCTTCCTCATTAACAGTCATACCTCTCTTTCCACGACCACCGCGTCTTTGAGTTCGATAATCTTGTGGAGACATTCTTTTAATATAGTGGTTTTTGGTAAGAATGACCATGGTAGGTTCTTTTTTTACTAAATCTTTTTTGGCAATATCTGAAATTTCTTCTTCAACAATTTCTGTTCTCCTATCGTCACCATATTTATTACTCAGCTCGATTAATTCTTTTTTAATAATTGATAAACGCAATTCTTCACTCTCCAAAATCTTAGTTAGTTCAGTAATTTGTTGATTCAAGGAGTTTTGCTCATCCTTCAGTTTCTTAGTTTCTAAGTTTGTTAAACGTGATAAGGGCATCTCCAAAATAGCCTTAACTTGAATATCACTTAATTTATATTTATCTTTTAACTTGGTTCTTGCATCCTTTGAATCGTTTGAATTCTTGATAATATTTACAACGTTATCTATATCATTTAAAGCAATAATTAAACCATCAACCTTATGTAAGCGATCTTGAGCTTTTTTAACTTGAAAAGCTGCTTTCCTAAAAATAATGTCAGATCGATGCTTAATGTATTCTTTAATTAATTCTTTAAGATTGAGAATTTTTGGTTGTTTTCCATCATTGATTAAAACTAAATTGACAACATTGAAATTTGCAAAGAGTCTTGTACGTTTAAAAAGGGTATTTTTAATAATAGGTGTTTGCGCACCTTTTTTCAATTCTAAAACAATACGCATTCCTTTTCTGTCAGATTCATCTCTTAAATCGCGGATATCCTTTAGAACGCCGTCCCTAATCAATTTTGCGATTCCTTCAATTAAAGTAGTCTTATTTAATAAATAAGGAATTTCTGAAATTATTAGGTTTTTAATTTTTCCTTTTGTTTCTTCTTCAATTCTTCCTCGTAAAGGGATATTTCCTTTACCATATGCATAAGCATTATATATACCTGATGTACTAGTTATAATTCCGCCAGTTGGAAAATCAGGTCCTTTTATCAGTTCCATAAGTTCTACAACGGAAATATCAGGATTATCAATAGTAGAAATAATACCTTGGCATACTTCATTTAGGTTATGAGGAGGCATAGAGGTTGCCATTCCTACTGCTATTCCTTTAGTTCCATTTAATAACATATTTGGAAGTTTTGCAGGTAAATATCTCGGTTCCTTTGAGCTTGAATCAAAATTAGGTTGAAAATTAACAGTTTCTTTTTCTAAATCTTCAATTAATTCATTAGCAATTCGAGATAAGCGTGCTTCAGTATATCGATATGCTGCTGGAGGATCTCCATCAATAGAGCCAAAATTTCCTTGAGGATCTATTAATGGATATCTTAAAGAAAAATTCTGACCCATTCTTACGAGAGAATTATACACAGCGGCATCCCCATGAGGATGATAATTACCTAGACAATTATGTACTATCATTCCATTTGCAATAAATTGATGATTATCTTTTACTTGAATATCATAAGTTTTTTCCGAACTTTTCTTTATTATTTCTTTTATTTTTATGAAAGAATAATCATTTTGAGTTATCTTATTAATAATATCTAAATATTTTGAACCAATTAACTCCATTTTTCTTTTTATATTTAGAATATTTAATGTTGATTTATATATTCTAATCTCTTCTTTCAGATTTTTCTGATATCTTATTTTTGTACCATCGGGATATTTTATTCCTATACGAATTTTATTTCCATCTTTATCTTGGTACCATCCCCCACCTAAATGTTTTTCAGAAAATTCTGTAAAGATAAATTTTCCCAAATAAGGAATTTCCTCAAACTTAGATGCAATATACTTTCTTTCTTTCTTTAAATTCCTGTTTTTTTTTAAATTTTGAATTTTAATTTGATCTTTTATTTTAGAAAAATCAATTCCAGTTATTTCTAATGAAAAAATATCATAATTTCCTCTAACTAATTTACCTTGAAGATAGTGAGTTTTTTTCTTTTCTAAATAAATACAAGAATTAATTCCAATACTGAATAGTAGTACTTGTAAATCTCTGATAAATCTTTCAAAAATACTACATACGCTTAAAACGCTACGGTTTTTATGAACATGTCCATCTCCTTCCAAAAATCCACTAAAAAAAGCAAAAATAAGATTAGCTGGGGAATTATACAAAAAAGGAGGAATTTTTATATTGTAGGAATATTTATCTTCTAGATTAAATGTATTTATTAATTGAGAGTTAAGTTCATTTTTATTAATTCTGATATAAAAAAAGTTCTCAGTTTTTTTTAATATATTTTCTTTATGATTAAATTTACTAATTAAGATTTTTTGTATTTTTTCAAGAACTTCTATAGTATCAGATGCAATTGCAATTCTATGATACCCGCTTTTATTATCTCTATCAATCCATCCATCAGCTAAAAATAATCCTATAAAATAAGCCAGATCTTCATCAAATAAGATATCTCCTATTCGAATACTATTAGTTGTTGGATTATATTTAGATCTACAAACAATATAATCTCCAATATTAAGTTCATTAGGATTTTTCCAAACATATTTTAGTTCAGGAGTAAAAATTTTAAGCCTTTGGCCTTTTGTACAAACATTTTGAAGACCATTTTCTAATTCTATTTGAAATAACTCTTGTTCTGGCATTTCATATAGTTTAGTTACTTGTTTTGCCCCATTATGTGTATATACTGAGTCACCAATAGAAATATCTTCAATTGATTTTAATCCATTAATAGTATTAACAAGAGTTCCTTTAACAAAACATTCACCAACGATTTTTGCACATTTCACATGAGGACTAGAAAAATCCCAGTTATTATCAGCCATGGCATAGATTAAACGTCGATGTACTGGTTTTAAGCCATCACGAACATCTGGAATCGCTCTACCAATGACTACGGACATAGCATAACCGATATAGCTACTTTTCATTTCTTCTTTTAGTATTACTTCTTGAATATTTTCCTTAATCAAAAAAAAACACCTTACCTTTTATAATATTTATAATTCAGTTAAATTATATATCTAATTCTTTAACTTCATCATAATTTTGAATAATAAACTTTTTTCGGGATGAAACTTCCTTTCCCATCAACTTTGTAAAAATAAGGTCAGTTTCAAGATAATCCTCATATATAACTTTTTTTAGCATTCTCGATTCCCGTTTCATAGTTGTGTCATACAATTCGTCGGGATTCATCTCACCAAGACCTTTATATCGTTGAACTTTTATTGAATTTTCTTTTTTCAACTTATACTTTTTCATGAATTCATTAGTAGTAGCTTCTTTTTCCTTATCACTATATACATATTCCTTTGATTTTTTGTAAGAAACCTTATATAGTGGAGGTACAGCTAAATATAGATGTCCTTCATCTATCAAAGGACGCATATACCTGAAAAAGAAGGTTAGTAGCAAAGTTTCAATATGGTGGCCATCAATATCTGCATCACAAAAGATAATAACTTTATGATATCTCAATTTTTCAGGATAAAATTCTTCTTCTCCTACTCCATGAATCCCTACACCAAGGGCTTTGATAAGCGACTGAATTTCTTTATTTTGTAATATTTTATCGACTCGAGCCTTTTCTACATTTAATATCTTACCTCGTAGTGGCAAGATAGCTTGGTACCCTCTATCCCTTCCCTGTTTAGCTGAACCTCCTGCTGAAGCCCCTTCTACAATAAAAATTTCACACTCCTCGGGAACATTTGAAGAACAATCAGCTAATTTTCCAGGCATTCTGGCACTATCTAGGACTGTTTTTCTACGAGCAACATTTCTTGCTTTTTGAGCAGCTTCTCGAGCCTTTTGAGCGCTAATTGATTTTAAAATTATTTTTTGAGCTTCATTAGGATTTTCTTCTAAAAATGTCAATAATTTTTCAGATAAAATTTGGCTTACAGCTGGGCGAGCTTCAGAATTCCCTAATTTTATCTTAGTTTGGCTTTCAAATTGAGGATCCGCAAGTTTAACAGAGATAATTGCTGACAATCCTTCTCTTGTGTCACTTCCACTTAAAACTAAGTCCTTATACTTTTTTACCATATTGCTTTTTATATAATTATTTAGGGTTCTAGTAAGTGCTGATTTAAAACCAGCTAAATGTGTTCCTCCTTCACTAGTACGAATAGTATTGCAATAAGCTAGAATATTTTCTTGGTAACCTTGATTATACTGCATCGAAATATCCACTTCAACTATTTTTTCATCATGATTATAAATATCACTTAAATTCATTATTTTTTCATGAAGAGGAACTCTATCTTTGTTCAAATATCTTACAAATTCCTTAATTCCACCTTTAAAATAAAATTCTTCTGTTTCTTCTGTAATGTGATCGTGAATTTCGAATCTTGCTTGAGGTGTTAAAAATGCAAGTTCTCTGATTCTATTTGTTATAGTTGAATAATTAAATACTCGCTTGTTTGGATCAAATTCAAAAATTTCAGGATCAGGATAAAAACTTATTTTAGTACCTGAATCTTTATTTTCTATTTTAGTTATTTCTGGTTCTGATGCTTTTTTTCCTCTAGAAAATTTTTGTCTATAAAACGTTCCATCCCGTTTTATCTCTACAATTAACCATTCTGCAAGAGCACTTACAACTGAAAGTCCTACTCCGTGTAATCCTCCTGAAATTCTATAACTTTTACTATCAAATTTTCCACCAGAATGTAGATGCTCCATAATTACTTCAACAGCAGGTTTATTATACTCTGGATGAATACTAAAAGGAATTCCCCTTCCGTTATCTGAAATTTGAACGGAATTATCCTTATTAAAAGTAATTTTTATTATATCTGCGAAACCTGCTAAAGCTTCATCGACAGAATTATCTACAACTTCAAAAATTAAATGATGGAGCCCTCTCTTATTCACATCTCCTATATAAAGTGCCGGGCGTTTTCTTACTCCTTCCAAACCTTTTAATACTTTTATATCTTCAGCGTCATAAGAGTTTTGGTTTAAAATGTTATCGGATAAAGAATTATTTTCTTTTTCGGGCATAAGAAATCGATTCTTAAATTTGAATTGTAAGAGTAAATATATCAAAAATAGTTGAAACTCTATTGAAAATTTAACTATTTACATAATATATAAGGAAATACGCAATTATAAACTTTAGTACACTTTTTTAACATTCAAAAGGAAGAAATATTTTTAATCTTAACCCCAAATTAAAGATAAGTTGATTTTTTAATTTGGATTATCAAATACTATTTAAAAATTAAATGATTTTATAGATAGCGTCTCTATTTTTTAAAATAAAAATTATACAAAATCCTTAATATCTATATATTTCTACGGATTTCTTCAGCCATTTTAACCATTTCTAAAATTTGCTCATTTACATCATGAGTTCGGACAAGATGAGCCCCATTATAAACGGCTATTGCCGTAGAAGAAAGCGTTCCATTCAATCTATTTTCAGGATCGGGAATATTTAAGGTTGCACCAATAAAGGATTTTCTTGAAATTGCCACTAATATAGGTTTATTTAGTTGTCTGAGTTTAAGCAAATTTCCTATTATCTTTAAATCATAAGTGTGTACTCTTTTTTCAACCCACTACCCTATTCCTGGGTCTAAGATTATATTATTCTCATTATAACCACGCGATTTAAGTTTTTTTATAGTTTTTTCAAATTCATTTATAATTTCTTCAATAGTGCATAAATCTCCTGGAACTTTTTTTGAAGCCATAATAATTATAGGGAGATTTCTTTCAATTATAAAATCTGCTAGGGAAGGATCAGTTTTTAAGCAGCTCACATCATTAATAATGATTTTTCTCTTTTCTTTTGTGGCAATATCAAAGGCTTTTTCTGCAACTTCCTTATATTGAGTATCTACTGATATAACAATGTTCTTAGGGATCACCTTACACAGAATTTCCATGGCAAGTGATATCCGATTTAATTCCTCTTCTACAGTTATTTTTTCAGACCAAGGAGCTGTGGATCGCCCACCAATATCAAGTATTTTCGCTCCATTTTTTATCATTTCAGAAGCAGCATCCCTAATTTCTTCAGGTTTACCATAGACTGAACCTTTATAAAAAGATTCTGGGCTTAGATTTATAACCCCCACAATAACAGTGGGAAAGTCATCTCCGATTTCTAAAAGATCAAATATTTTTGTATAAATCTTTTTCATAGCTTATATAGAAAATGAAAAAAATATATCAAATAAGTGTTATTCTTTTATGTGCTATGGAAATATTTTCAATTAAACTTCCTCTAATTAAAAAGAATGATCCAATATTAGAGATTCTCATCCAAAATATTAAAAATGATGGAAAATCCTTAATCGAGGGAGATATCATTGTAATAGCCGAAAAAGTAGTTGCGACTTCTCAAGGCAGAGTAATAAATTTGTCAGAAGTCAAAAAAATCTCTGAACGAGCTAAAGTACTTGCTATAGAGTATGATATGGATGAGAGATATGTGGAGTTGATTCTAAGAGAAGCATCCTTCATTCTCGGAGGGATGAAACATGTTATTTTAGCAAAAGTTAATGACTTTCTTATTGCTAATGCGGGAATTGATCAATCCAATGCGGGTCTTGGTAATGTTGTTCTCTTACCGAAAAACTTAAAGGAACTTGTTTGGAGTTATTGGAAAGAATTAAGAAAAGAATTTAGTATAAAAGATTTAGGGGTAATTATTTCTGATTCGAGAGTACAACCACTTAGGAAGGGAACCATTGGGATAGCCATAGCAACGGCAGGCTTTGAGCCTATTGAAGATCTACGTGGCCATCCTGATCTTTTTGGTAGACCAATGGAGATTACTATGAGAGCTGTAGCAGATGATCTTACGAGTGCTGCTCAATTTCTTTTAAGCGAATCTGATCAACAAACGCCAATTGTTATTATTAGAGGTAGCAATGTAGAATTTACAGATAATCCGAAAATAACACCAGAATTGGCAGCAGAGGAATGCCTTTATATGAATATTTTCTCAAAGTATCTTTTAAAAAAAAAACGAGATAATTAGATTTTTAAAAAGAGATATTTTTTTAAATTGTCTTTTACTTTTTTAATACGAAAATGAAGGAATCAAAATATACAACCATTGAAGAAGCTCTGAAAAAGGCTGCTACAAGTGTAAATTTGAGAGGCTGGGTGTACAGAGAAAGAAAATCGAATAAATTTGTATTTATTGTTTTAAGAGATGAATCAGACATAATACAATGTGTTATATCTAAAAATAAAAATCCAGAACTCTTTGATAAGGCTGGAAAATTAACAATTGAATCCTCAGTCAAGGTTTCAGGTGAATTAAAGAAGGATGAAAGAGCTCCCACTGGTTATGAAGTTTCTGTATCTGATTTGGAAATTATTCAAATAGCCGAACCATTTCCAATTACAGAACACCAATCACCTGAACTTTTATATGATAACAGACACCTCTGGTTAAGATCAAGAAAATTAACCGCAGTTTTGAAAATTCGACACACGATCGTTGGGGCGATTCATGAGTTTTTTAGAAGTCGGGGATATTACGAATTTGACGCACCAATATTTCAACCAAGCATGTCCGAAGGTGGTGCTACATTATTTGAAGTTAAATACTTTAAAGATATAGTATATCTAAGTCAATCATGGCAATTATATGCCGAGGCAGGAATCTTTTCATTAGGTAAGATTTACAATATGAGCCCAACTTTTCGAGCTGAGAAATCAAAAACTTCAAGGCATTTGTCAGAGTTTTGGATGGCTGAAATGGAAGCTGCGTGGATGGAACTTGATGAAGTAATCGAAGTTGCAAAAGATGAAATTCGGTTTATTGTACTAGAAGTTTTAAAACATAATAAGAAAGAACTTGAAATTTTAAAGAGAGATGTTAAGCAACTTGAGCATTATTCGAACGCAGAATATCCTACAATTAAGTATAGGGAAGCTTTAAATATCCTTAATAACAATTATCAAATGAATGTTCCATGGGGAAAAGATTTAAGAACCCTTGAAGAAGCAAAAATAGCTGATCATTTCAAAGTTCCAGTTGTTATTACACATTATCCTACAGAAATTATGGGATTTTATAAACCGCCCGACAAGGAAAATCCTAAAGAAGCATTATGTTTTGATATGTTAGCCCCAGAAGGATATTGTGAAATAATTGGAGGGTCAGAAAGAAGTTTATTAGTTAAAAACATGATGGAAAGACTAAGAAAAGAGGGAGAAAATCCAGAAACTTACGATTGGTATTTTGATTTGAGACGTTATGGCAGTGTTCCTCATTGTGGTTATGGAGTAGGAGTGGAGAGGGTCGTTTCCTGGATCTGTAGGTTAGATAATATTAAAGATGCCATTCCTTTTCCAAGGACTATGCTAAGAAAAACACCTTAATAAATTAAACTGATTGTGACTCTTTGGCTTTAATCATTAACTGTTTCTTATTGATTATATTGATCCAAAATAAAATCAAACGATCTCAATATACAACCAATCAAATTTTTTAGAAATGCATAATTATTATCATTGAATTATTTTAAAGATACTTATTCTAATTCTTTCAAAAATATGGTCTGTCATAAATGGAACTCTATAATTACATGGGATATGAACTAATTGAAAAAATAAAAAACAAAGAAATTACGATACAAGATGTAATTCAAACATCCTTTGACAGAATTAAGGCAACTGACAACCTTATTCATTCTTTTATTAGTCAATCAAAAGATACAGCACTTAAAAAAGCAAAAAAGTATGATGATACAATGCAAAAAGGTAAACTGCTTGGAAGACTTTATGGTTTACCTTTAGCAAATAAAGATTTAATCTGCATAAAAGAATTTCCGACGACTTGTTGTTCAAAAATACTAAGGGGTTATCATCCTCCATATAATGCTTTCGTCATTGAACGTTTAATTGAGCAAGAGGGAGCAATACATATTGGAAATACAAATATGGATGAATTTGCAATGGGAGGATCTACGGAAACGAGTTCTTATGGTCCTACGTATAATCCTTGGGATTTAACTAGAGTGTCAGGAGGATCGAGTGGAGGATCTGCCGCATCTATTGCATCAGGACAAGCTATATTTTCACTAGGAAGCGATACAGGAGGCAGCATTAGATGTCCCGCATCTTTTTGTGGAGTAGTAGGATTAAAACCTACATACGGCAGAGTTTCGCGCTATGGATTAGTTGCATTTGCTAATTCATTGGATCAAATTGGTCCTATTACAAAGTGTGTACATGATTCAGCATTAATGCTTGAAATTATTTCAGGTAAAGATCCTCTCGATTCTACTTCAGTAGATATTAAAGTAGATAAATATACAGAAGAAATCAAAAAACCCATTGAAAAAAAAATAATTGGAATTCCAAAAGAGTTCTTTAGTGAGAACATTGACAATGAAGTTAAAAGCTCTGTAAAAAAAGCTATTAAAAAATTAGAAAGTTTAGGAGTAAATACAGTTGATGTGACAATTCCACATCTTGAATATACAGTTGCCACGTATTATTTACTCTGTATGAGTGAAGCAAGCTCAAATCTAGCGAGATATGATGGACTAAGGTATGGAATAATGAATGATGATCTTTCCGGTGATGTTTTTGATGTTTTTGCTAGGACGAGAAGTGAAGGATTTGGACCAGAAGTAAGGCGGAGAATTTTTTTAGGCACCTATGTATTATCAGCAGGATATTATGATATGTTCTATATTAAAGCTCTTAAAGTAAGATCTCTAATAAAAAACGATTTTGATGATGCATTTAAAAAATGCGACTCTATTGTTTGCCCAACAATGCCATTAACAGCATATAAAGTAGGGGAGTTAATTGATGATCCTTTACAAATGTATATAGCAGATATTTTAACCTGTCCTGTTAACCTTGTGGGTATCCCAGCTTTAACAATCCCATGTGGTTTTGATAATAATAATTTACCAATAGGATTTCAAATTATTGGGGATTATTTCGATGAAAAAGGAATTCTTAATATTGGTTATCAACTTGAACAAGAATTAAATATTTATCGAAAAATTGCACCAGTTATAAAAGGAGGCAAATAATTTGAGCAGTCAAAATAATAAGGTGATAATTGGATTAGAAGTACATATTCAATTAACTAATCTCAAAACAAAACTTTTTTGTAGCTGTAAAAATGATTATCGTGAGGCAGAACCGAATACCCATGTATGTCCTATATGTATTGGTTTGCCGGGTTCGCTTCCAGTAGTTAATAAGAAATCTATTGAATTTGCAACTAGGTTAGCTTTAGCCTTAGAATGCAAGATCAATCTTCAATTTTGGTACTTCAGAAAGAACTACCATTATCCCGATCTTTCAAAAGGGTTCCAAATTAGTCAGTATAATAAAGCAGGGGGCAAAGCTTTTGCAGATGGTGGAAAAATCACTATAAAATTAAATGATCATAAAAAAGATATAATTCTGAATCGAATTCATCTTGAAGAGGATCCTGCACGGTTAGTACATAAGGGAAGCATAGCGACTTCACCATACACTTTAGTAGATTACAATCGTTCAGGTGTTTGCTTGATTGAAATAGTTTCTGAACCCGTTATTAGTTCTCCAGAAGAAGCTCGTGAATTTTTGAAAAAACTAAAATCAATTGTTCAATATACCAGAATTTCAAATCTCGAACTTGAAGGTTCAGTGAGAGTTGATGCTAATATTTCGATAAAGGGTTATGAACGTAGTGAAGTTAAAAATATCACCAGTTTTAAAGAAGTTGAAAGAGCTTTAAGACATGAAATTATAAGGCAAAAAAATTTAATTAAAAGAGGAAAAAAATTAACACAAGAAACGAGACATTGGGATGATAAAAGAAGGATCACAATTTCATTACGAACAAAAGAATTTGAAGCTGATTATCGCTATTTTCCTGAGCAAGATTTAGTTCCAATAGAAATAGATAATCACTATATTCAGCAAGTAAGAAATAATCTACCAGAAATGCCTAACGAGAAATCATTAAGACTTCGTAGAGATTATAATTTATCAGAATTTGACTCAGATAATTTAGTTTTAGATAAAAATATTGCTGAATTTTATGAAGAGGGTGTAAATTCTGACCCTTCATTCGGACCAAATGAATACAAGCAATTTTGTAATTGGCTGATGAATGATATATCTAGGAAGTTAAATGAGCAAAATAAAACTATAAAAGATACAAAGCTTCACCCTAGACAAGTAGTTGATTTAATCAACCATATCAAAAAAGGAAAAATAACTACCAAAATCGCAAAAAGCATTATAGACGACATAATGAATGGCTTCTCAATTTCAAGTATTATTGAAAATAAAGGTAAACAAAGAATTTCAGATGAAAAACTCATTGAAGGGTTATGTAGAGATGTTATTAATGAAAACTCTAAAATCGTTAAAGATTGCCATGAAAATCTAAAAGCAATCGAGGCTTTAATTGGAAAGGTAATGCAAAAAACTAAAGGTCAGGCCGACCCAATAATAACTCGAAAAATACTTATTGAACTTTTAAAGGAAACAGGGATAAAAGATTAAAAAGAAAGTTTTTTAAACAAATTATTTATTCAAAATCCTTATAAGTAAAAAAAGAGGAAAATGGTTATATCACATCTTCTAGAGCTGAACTAGCAGCATCTAACTTAAGATTGATTATACCTAATTTTGTTTCCTTAGTAGTAATAATACACAAAATACTTCCTTTAATCTCACTAAAAAGTATTTTTCCCTTCTCAGATTCAATAATAGCGCTGAAGAATTGCCCTTGTTCTAATTCTTTTGACGCCCTCTGGCTAGCTTTCAATATTAAGGTGACCATTGCGGCAACTGCTTCTTGATCTACCCAACCTGGCAAAGCACTACCTTTAATTAGTCCAAATTTTTCAATTAAAACAGCTCCATGAACTCCCTTTATTGATTTTAGAGAATTGAGAATACCAGTTATTTCTTCACTCATTTGACTTAATTAATTTATTTTTTGTGATGAAAAAATTAATTCTTTATTTATAATGTAAGGTTCAATTATATTTAAGTTTAGAAATTTTACTCAAAAAAGCTATCTTTTCTTCTATTTTAAAATAAAATGTTAAAAGTTTAGATCAGATAATCATGTTCTAATCATATTTAAGTGTGAAATATTAGGATTTTTATTAAGTTTTAATGAAACCACCATGGAAACGGGATTCTAACGGATAAGGAAAACGATGGAACGTACGAAGATAGTAAGCATAACTTATAGTCATTGTGAGTCTATTATGAACAAGATTTAGTAGATTTGGTTAATATTAATTTTTAGTAGATGATTGTAGACGCTATTAAATCCATTTTTTAAAGATTTTTCTTATGAAATCAATTTCAATAGGAGTCATCGAAAACTTTAGCAAATTATGAATAGATTTTTCACGAAATATTATGCAGGTTTTCCAACATATAGTGAAGTAAAATTTTCTTGGACACGCATAAACGTTCCTCAAAACGGCAGAGATGAACCAATATTTTTATTAAGAAAGGAGAATCTACATACATCTATTATGGTTCACTAAAAAGAAATAAATATAAATATTTTAATTTTGATATTTATTATGATAGATTTTATAACTGAAGTCGATCAAAAATTATAAAAATATTGAAGTGAAATTTGTGAGAAAAGAAGTCGATAAAGCTAAAAAGGTATTTAAAGAAGCATTTGAAGCACTTAGTGATTATTTTGAAGAAAAACGGTCTGATATTATCATAGAAAAAGATAAGAAAGCTAAGAAGGGAAAAGTTGCCTTAGCTAAATTTTCGAAAGGGTTGATAGGTAAGACTGACAAAATTAATTTTAGAATACTTATCGGAGAAAAGAAAGAGATGGGTGATTCTATATATGAGGCCATCTATTTAAGTGATAAAAAGGAACCGAAGATCTACGTATTTGAAGTAAATAAAGGAAAAGCTTGCAGTACTATTTTAACAAATTTTAAAGAAGAAAACTGGAATGGGTATAAAAAAACCCAAAAATATAAATCTTTAACGAAATTCTTAGAAACTGCCTATAAGAATGGGATTAATTATAAGGGAAAAAAGGAAAAAAAAGAAGATGCCTTAAATGTTTTAATTAAGGGGTTAAAAAGATCCTTAGAAGCAGTCGGTAACGATGAAAAAGAAAGAGGAAGGGGTGCTGGACCTACAGCAAAAAAGATAGCAAAAGCAATAGCTATAGCGGCAGTAACTACAATTGTATCTATAATTTTAACTCCTGCAGTAGGTATTATTGCGCAGGAAGTCATAAGCGGAGGTAGTATTACTGGTGATTTATTAGGTTCTGCTGCTCAGGCTGCTGGAGAAGGATTAAAGAGTCTAGCTGATCCAGTTGGAATGGCCAAAAGGGTTGTTAAAAAAGTAATAACAAAAGGAAAGGATCTACCTGGTTCTGACAATTAATAAAAAATATCAAAACTTTCTTAAGTCATTATTTTTTTATTATTTTAGATTCAGATGGGAAGCCTAAACTTAGAGTTCTTTTAAGAAAAAATTCTTTTGAAGGATCAGCCTATGTCAGACAAATTTCAGTTTTAGAGGTAAAAGATTTAAAAAAACAAATAAAAAATAGAAATGAATTTCAAGCACTATTGAAAAG
>LAZR01001199.1_pt1 | contig 16821 bp, 15 predicted proteins | sample 329461 | NCBI WGS metagenome assembly LAZR01 (sample SAMN03002196, study PRJNA259156) | marine sediment metagenome | biome: sea floor; feature: Hydrothermal impacted sediments; material: marine sediment; isolation source: Loki non-amplified sample from Loki's castle hydrothermal vent sediment ...
AATGCAAAATTACAAAGAGAATTAGGGGGAAATCCTTCAGTGTGTTCGGTGTATAAATACCATTTTATGCTTTTCACATTAGATGATAATGAACTTAGAAGTATTCAATCAAAATGTCTTGGAGGAGAGCTACTTTGTGGAGAATGTAAAAAAGATCTGACACAAAAAATCAACAACTTCCTTAAAGAGCACCAAAAACAGAGAGAAAAAGCGAAGGACACTATAGAAGATTATCTACTAAAAGAAAAAGTAGATTTAAAATATTTAGTAAAAAAATAAGGAAATCTATTTAAATATTAAAGAGAACTATAATAATTCTTAAAATGGTATAACATTGAAACAAATTCTATCCCTTTTGCTGTTAAAATAAACCTAGTAGGAGTAGGAGCTTATTCCACTCATGACTGCCCAAAGTTGATTATTTTCAATTGCCTTGAAAACATATTGTAAATCATGATGCCCAAACATTATTTTTCTCCTCATAAATCGATTCTCTTGAATCTTTTGCATTATCTTTTCATCTATTTCTTCAATTCCGAACTCTTTAATTAATCGTATATAATCTTCTCCTACAATTGCGGAAGAACCCCATGGATCAAGTTTAAAATCGTTACCCATTTTTATCTTCATTTTTTTATACTTATTACTACTAAAAATAAATACAAATAATAAATTTTGATAAGAATGAAAAAAAATTCTGAGGAAAAAATCAAAGAAGTTATTGATAAGTTAGACTTTTCGAAAATTGAAGGAAAATTGATACCCGTAATTACACAGGATTACCATTCTAATGAAGTTTTAATGCTTGCTTTTGCCAATAAAATTGCGATTGAAAAAACATTGGAAACAGGAATAGCTCACTATTATTCTAGATCTCGACAAAAAATTTGGAAGAAAGGAGAGACAAGTGGACATATTCAAGAAATTAAGGAAATCCTAACAGACTGCGACAATGATTCCATTTTGATTAAAGTACAACAAACTGGAGCTGCTTGTCATAAAGGGTACTATAGTTGCTTTTATAAAAAAATTGAAAAGGGAGATTTTAGCATAATTGGGAATAAAGTTTTTAATCCTGATGAGGTTTATTAGACAAAATCTAAAAAGTTTTCACCAAAAATCAGATTTTTATAAACATTTATATATTTTTCAAAATAAATCTTATTGTTTTTTAAAATATTTATTAAAAATTAGTTTGAAAAAGGTTTTCAAAGTAAAATTAAAAGGCTGATATTCTGTGAAGAAAGAGAAAGCTCTTGATGAAATCGATAAAAATATTCTAAGAATTTTACAAGCGAATGCGCGCACGAGTTATAGAGAGATTCAAGATAAATTAGGGATCTCTATTGGTACAATTCATAATAGAATTTCAAAGCTAAAGGAGAGTAAAGTCGTTGAGGGTTACACCTTACGACTCAACAATGAAAAATTAGGGTATAAGTTATCCTTTTTAATAAGAATCAATATCGATGGCAAGCACACAGAGCAAGAGCTAAAAGAGCTTACTAGAATACCAGAAGTGTGTTCCATCTTTCATACTACTGGTGAACAATCTGCTGCATTGATTTGTCGTTTTAAAGAATCTAACGATGTACATGACTTCATAAGACGATTAAATGAAAAGAGATATATCACCAGGACTAATTCAAATATGATTTTAAAGGAATATAAGAACACTTCCTTTGTGGAGATTTAAAATCGTTTTTGCTATAAATCTTTAAATTGCTTATTAGTAAAATGTCCATTAAAAATTCAGAAAACTTTTTTTAATTGATTGAATTAAAATTATTTATAAAGAACTCTAAGTCATAAAATAAAAACTTACAAAAAGGTCAAAAAAAAAATGTCTAGTGTACCGATATTAATACTTAAAGAAGGAACAGAAGAAGTTCGAGAGAGAGAAGCACGCAAACAAAATATTTCAGCCATGGTTGCCATTGCTGAGATGATTCGTTCTACTCTTGGTCCTAAAAGTATGTCAAAAATGCTGGTCGATTCCATGGGAGATGTTACTATTACTAATGATGGAGCTGAAATCCTTAAGGCTATAGATATTGAAAATATAGCTGCTAACATGATGGTAAATGTAGCCAAATCCATCGACGATTATATTGGAGACGGAACCACCTCAGCTGTGATTTTTTCAGCATCTCTATTAAGCAATGCTCTTGATTTAATCGAACAAGATATCCATCCAAAACCGATTATACATGGGTATAAATTAGCTTCTGATAAAGCCCTTGAAATCATAAAGACAATTTCTGAAACAATTTCCGAAACTCCAGATGAAATTCTTAAGAATGCTGCAAAAACAGCAATGAATGCTAAAGATATCGCACCCTTAAAAGATTTTTTCGCAGACTTAGCTTTAAAAGCAGTTAAACAGATTACTGACAATGATGGGAACACATTTGCAAAAGTATCCGATGTGAAAATTGTAAAAGCTCCTGGAAAATCTCTAAAGGATACCACATTAATAAATGGTGTATATATTTCTAAAGACAAGGTTAATATCATGATGCCTGAGATGATAAAGGATGCGAAAATTGCAGTCATCAGAAAAAAGCTTGATGTGAAAAAAACAGAATTCGACGCTCAGATTCGAATAACAAGCCCAACAGAGATTCAAAAATTCCTTGATCAAGAAGAAAAAATTCTTATAGATTATCTGGCTATTTTTAAGAATTTGGGAGTTAATGTTATTGTCAACAGTAGTGATATTTCAGATAAATTCGGCGCTTTTTTAGCTAGAGAAGGAATAGCTGCCATAAAGAGTGTTGGTGAAAGTGATTATAAATCAATAATTAAAGCAGTAGGGGCAAAACTGGTCGATGATTTAACCAGTTTAAGTGAAGATGATTTAGGATTTGCAGAAAAAGTGCAATTCGAGAAAATTGGTGATGATGATTATACATTATTCTCTGGATGCAAAAATCCTAAGTCTGTTTCTATTTTGCTTAAAGGGGGTTTAGACAAGATCCTAAGTACAGCAGAAGTATCATTACATGACGTATTATCAGTAATTGCTAAAATTATGGATACTAAGACCGTTGTTGCAGGTGGAGGAGCAATTTACATTGAACTTGCAAAAAGAATTAGAGAGTATGCGACTAATATTGGTGGTAAAGAACAATTAGCGGTTTCTGCATTCGCTCTATCTCTCGAAGAAATCCCAAGGACGTTAATACAAAATGCGGGTTTAGAAGAAATTGAAAAGATTACAGAATTAAGGGCTCTACATAAAGGAGATAGCGATAAATGGATTGGAATTGATACTATTACTAACACAATTGGAAATAATTTCACAAAAGGAATTATAGAACCTGCTGAATTAATTAATCATATTTTGAAATCAGGTAGTGAATTGGCAACTCTAATTCTAAGAGTCGATAGAATCATAAGTTCAAAAGGTTCTAGACCACCGGGTTTATAAATATATTCTTATTTTTTTTTATTCTTTTTTATGAATAAAGATATGAAACTACACTTTATTTTTAATTCTGAGAGCTGTTCTTCAAGTTTAGAAAAAGTTAATATAGTTACAAGATTTCCACTACAACATTAAGAACCGTTTGAAATTAGTAGAACAAAAAAGTAAGTGATCCTAACATGATTGAAAGCATAAATCAACCTAATATTGAGAAATTGAAAGCCTTAAACAATGAGCATATTTTAAAAATTGTAAATGAATTTGTTAATATTTGTAAACCGGCAACAGTTACTGTAATTACTGATTCAGAGGAAGATATTGAATATTGTCGGAAGAAAGTTATTGAAACTGGCGAAGAAGCAAGATTAGCAACAAAAGGTCATTCGATCCACTATGACGGATTCTCTACAATGTCAAACCACGACCAAGCAAGAGATAAATCTAATACAAGAGTTTTAGTTCAAAAAGGGAATTATTCAAGCCCATGGATAAATACTATTGATAGGGAGAAAGGCCTTAGAGAAATTTTAGAATATATGGAGGGTTGTATGGAAGATCGAGAGTGCTTAGTACGTTTTTTTTGTTTAGGTCCCAAAAATTCCAGATTTTCAATTCTTGCCCTTCAATTGACCGATTCATTTTATGTAGCTCATTCAGAAGACATTCTCTATAGAGCTGGATATGAGGAATTTAAAAAATTAAATGGTTCTGATAATTTCTTTTCTTTTATTCATTCGGCTGGAGAGGTAACAGATAACCCTCCAGTCACCAAAGATCTTAACAAGCGTAGAATCTATGTTGATTTACAAGAGAGAAGGGTTTTATCTTGCTACAATCAGTATGCTGGGAACTCGTTAGGTTTAAAAAAACTTGCTCTTAGACTTGCAATCGATAAATCAAACAAAGAAAACTGGTTAGCAGAACATTACTTTATTCTAGGCATACATCCGAAAGGAAAGAATCGAGTAACTTTTGTGTGTGGAGCCTATCCTTCTGGTTGTGGAAAAACTTCTACAGCAATGCTCCCAGGGCAAACTATTATAGGTGATGATATTGCTTATCTTCGAAAATGGGAAGATGGATATGCACACGCAGTTAATATTGAACAAGGTCTTTTTGGAATAATTAAAGATGTAAATCCCAAAAATGATCCAGTGATCTATGAAGCAATAACAACTCCGAGGGAAACAATTTTTTCCAATGTGCTTATCAAAGATGAAATTCCTTATTGGATTGGCGATGGAAGAGATGTTCCAGACGATGGAACTAATTTTTCTGGTAAATGGTTCAAAGGAAAGAAAGATAAAAATGGGATAAAAATACCACATGCCCACCCAAATGCGCGTTATACAATTCGTATTGAAGAATTATCGAATGCAGACTCAAATCTGCATAATCCTGACGGTGTACCAATAAGTGGAATATTTTATGGTGGTCGAGATAGTAATACAATGCCACCCGTCTTAGAAAGTCTAAACTGGGATCATGGAGTTTATTTGGGGGCTACAATAGAATCTGAAACTACTGCTCAAACGATAGGTGCTGAAGGCGTTAGAAAAGCCCAACCAATGGCAAATCTAGATTTCGTAGTTGTACCTCTAAGCTTGTATTTTAAAAACCATCAACAATTCGGGAACACCTTAAGTAATCCACCTAAAGTGTTTTCTATGAATTACTTTTTAAAAAATGAGAAAGGAAAATACCTCAACGACATACTAGATAAGCTGTGTTGGGTTATCTGGGCAGAAGGGAGAATGCAAGGAGAATTTGATGCGATAAAGACAACAATTGGTTATATTCCACTTTATAGTGATCTAAAAGATATCTTCAAAATATATTTAAACAAACAATATAGGGAAGAAGATTATATTGAGCAATTTTCAATAAGGATCGAGAAACTTTTAGAGAAAATCACTCGAATTGAAGAAAACTATAAAAAAGAGCCTGATATCCCTCAATTCTTTTGGGAGATACATTTCCAACAAAAAGCAGATCTCACAAATTTGAAAAAAAAATGTAACGATGTTCTTATTTCCCCCTTCGAAATTGTTAAAGAAAGTTAAACTAAATGTTTGAGCCCCGATCTGACTTTAAAGGTCTTATTCAGTCTGTCAACCTCAATAAATCTTTTTAATTCGAGGTTGTTAAGTAAATCCCTCATTTCGCCAACATTCTTCTCGAGTTTATCTCCTAAACCTTTGATATCAGTTTCATATGATCGGAGAGTCTGTATTAAGGATGAATATTCTTCATAAATCTCGTTGACTAAATAAGTTATCGACTCTTTAATATTTTGATCAGTTTTCGTACTACTGGGGAAAATAGTGTTCCTTTCAGGTAAATAGTTTTGAGCACGAATTGTTTCTGGAGTTCTTGCTCCATCTATATCTTGTTTATTAGCAAGAAAAACTAAAGGGATGTTAGGCAACAATTTTCGAATAGAATTTAATATAATAATTGCGCTATCGTCTTTCTCAGGATGAGCTGCATCAAATATAAATATAATCCCATCGGCACCCCCAGTAACTATATTTCTCATTGCTTTGAATCTGAGAAGTCCAGGTGTGCCAAATAGAAAACAATCAAACCCATTTAATTTCAGTGAACCCAAATCCATACCAACAGTGTAATATTTCTCATCTTTACCCTTTGCTTCTACATTCAGAGCATTTTCATCTAGCTTTTTTATGTAGCTTGATTTTCCCGACTGTTGGGGTCCTGAAACGACAATTTTAATTTAGTATCACCACAATTATTTCAATGCAATTATTACTTAACTTTTTTTATTTTATATGGTTTTATTATTCAGATATTATAATATAAGTTTCCTATTATAATTTTGATCTTTAATTTTTGTTATAAATATAAAAATCATTAATTTCTTATCAATTTTTCTGATGCAATTGGATTGGTTGGTTATACCCAAAATTAGAAATGTTTGGGGGAAAAACTAATTATTTTCAATCTTTTGAGTCGTCAATGAAATACACAGAAAGGTCAATATTCATTAGTTTTTTGACAGTTTTATTACCTTATATTCAATTTTTAATAAGTGATTTGTAAATGAGTAAAATTGATAATTTGATTCTTGATCATGATTAATAATTCACATTTTCACTAAAAAATCGATATATAATTGATGAAATTAGTCGTAGTACAAAAACTTTATATGGAATTCCGTCGGAAATATTCATTAATTGACTTTAATAACTTATCAAACTGAATCGCAATTTTCAAATTTAAAAGAATATTCCTAAAAATTAGTATTAAAACGCAATTTAAAACGAAAAATTGATGGAAATAAAGAAATCATGAAAAATAGCAATATTTTAATTATCGGTGCAGGTATAAGTGGAATAGAATCGGCATTAACTCTAGGTGAACAAGGATATAGGGTAATTCTAGTAGAAAAATCTCCTTCTGTTGGAGGCCGAATGGCACAACTCGACAAAACTTTTCCTACTTTAGATTGCAGTATATGTATTCTTGCTCCCAAGATGGTAGAAGTGTCTAGACATCCTAATATAGAACTCCTTGCTTACTCTGAAGTACAAGAAATTTCAGGCCAAGAAGGAAATTTCAATGTTAAAATCCTAAAGAAAGCTAAGTATGTTAATTGGGATGCTTGTACGGGTTGCGGACAATGCATGGAAAAATGCCCGATGAAGAAGATACAATCGGAATTTGAAGAAAGTATGGGTAATCGAACTGCCATTTACATCCCATTTCCCCAAGCTGTACCAAGAAAAGCTATTATTGATGCGGAAAAATGTTTGTATTTAACAAAAAATGCCTGTAAGCTTTGTGAAAAAGAATGTGAGGCTGGTGCTATTACTTGGGATATGCAGGATGAAGTCGTTGAATACAATGTTGCTTCTATCATATGTGCAACGGGATTTGATCTCTTAGATCCAAGCATTCTTGATCGATATCATTATGGGGAATATCCAAATGTAATTACTGCTATGCAGTATGAACGGTTATTAAGTGCATCTGGTCCCACTGAGGGTGAATTGCTACGACCTTCAGATAAAGAACATGTGAGAAATATATGCTTTATTAGTTGTGTAGGCTCTAGAAACATCGATCTATGTTCTTACTGCTCTAAGTTTTGTTGTATGTATCAAACTAAAGAAGGTGTAGTCACGAGAGAACATTCCCCTGACACTAATGTCACAATTTTCTTTAATGATATTAGAGTTATTGGTAAGAATCAAGAGGAATTTATTGAAAGGGCAAAGAGGGATTATGGTCTTGTCTATTATAGGGGGATTCCTGGAGATATACGCCAAAATCCAAAAACCAATAATCTCTATGTAAAACATGCAAATCTAGATACAGGTGATGTTGAAGTTAATGAGTTTGACTTAGTTGTTCTCGCAAACGCTGTTATTCCTCGAAAAGATGCTAACCAATTGGCGAAGATTTTAGGAATTGAACAAAACGAGTTTGGATTCTTCAAAACCAAGGACAGCACAGAGGATCTACGTTCTACCAGAGAGGGAATTTACGTAACTGGTTCGTGTCAATCTCCTGATGATATTGCAAATTCTGTAGCAAAAGCGTGTGGAGCGGCTGCTTTAGCTGCAACTCATGCCGTTCCTTTAAACAGTGAGGAAATAAAAGTTGAACTACCACCTCTTAAAATTGTAAAACCAAAGGATGAACCTCGTATTGGTGTATTCGTTTGTCGATGTGGTAGTAACATTGCTGGATATATTAATGTTCCAACCTTAGTAGAATATGCAAAAACTCTTCCAAATGTAATATTTTCTATGGAAAATAAATATAGCTGCTCTCAATTAACTCAAGATGTTATTAAAGAAAAGATTGAAGAATTAAATTTAAACCGAGTTGTAGTTTCGGCATGTACACCAAGAACTCACGAACCTTTATTCCAAAAAACCATTAGAGAAGCAGGTTTGAATGAATACTTATTTAATTTCGTGAGTATTAGGGAATTAGATTCATGGGTACACATGAACGATAATCCTAGAGCAACCGATAAGGCAAAGGACCTTATTAGAATGGGAGTAGCTCGTGTCGCAGCACAAAAAGCAGAATTAAAAATCAAGAGTGAAGTTGTTCCTGAAGCTTTAGTAATTGGTGGTGGAATAACTGGAATAAGTGCCGCTTTGGAAATCGCTAATAAAGGATTTAAAGTACATTTAGTAGAAAAAGATAATAAATTAGGGGGTCAATTAAACTTAATTTATAAAATTAATTTCGACAGAATTGATTCACAGAACTTCTTAAATACGAAATTAAAAGAATTTAATGAACAGAAGAACATTATAGTCTATCTAAATTCAAATGTCACTGATGTTAAAGGTTCAATTGGAAATTTCAAAGTTATAGTTAAAGATAGAATTGAAGGAAAAGATACTAACTTGAATGTTGGTACAATTATTACTGCTACGGGAGCTTATGAGTATAAACCCAATGGATGGTACCACTATGGTGAAAATGCTAATGTTATGACTCAACTAGAATTATCTGAAAAACTTCGGAATAATGAACTGCAGGATGGGCAAACTTTTGTTTTTATCCATTGTGTGGGTTCTAGACAGCCAGAAGGTGGAAATGGGGTTACTTATTGCTCATTAATATGTTGCTCAGAATCAATTAGACATGCTTTATATGTAAGAGAAACATACCCAAATTCCACAATTTATGTGTTATATAGAGATATCCGGGTGGGCACTCACGAAGAACAATATTATTGGAAAGCACGTGAGGACGTAAATTATATAAGATTTACCGAATACCCTACTGTCAATCCTAATAATGGTGAGTTAAAGGTAGTAGTTAAAGATATTTTGACGCAGATTGACCTCACTATCAAAGCTGATAAAGTGGTTTTATCTACTCCTCTAATACCTCATGATACTCAAAAATTAGGTGAAATGATTAAGTGTGCTCGTGATCAAAATGGTTACTTTCTAGAGGCTCACGTGAAATTGAGACCAATAGATTTTGCCACGGGGGGTATATACCTAGCTGGTACTTGTCATGGCCCTAAAGGAATTGCAGATTCAATTTCGCAAGGTCGAGGTGCGGCAGCTCATGCTTTAATTCCATTAATCTCAGGTGAAGTGGAAAATGAACCGCTCGTTTCGATCGTAGATCCTGCTTTATGTATAGCTTGCCAAAAATGTGAAGAAGTATGCAACTTTGGAGCAATCGGAGTTAATTTTGATAATGATATATTGGTTTCAGAATCCAATCCGCTTTTATGCAAGGGATGCGGAGATTGCTCTGCGGCATGTCCAGCAGGAGCGATAACGATGAGCCATTTCGCAGATAATCAAATTATTCCAATGATTCGTGAAGCTGTGAAAGGCGATTATATAGATGAGAGACCTAGAATTGTAGCTTTCTTGTGTAATTGGTGTAGTTATGCAGGAGCTGATACATGTGGAGTTAGCCGTTTCCAATATCCAACCAATATTCGGCCAATCAGAGTTATGTGTACTGGTAGAATACCAAAAAGATTTATTTTACAAGCATTTTTAGAAGGTGCTGATGGAGTCTTTGTCGGAGGGTGTCATATTGGTGACTGTCATTATTTAGAAGGCAATTATGATATGTTACAACGTTATAATGAACTTAAAGATATACTTGAAAGTGTGGGAGTCAATTCCGATAGATATCACCTTGAATGGATAAGCGCATCAGAAGGAAAACGATTCTCTCAGGTTGTTACTGAATTTGTTAACCAAATTAAAGAGCTGGGACCGCTTTCTCAAACAGGGGATAAAATTGAAAAAAAAGAAAAAGTTAAGGAGAGTGCATAAAAAGTGGTAGAAATGATAAAAAAAGATGCTAAGGATTTAGATCATCAGTTTCGCTATGAAATTAGCAAAAAAGTTGGAGCAAAATCACTTTTAAACTGCATTCAATGTGGGGTTTGCAGCTCCGGCTGTACTGTGACGGAATATGTGGATATGCAACCTCACAGAGTTGTTGCATCTTGTTTATTAGGGTTAAAAGATGAAGTACTTGCAAGTAAGGCAATATGGACATGTTCTTTATGCCATAGATGCACTGAGAGATGCCCTAAAAATGTGGATTACTCTTTTATTCTTGCTCTTCTTCGAAATATGTCGGTTAAAGCAGGGAGAATCCCTAAAGAATACTCAGGGACTGTAGTAACGATCTATAATAATGGATTTGTAATACCATTTACCGGTGGACTAAAGGCTAATATAGATAGAAGAAGAACTAGAATGGGATTGCCTGAATTTATTGGTCCCAACCTTGATGAAATAAGATTTATCATCGAAGAAACAGGATTAGGTGATCTCGCAAAAAAAAAGGAGGGTGAATAAAGATGGAACTTGCATTATATTTGGGGTGTACAATACCTTTAAAGATGCCTCATTTAGAGAAAGCGTTTAGGGATGTAGCAAGCATTTTAGATTTAAGATTGAAAGAAATGGTGGGTGTGAGCTGTTGTCCTGAACCTGTATCTTTGCAATCATTAAATATTGATACATGGGTTACTTTAGGAGCAAGAAACTTGGCGATTGCTGAAAGAATGGGCTTAGATATTCTCACCATCTGTTCAGGTTGTTATGAAACATTAAAAACGGTTAGCGTATTACTTGAAGAAGATGAGAAATACTTAGAAAAAATTGAAAGAATACTAAAGAAAATTAATTACAAATATTCTGGAAAAACTAAAGTGTATAGTTTCGTAGAATTATTTAGTCAACAAGAATGGTTGGATAAAATCAAAAATTTAATAATAAAACCCCTAGATAACCTAACTCTCGCTGTCCATTATGGATGTCATTTAATAAGACCTAGTAAAATTATGCAATTTGATCACCCAGAGAAACCTGAAAAAATAGATATAATTCTTGAAGCCCTCGGAGCTAAAACAATAGATTTTGCTAGTAAATTAGAATGTTGTGGGTTCTGTGCTCGATTACAAGAAGAAATAGGTGAAAACTTAGTCGAAGATAAGATGACAGAATTATGTGAACTTGAAGAAGAAGTTGATGCCTTAATTACTGTGTGCCCTGCATGTACAACTCAGTATGATCGAAAGGAAAAAATAATATCTCGAAGAACGGGAAAGGAACTGGATATTCCCGTCCTATATTTAACCGAAGCCATGGCAATTGCTTTGGGGGTTGATCTTCAAGACCTTAGCCTGAAAAATAGAAGTGTCAAACCTTACAAGTTAATTGATAAATTAACATCCTAAAAGGAGTGAATTTTTTAAACATTTTTAAAGCTAAAAAAACAAGAAAATAATAAGAAAAAATCCAAGAAAATGTGAATAATAAGAGTTTGGTAAAATGATAGTTACACAACAAAAAGATATTAACGAAATATATGAACTAATAAAGCCATACAATAAAATCTTAATTACTGGCTGTGATGGTTGTTGTCAACCTCCTCGATCACTTAATGAAGCAAAGTTTCTCGGACAACTTTTAGAGTTAAAAGCAAAAAATGAGGGTAAAGATTTAAAATGGAAAGCAATTACCGTCCTAAGACAATGTGATGACAGGATCACTGCTACAACATGCAGCCCTTATACAGAAGACTTTGAAGCAATTGTTACAATGGCATGTGGACTCGGTGTAGTAATGATGAATAAGGTCCTTCCAAAGATATTAACTTATCCCGCACAAAATAGCATGTTCGGTGGGGTTCAAGATAATAGTCAAAATAATTACATCGAACTATGTGAAACTTGTGGGGATTGTATAATTGGTGAAACGGGTGGTGTTTGTCCTCGTGCAGGATGTGCTAAGCATTTAAGCAATGGTCCTTGTGGAGGGATGGTTGAAGGGATGTGTGAAGTCGGAGGATATACAATTCCCTGTGCATGGGTAAGGATCTGGCAGCGATTAAAGGAATTTGATAGGCTCGATCTTTTCATGAAATATAGAGCCCCCAGAGACTTTAGAACTTCAACAAGCCCTGGATATAAATATATCTATAAGGATTATACAAATATTGAGGAAAAAAAGGAGGAGAGCAAATAAAGGAATTTCTAAATTAATAAAAACACATACGCTCCTTAATAAATCCTTAAGTGATACCAACCCAAATTTTTAAGTTCTTTTTTTTTAAATAGATTTATTTTAATCATTTTTTATAATGATATTTGACTTTATGGATTCAATTGTAGAGGGTGTAGAGTTCTTAATTGCATTAGGGTCTATATTGGGGTTTCTACTATTGATAGTTGGTATATTAGGATGGATGTTTTTAGGGCAGTTTAATCGTCAAAAAATGATTGGCGTTGTAGTTGTGGGAATAATATTATTAAATTTGTGCGGGTTTTCAACGGGAATTAATTATTTTCATATTTATTAAGGAAAATTATTTTCCCAGACGATAATAGACGTTTTAAATCAATTTATAACAAAAAATATATCGATAATGATGATTTAAACAGAGATGAATAAATTCCCCTTAAAGTAATGATAAAAATTCTCGCTGAAGCTTGAAATCCTAATATAAAGGAAAAATTTCTGCATTTTCTTTTAAATACTCTTATTGCAATGTTTTTAAATTAGTGATAAAAAAAAATGACTTAAGATGTTTGAAGAACTGACGTTTATCATTGGGTTTTTGATATTTTCTGTAATATTTTCATATATTACTCTCAAATATGTAGGCCCACCATTTTCGGGGATCATTCGAGGATTAGCTATGGTGGGGATTGTAATCCATGAAATATGCCATATATTAATGTGTATTATAACTCGTACTCCAATAGAAAAGGTATCGTTGATAAAAAAAGTTGATTTTAAGGAAGAACAAGGATTTGAATATTACGGTGAAGTACTGACTAATGCTGATAGAGTTTCATTTTTACAAGCAGCATTGATAGGACTTGCCCCCCTGTTTATCTCATTTTGGATTTTTTTCTCCTTACTCGAAATGCTTACCACAATCCAAGTTGATGCCGTAGTATTCACTGTTAGTGTTTTTATCATGATTTCCATTTCTCTTTCTGCTGCCCCATCAATACCGGATTTATCAATCATCTTAAAAGCTTTTCAAAATGACTTCTATAATTCAATGTATCAGATTTTTTTATTGCTGATATCTTTCCTATCAACATTCACTATCGGTTCTATCTTTGGATTACAAGGAATTCATGGATTGTTTGTATGTTTGATAGTAACCGGTTTCTACATAGTATATAAGTATGGATTCAGAATCGTCAGCATTCTCCTCCATAAAAATAGGTTTTTCGGAAAAAAAAGGGTTTCAAATTCAATAAAGGTATTTAAATAGATGATTTCTATTTTTTTCTTTATAAATCTTGATAGAAAATCTATACAGGTTATGCATAAAAATTCAACTTGAGATAATTAAACAGTTAAACACCCTAACTAAATTTGTGTCAGACAAAAAATGACAAATATTCTGTAAAATGAATTTCAATCAAATTTCTAATGTAAAAAATTAAATTATATTAACAGATATTAGAAGAACATGATTTATTATAGCAAGATAAACCTTTATTAAATTTCCACGTTTAAATAGTAATCAAATAATTCACTGCTGGTTGGTCTGTTCTCGAGAATCTTAAAATTAAGCAAATAGAAATTATTTTTTTAGCCTTTTAAAGAGGTTTATTGTTCTTTTTGATAGATAATCAGAATCATAAGGTTTTGTCAGAGTGTGCATAAATTTTGACACGAACAATCGTCGTAATTTATTAGAAATTTTTTTATATTTTAGAGGAGAAATAAAAAGATTTTCACAATGAGTTATAATTAAATTTGAAAAGAAATTTTCTATTTCTGAATGGGAAAAAGAATTTAATTGAGACAAGATATTTCGATAAGTCTTCACATCATCAGACAAATATGACAAAAGAATTAAAGTTTTTCCATTCTCCGGGAAAACATTTAGAAATATTGGGGCAGGGACTTTTGAGGGATCTGATAAATCATTAATTAAATTCCCTTGGAAATCATATTGTAAATAAAAGAAAGAGTTAACAGCGATTAAAGATTCGTAGGAGATTGAAAAAGTTGCTGTATTTATAATTTTGAAATTTCTAATATCCCGTTGTTTTATTAATTCATTTGAAAAATATTCTAAAATATTAGTTAAATCAGATAGACCAAGTTGAGCTCCATATAATTTGCTTCTAACATGAATTTCTTTAGAGGTATTCGTATATCTCTTTAACAAAGACTTATAAAAACAACATTCTTCATTTTTTTTTACATATTCTAAACAACATGCCCTATAGGCAAAAAGAAAATTCTGTTCTTGACTTCCTGTGTATTTTCTATTTTCAATTTCAGAAAAAATCATTGTATCATGATAATTACAAAATCCAAAAAATGTTGATGCAGAATTAATCCCTACTTTCTCAAACTCGCGTGTAAAAAGAGTTTTTTGAATATCACCAGATATAACCATTCCTCTTTCTGATATTTTCTTTAGTACTTTATTTTTTTGGATCGAATGTGCTTTTATTGTCTTACTTGAACAGGTTGATTTGTCAGGAAAAATGCAATCTTTAAATCTACATTTATTTTTTAAGTCAGATAGTTGTTTGTTAAACTTTATTTGTTTTTGTTTAATACTCATAATACAATAATTTCTTACTTAAATAACGAGATAATTCAGAAATTCTATGAAGTCGATTGGAATCATTATAATATAAGAATAAATAGTTTATTATTTATTTTTTCGAATCTTTCTAATTAATTTTTTTATATGTTTCCCCACATTCTCGGAATAAAACTGTTGTATTATCGGGAGGGGACGTAATTTGAGTTATCTTGTTTATTTTTCATTATTTCGACCAAATCTTCATATGATAAGGGAAAAAAGTTATTATTATCAACACCTATATCATGTTGTTTTCCTATTGACTTCAAGTTTGAGTGTGAGTGTCCATATAATTGCCACGAATTATAATGACTCTCCTTCCAAACTCTCATAGCATAATGGCAAAGCGTAATTGATTGATCTATAACCTTTATATCTTTTAAATGGGAAATTGAAATACAATATTTTCTAGCCTCATCTACCACTTTGCTAGAATCATGGTTTCCAATAATATAATAAATTTTAATATCCTCAAAAATTTCAAAAAATTCATGGACTACTTTTTCTTTAAATGTTAAATCCCCAAGAAAATACAAAGTATCATTTGGTTTAATACGTTCCCTAAGATTTCTTAAAAGAATGGTATCCATTTCAGTAACACTTTTGAAAGGACGATTGCAGTACTTAATGATATTTTTATGCGAAAGATGAAAATCTGCTGTAAATCAAATCAATACTCATCACCTAAGTTTTTTCATATATAAATTAGGATTTCACTTTGTATATTATTTATTATTCGAATTATATTTATAGAAAAACTCTGATTTAGAACTGTGATTTTTGCTCAATCTTAAAGAATTTATTAATTAAAAAATCATAATAGTTAATCACTCCGTCTTGTCTTTAAGAAAGCAATAGCATTATCATATTTTTGAATTATTTTTGGATTTTCCTCTTTGTCAATTAATTGTTGTTTTAGCCCCTGTAAGGTTTCTATTTCAATCTTTTCTCCCCATTCCAAGGTATAATTAGTTACATAACCTTTTCTAATTGATGAACGTCTTTTTTCATGGAAAGGAAGTTCAACATGTTTGAATACTCTAGGATCACATTTATGTTGAATGAAATCCAAACATGATGAGTGAAAGGCAACCCCTATCCAGTTTTGAGCTTCCCCAACCAAGTAAGCATCTACAATTGATTGTCCTATGATTTCATTATTATTCTTATCGGATTTATCAATATTTATAATACTTTCTCCGAAAGCTAGACCTCCTCTTAGTGGAATATTTTTTCTTAAGGCATTCCTTACAATGGCTTCGATTCCCATGTTAAACTCTCTAAATAAATCGCAATCCCCATTTACTTCTCTAATGTCTTCACTTATCTCTTGGTAATCTTTCCAAATTAAAATGGTATCGCTAAATATAAAGTAGTCAAGTCGAACAGCAGGATGTCTATAATACTTACCATCTATTATAGCAGAAAAATCAATACTAGTACCTCTTTGGATTGACTTAAAAAGTTCAGAGATAACCTTATGAATTTCCATAATCCCCCTTTCTTCTACTAAACGCGTAAAACCTAGAATATCTAACATTCCAATAAAACGAGCCATCATCATTATCCACCATTTTAAAAATTGAAATTTTCTTTACCTAACTGGAATCCTCTTGAACAGATTTAATTTTTTCCAATAATTCCAAAACATTGAATTCTTTTCTAATAATTCTTAAAGATTTCCCTAAATTTTGATAGAAAAACTCAAGCATGCCAATATCATCAAATTCCATCCGTAAATTAAAAAGTGTGAGAATTACATGCTCTACCATACTTTTCATATA
>LAZR01001200.1_pt1 | contig 16819 bp, 15 predicted proteins | sample 329461 | NCBI WGS metagenome assembly LAZR01 (sample SAMN03002196, study PRJNA259156) | marine sediment metagenome | biome: sea floor; feature: Hydrothermal impacted sediments; material: marine sediment; isolation source: Loki non-amplified sample from Loki's castle hydrothermal vent sediment ...
CCATGTGAGAGTAGGACATTGTCAGGCATTTAAATGGGAAAATCCCCGGTCTCGAAAGAGGCCGGGGATTTTTTTTGTCTGTGATTATGTTGTTTTTAGGTTGAGCATAAAAAGCCTGGCCCCCTCGCTCAAAGGGGGCCAGGGTCCAACCTGCTGCGTCCCTGCAGCACTTACTACCCGTTAAAAGCTGGCGTTCAATCTCGCGTAGTAATACGCACCCTGCCAGCTTACTGCCGTACCTGATGAATACAGGCGTCCGCAACAATAGTCGCCAATAGCGTCCTTTTCCGGATATTGATCAAAGACGTTTCTGCCACCGAATGTGATGCGCAGCAAGTCGTTGATCTGGTACTGAGCTTCCAGATCAATCAGTGCTGTGGGATCAAATTCCTGGACCTGACCGGAGTTGAAGTTGTCATAAGGTCCATACAGGTTCGCGCGCGCCATCAGAGTCAAATCCCCGATCGAGTGCCTTGCCGACATGACGCCCCGCCATGTTGGGTCGAAGTTCTCAAAATCGTACTGATCTTCCGCATTGAGAAAAGCGCTCGGGTCAGAGGCAAACTCGGACTTGTTGTAGTTCATGGATGCAGTGAAGGTAGTGCTGGCTCCACTGTCCCAGAACACCGGTAACGTAGCGACTATGTCAACGCCTTGAGTCCGTGTATCAAACGCATTGGTGAAGTAGAACACGCCACCAATCGTTTCCGCACCGGCGACTCCGGCGCCCGACAGCGCCAGGTAGTTGTCGTAGGCGGAGCCTGAAGACGGGTTGGTACTCACGTCACGGGTTGATACTGAATACACCCGATCGTCGACGTCAATCCGGTACATATCCGCGGTCAGGCTCAATTCACCAATTTCACTGGTAAAACCAAGTGTGTAGTTGGTCGAAGTCTCGGGTTTCAGGTCGGTGGCCCCGAGTGCCCTCGCGACCGGGCCGCTGGGCGGGAACAATCCTGTTGCGACCGGCAAACCATTGGGCAAGCGGGTGGAAACGTTGGTTGTACCTTGCTGACCCGGAGTAGGAGCCCGGAAGCCAGTGCCAAGTGAGCCTCGTAGCGCAAACGTATCGGTAAGGCTCAATCTGCCAGCTACTTTGCCAACCAGTTCGCCACCGAAGTCGGAGTAGTCCTCGTACCGCAATGCAGCCTGCATGAACAGGGCGTCAGTAACATCGGCACTGATATCGCCATACACGGCGTAAGAGTCACGCTCATAATTGTCAGAAAATTCGGGTGAGTACCCCGGGAATCCATTGGAGCCTACGCCCACAACTGTAAAGGCAGCATCATCATCGTCTGCGCAGTTCAATGATGATCCTGAGCCTATCACTGCTATGCCGTTCGCCGTAGGGGAGCCGTCATCGTTACAGAAACCCCATGGATCGGACACTGCGTATGGCCCTGCCTGGTAAGAATCAAGCTCGCCCTGTACGATCTTGTAAGCCTCATCCATGTAGCTGACGCCAAAGGCAAGAATCGCAGGCGCGGCCACGCCGGCATCCAGTTCAAGACTGAAATCTGCCTGCAACTGCATCTCTTCGTTGATCAGGTCACCGGGACGGAACGAAGTAGGTGAATCCGGACCCAGTGAGGGATTGACGGTCTGCTTCAGTGTGTACTCAACCTTGTTCTCACCGGTTCTGGCGCTCAAATCGTACATCAAGCCATTGTTCAGCTCACCACGGTAGCCGCCGACCAGAGAGTAATCGGTGACGTTGCCAAAGAATCTGGGCGTGAAGCCTCCCGGAAATTTCTCAAGCGGACTATAGATGGAACCGTCTGCTTCTCGCAGGTCTTCAATGGTGCCGTTGCCAGGATAGCGATAGAAGAAGGGACCATCGGCTTCACTACTTGAGTAATTACCAAATGCGTACAGCTCCCTGCCATTGGCAAGAGGCAATTCGGCATTGACGAAGAATCGCTGTGCCTCGGTGTTTGGTTGACCCCATGGCTGGACGACATCTCCCATTGCTGCAACTGCTGCCATGAAAGTCGGGTCTTCAGTATAAGTGGTGTAACCGGCGGCAGGGTTGTATACCGGATTCTGCGTGTCCAGACAGAACCATGACTCACAGTATTGCTCAGCGCGAGTTGTGGAATCAGCCTGTGATATCTCGCCCGACAAGTTGATGAAACCATTGGCACCCAGTGGGAAGCCTATATTGCCCTGAATCGTGTACTGCTGACCATCGCTCTCGGTATATTGCCCCGTGTCGACACTAAAACTGCCACCGTCGGCACTGTCCTTGAGGATGAAGTTGATAACACCCGCTATTGCGTCAGAGCCGTATTGTGCGGCGGCACCATCCCTGAGTACCTCAACATTTTTCAGTGCTATCGTGGGTATGGTGGCGACATCGGGTCCTTGAGTGCCTGAGCCGCCAATCGATACCAGGGCTGATCTATGGCGTCGTTTTGAGTTCACCAACACCAGCGTTTTGTCAGTCGGCATACCCCGCAATGACGCTGGTCGTATAAAGGTAGCGCCATCACTGATGGGATTTCGCGAAACGTTGTAGGAAGGAACAAGTGTTTGTAGCACGTCATTTGTGTCGGTAAAAGAGACTGACTCGATAGTCTCACTGTCGAAGACGTCGATAGGAACCGGAGAGTCAGCGACTGTTCGTGGTCGCCCTCGGGCGCCGGTGACGATAACTTCTTCCAGTACTTCTTCGGTTTCCTGCTGTGCGTAAATGGATTGCGATGTGGATATGGCGGTACCGGCCACAAAGAACGCTACCATCAGCGATAGCGGTTTCCGTTGGGCGTTATGCATATAACCTCCAGATAGTCTGTTTTAGTATTATCCGGAGTTGTATCTGCAATAGCTGTGCCAGCGCTATCAATCTGGCATTACATTCGAATGGTTCCAAAAGTGTGCACAGATAAATAGAACTATGCTTTTATATGGTGCGATAAAGGATATTGGTTATGGAGGTAAATTGCCGCGCGGTACAGAAATGGGCAAAAAATATCAGCATGGAAGAGTGTGGGCAGTTTTGGGGCGTTCGCAAACAGTGCGCCATGCACACACATGACGCCTGTCTGGCGACGTACTACATCAGTTCGGCCGTGACTTCGCCGACACCGGCACGTGCCCTGATGGACATGGCGCCGTCTCCAAAGGCCGTCGTTTCACTGCTGACCATGGCGCGGTGATTGTCTGTATCAGTTCCTCCTTTTATATCGGTATCGCCGATGCCGGCGGAGAGATCAACAGAGCCAATGCTTGATTTGCTTGCCTGCAGCTCGATGGTACCAACGCCGATTTCGGCAACGATGCCATACTGCGCCATGTATACCTTTATAGTGCCGACATCCAGCTCAATATCCAGTTGCTCCAGCGCTGGCACTTTGACCACCCACTCCCCTTTGACTTTATCTTCGTTGAAACTCAGTCGCAGTTGATCTCCACGGTGGCGAGACCTCAGGTCCATGTCAGCAATATCGGGCGATCGGCTAAACCAGCCACCGTGGTCTTCGTCGGTGATGACCAGCTCTACTTCAAATCTGCCAGACTGCGACGGCTCGACGCGGATGGTGCCGACCCGGGCATCGATACGCAACGTTGTTACCTCGTCGGCATCAAATTCATGATATCGGTTTGTCTGGGTGTCAGCGCAAGCCATGCTGATCGAAAATGCCAGCAGCAGAATGATTGATGCAGCTTTAGTCGTAATCATTGTTTCAGTCCCTTTAATGTCATGTCAGCTAATAAGTGGCTGTGGATAGTGCTGTGCCATGGGTGAGCGTCCACGTACTCTACCCTTTGTGCATCTACTGCTCTTTAAACTTTGCATGCACTTTCAGTATGTATAGCAAAGCTTGTGCCATAAATTAAAAGCATATATAAAACAAAAGGATAGAATATTTGCAAGTGCGATACGTGGTGGTTTCTGCAATATTATTGCGGTTTTGGTCAATATCTGGCGGTTGCTTGCGCGTGGATGGCCGTTGGTTTTTTGCGCTGGATCGATCAGGGTTCACCTAAAGATGGTATCCAGGACCCATCGGCGCAGATCGAGTGGTCGGAAACTGAATGGGCCTTCAGTGAACCGGATCTGATTGTGCCAATTCCGCCGCAGGAGATTCCTGCTACCGCCGTGCTCGATCAGTTGCGCGCCCGGATTGGGGCGGGGCGGTGTTGCCAACAACCAGGGCTATGCCGTGAACATAAAAAAAGGGCTACATTGCGTAGCCCTTTTTTTATGCCGGTACAACCGTGCGTTGTTACTGACGAACGTAGCGCTTGATACCGCCGACGGGGCCAACTTCGGCGCCGTAGATGACACCATTGCGGTCAACGGTCACGCCCTCGGCAGTGCAGGTGCCACGGCAATCAGGCTGTGGATCCGGAATGAACGCGTGCACCTCGCCGGTTCTGGCGCTGCCGATACGGATGCCGCGCAACCAGTCGCCATGAGCAGGGTTGACAGAGCCGGACTCTGAGTCTGCTGCATACAGAACATCATTCTCGTCAATGAACAGGCCGCTGTTGCGGCTGAACTGATACCAGGTATCCAGCAGCTCGCCGTCCTGAGTGTAGATCTGGATACGATCATTGCTGCGGTCAGAGATGAACAATCGGCCCTGTGAATCCAGCGCCAGTGCGTGTGGCTGCATGAACTCATCGGGTCCTGTGCCGTAGGAGCCCCAGGTCATGACCAGGTCGCCGCTTGGGCTGAACTTCAGAATGCGTGCGGTAGAGCCCTCCGCATTGGAATGACCTTCAGCGACAAAGATGTGGCCATCCGGCGCCACTAATACGTCGTTGGGCTGGAACAGGTAGCCAGGGTCTCTGGCGCCACCGGGCATGCCCAGCGTCATCAGGTGGTGGCCGTCAGGGCTGAATTTGTGGACCTGATGCCCATATACCTCTGAGTCGGCTACACCGTCACCACGGTTATCGCGCGCATCGGTGACCCAGACATTGCCGCCATCGTCTACCTCAATACCATGCGGCCAGGTGATCATGCCGGCACCAAAACTGGTGACCATGTTGCCATCGGCATCGAATTTCATGACCGGGTCGAGATCACTGTTGCTGACACAGGCGCCCACGTTGGCACTACAGCGCTCGGCAACCCAAACACTGGTGCCGTCGATATCAATGTGCACGGCGCTGGTTGAGCCCCAGCTTCGGCCTGCTGGCATCTTCAGGTAGCCCTCAACCGTTGTGTAGGGGTTGGGCAGATCGTTGACCGGCGCCATATCGGGATTGCTATAGTCAGCCGTCTGCGCCCAGGCAGTCATTGCCATGGCGCCAAAAGCCGCAGTCAGCGTCAGGGCTGCTGACTTTATCGGATTCCGATAGAAAGGTTTGATTCTACTCGTATTGTTATTGGACATGGGTGGCAAGCACTCCCTTTAGATAACTGATCGGACGATCAGCATAAACCACCTCTGGCGCTAACTCAAACCTTAAGGATAGAGCGGATGTCCGCTTCCGGACCCGGCTCATATCGGCGGCAGCATCGGCTGCATGCATCAGCCGCGGAGGCGGGACAGTAAACATTGTTGAGCGTGTCCGGCGTGCTGATCTGACCGATGTAAACGATGCGGATATTGCGTAAACCGGTGGTTGGCAGGTCCGATGTGTCCGGACGTATGACGGGCATGGTGTTCTCGCAAGCGGGTGTGGAACAGGTGCATTTGTGGCACGACCAGAACCCCCTTGGGGGTTATTGTGTCCCATGCTGTGCCGGGATTGGCACATGACTGTACGATAATACGCGATGGAACGAAGGCCGGCGTGACTATTTTTATGCTACGATTTGGCGCCGTCGGAATATGTTCCCGGGGTAGATTTGACGGAACAGCTGGGCTATTCTTCGCCGCATTCAATCGTCTGGCGCAGGCAATGATTGTTGACCAGGCGCAAGGTGTCGCGATGATCAGGGAATATACTGAGTTGATAGCGCTTGACTGTCGGCGTCCCGGACAGGCCGGACGTAGTCAGTAAATCAAAGCTGATAAAACCAGGCTAATAACTCAAGTTTAAAAGCACCAAATAACTGAGCACAAATGTGCCACCAAGTACGACTGGGGGAGGTCAACAGCGTGATAAATGAATTGTTACTGCAATTTGCCGAGTGGCTTTATGCGACCGGCGGCAGTCGGGCGATAGAAGAATCGTTCTATCTGTACAACTGGATTGAGGCAACGCATGTCCTCACCATCATGTTGTGCCTGGGTATGCTGGTTTTTATCGATCTGCGTATGCTGGGTCTGGCGATGCCCGGCGTGTCAGCGGTCAAGATCTCCGAGCGTCTGAATATTCCCATGATGATTGGTTTTATCATCATGTTTATTACCGGCCTGCTGCTGTTTTATGCCAAACCCACCTACACCATCCAGAGTATCTGGTTCAGGATCAAAATGGTGTTGCTGCTGGTGGCGTTTGTAAATGCCGTCATGTTCCACAAGCGACTGAAAGCGTCTGCCTCCACCTGGGAGTATGAGCCGAAGGCGCCCCGCCGCCTGCAAATCAGTGCGGCGCTGTCACTCGGGCTGTGGGCAGGCGTGGTCATGACCGGTCGTCTGATTGCGTACGATTGGTTCCACTGCTATCGCGAATTGCCGGCCTGGCTCGGCGCGGCCGCTGGCTGTGTGGCGGATTGATAGGTTATTTTGATACATGACAGTTGTCGGCCCAAGGCCGATTAAGAAGACAAACAGGAGTTCCCAATGGAGCTATTACCTTTTTTCGAGTGGGCCGAAACATCCTTTCTGGGTTACATCGGCAAAACTTACGGCGGCGTTTACGCAACGTTTGGCCAGTCCATCCATTTGATGTCGTTGGCTGTGCTGGGGGGAACCGTGCTGGTTACAGACCTGCGCCTGCTCGGTGTCATCATGAAGGATGTGCCGTCTGAAGTTGTTGCTGACCAGGCGCATAAATGGTTCCGGATTGCCCTCGCTTTCATTCTGGCGACAGGCATTTTCATGGCCGCCGCTGTTGCCCAGCGGATGTACTACAATGACTTTTTCTGGGCCAAGATGTCAGCATTGCTGGTCGGCATCATTTTTGTATTTGCGATCAAGCGCCCGTTGTTGAAGGGCAATCATGCCGATATTCAGCCCTGGTTGCTGAAACTGGTCGCAGTCGCCTCCATCCTGATCTGGTTCAGCGTGGCGGCAACCGGGCGCTGGATTGGTTTCTCCTGATACCATTTCAGATGTCCTGGCAGGCAATTACCGTTCAATATTTCAATACAGGAATAGTGTCATGACTGACAAGAAAGCCCTGACTTTAATTCAGAAAATTGCGGCGACCAGCTCGGTTGCCATTATCGTGGCAGGCATCATTTACTGGTCGTTTCAGGTGCAAAGTGTCATTGAACTGCTGGAAATGGCTTACGGCTGATTAAAGCCGTAAGTCCGCTTTTCAGAATATGCCTAATTCCATCAGGAAATAGTCGTCCAGAAACAGCTCGTTGACCAATCTGTCCAGGCCTTGCGCGATGGTCGCTGACAACGCCTGATTGTCAGCGTTAACCCGGCTGAATACGACACTCTGCCATGCATTGCGGCCCTGATTGTTCAGGGTCAGCTCGCAACGAATCAGCACCTCGGTGCCGCTATCTGACTCCACGATTTCCATTTCCAGTAACTTGCCACTCAGTGTCAGCGGGGTTTCGGCCTCGCCGAGTTGTGCGTCCGCAGATACAAACGCCTCATGAAATGCCTGCTGAATGATTGCGGCTGGTGGTTGGCTTAGTGTGACTGCATCCTGCTCTGCCCGATTGATGTCGTGCTTGTTCCCGATTGCACGCTGATCGGTGAAACTGCTGATACTCAGCGGCCCGCCCATCATGCTGCTCAGGCTGACGCCGGTGTCATCGGTGTAGTGGTAGTCGAGTTCAATTTTGTCGCCGGCCAGCAATGGCTGTGACGTCAATAACAGGCCGCTCAGGGCCAGCGTAATAAAGTGACGAGATTTCAAAACATTTCTCCCGGGTTTTGGGTGCTCATTTTTTGTCATGCGATGCGAAACGAAAAGGGCTGCTGCACCTGAGGGTGCGGCAGCCCTTTGTTAAGCACTTGCTTTGGTCCGCCTTGACTTACAGGCGATCCGCAGGCCAGGCCACGCCGGTATGACCGCCGCGCTGGGTATCACGCATGCCCTGGTAAACAAACTTCTGAACGCGCTTGCCTTCGTAAGTTTCAGTGGTGTAGATATTGTTCTGCGAGTCCGAGGCAATGCTATGTGGTGCATAGAACTGGCCGGGCTGACGTCCACCGCCACCGAAGCTGGTGAGGACTTCCATGGACTCACGATCGATCACGTAAATCTTGAAGTTCTGGCCATCAGCAAGGTAGATAAACTTCTGCTCAGGGTCATTCGAGAACGAAATATCCCAGGTTGAGCCCTGTGCCAATGTGTCCGGAGAAATCAGTGCTTCGCGAACAAAGGTGCCGTCGGGACGGAAAACCTGGATACGGTCTGACCCACGGTCACACACATAGAGCAGGCCGTCATCTGACGGTACTGCACAGTGAACCGGGCCACGGAATTGCTGGGGCAGGGGCTCGCCGGGTGTGTAATCAACGCGGCCGTCCACTGGGCGGTTGCCATAGGCACCCCAGTAGCGCTTGAACGCACCTGTGCTGGCATCAAGCACGGCAACACGCTTGTTGCGGTAACCGTCAGCGATATACGCTTCGTTGGTGCTGCCATCGATTTCGATGTCAGCTACCTGACCGAAGTGAGTCATACTGTTGCTGTCCACTTCCTGGCCTGGCATGCCGTACTGAGCGACAAACTGACCGTCACCGGTGAATACCAGGACATGCGAGTCGCCGCCGCCGTTACCACCGATCCAGACGTTGCCATTAGGTGCTACTGCCAGACCGTGATTGGACGCCGGCCAGGTGAAGTCGTCGCCCGGGCCGCCCCAGGCGTTCACAAGGTTGCCTTCCGGGTCAAATTCCAGAATGGGTGGTGCCGGGGTGCAGCAGTCGCTGACGCCCATTTTCAGGCCGATCTCGGTAGCGCCGCCAAACATGGCGTCCTGATCACGGTGAACAATGAATACATGGTCCCGATCATCAATGTCGATGCCGATAGTACGGCCGATAATCCATTGATTGGGAAGAGGTTTTGGCCAATACGGATCAACCACAAAGCTCGGTGCACTGACCATCGAGCCGGCTTGTGCCGCAACGGGTTCCTGCAGCATGGACTGTCCTGCGCCCATCGCTGCTACGGCCAGCGCAAGACTTGCGCCTACTGCTATCTTCATTTTTTTTGTCATTATACTCCCTCCAGGGTCGTTTCATTCCGAGCATATTGATCTGTCGAACCAGAAGTATACTCAGTTCTATATGCTCAGTATACTCACCAGTCTTACAAATTGACGAGATCTGACGACCTGTCGTCGCGTGCTGACGGCTGTTTGTCTATTGCCGGAATTTCTCGAGGAAAATATGCCCAATAACAAAAAGAGTGTATGGACGGCGCTCGGCGCCATCAGAGTTTGCCTGGTTGTCGTATTTTTGCTGGCTGCGACTGGGATGCCGAATGCCCTGGCAGACGAGATACCGACACGGGTCGCAGTGCAGGGCTTCGTCAAGGCTGAGCCGAATCGACTCAACGTGCTGATGCGCATTCCCATGGATTCGCTGGGAGAGGCGGGCCTCCCGCTGCGCGGCTCGGTCGGTTATCTGATCTTCTCCGAGGCACAGGAAGAGCTCGAGGACGCGGCCAGCGACCGTATCCTGCGCTCAATCCAGATGTTTGAAGGTGATCGCCTGCTGGACAACCCGCGCCTTGATGCGTTGCGGGTGTCGTTGCCCTCGAACCGTTCCTTTGTTGATTATCAGTCGGCGCTGGCAAATGTGCGCAGTGCGCCTTTGTCGGACGATGTCGATCTGTACTACCGACAAGGGTTCATGGATGTGCTGGTAAGCTATCCGATAGACTCTGCAGAGGCCCGCTTTTCCATCGATGCCCGTCTGGGAGGGCTGGGCCTGGAAACCACCACGGTGTTGCGCTACATCCTTGACGATGGCAGTGAGAGAACCTTCAGTTATATAGGTAACCCCGGCCGGGTATACCTGGACCCGAGCTGGCATCAGGCGGTGTTCAATTTCATAGCGTTGGGTTTTGATCATATTCTGGAAGGCGCTGATCATCTGCTGTTCCTGTTCTGCCTGCTGATCCCGTTGCGCCGTGTGGGTGCCCTGATTCCGGTGGTGACGTCATTCACGATCGCGCACTCCATCACGCTGTTGGCGTCTGCGCTGGGCTGGGTGCCGTCGGCAATCTGGTTCCCGTCCCTGATTGAGACCCTGATCGCTCTGTCTATTGTCTACATGGCATTTGAAAACATAGTCGGCGTGAAGCAGCGTCACCGGTGGGTGGTGACCTTCTGTTTCGGGCTTGTGCACGGATTTGGTTTTTCCTTCCTGCTGACCGAAAGCATGCAGTTCGCCGGCTCGCATCTCGTCATGTCGTTACTGGCTTTCAATCTGGGCGTGGAATTTGGCCAGATACTGGTGCTGGTGTTGATGGTCCCGTTTATTCACCTGCTTTTCAAATATGCACTGCCTGAGCGAATCGGGGTCATTCTGTTGTCGGCGATTGTCGCGCACTGGGCCTGGCACTGGATGGCAGAGCGTTTTGTCGGCTTCATGGCCTATGACCTGAGTCTGCCGACACTGGATCGTTATTTCTTTGCCGGCCTGTTGCAGTGGGGAGCGTTGCTTGCATTGTCTGCCGGGGTGTTATGGCTGATGCAGGAGTTGTTTGCCCGCTATTTTGCCGCGCCTGATGACGCCGGCCGGGTCGGGTGACAGGCTTTAGTCGTCGCATGTGACAAAACGTTGCAGGAGAGCTGCTTTTGTTTCTTGTCGTTGTCTTGGTCAGCGCGAACTTGTTATGATGCGGCGCTGCGCGCGGTTCACGGTGGCAGTATCACCTGTTGTTGAGACCTGGTTTGATAATAATAATGCGGGAGTTGTTGTATGAGCGGAATCATGATTATTCTGTTTGGTCTGGCGGGGCTGTCATTCGGCTGGTTCGTCTATTCCAAGTTTATTGCCGAAAAGATCTACCGTCTGGACCCTGACTTCAAAACTCCAGCTCATGAGTTTAATGATGGAGTGGATTACGTTCCCACCAACAAATATGTCTTGTGGGGTCATCACTTTACCTCCGTCGCGGGCGCTGCCCCGATTGTGGGTCCGGCCATTGCGGTTTACTGGGGCTGGGTGCCCGCGCTGCTCTGGGTAACCTTTGGTACCATATTTTTTGCAGGCGTCCACGATATGGGCGCGCTGTGGGCCAGTACCCGTAACAAGGGCAAATCCATTGGTGCGCTGTCCGAGAATGTCATCGGCAAGCGCACACGCTCACTGTTTCTGATTGTCATCTTCCTGCTGTTGCTGATGGTGAATGCGGTATTTGCCGTGGTCATCGCGGGTGGTTTTGTGGGCACGCCCGGATCTGTGTTCCCGGCCTGGTCTGCCATTGTGGTGGCGCTTATTATCGGACAATTACTGCGTCGCAATTACAGCCTGGTGCTGCTCACAATTGCCGGTGTTGTTGCGCTGTATGTGTCCATCTGGGCCGGTACGTTTATCGAACTGACCCTGCCTGAAACCATGTTTGGCCTGACCGCCAACGCCAACTGGATCATCATTCTGTTCATCTACGCAGCCATCGCATCAATGCTGCCGGTGTGGATGTTACTGCAGCCGCGTGACTTCATTAACGGCATGCAATTAATTGTCGGTCTGATCCTGCTTTACGGTGCAGTGTTCCTGACCATGCCGGAAATGACAGCACCGGCCTTCAACAGTCAGGTGGCAGCTGGCACGCCCAGCATCTTCCCGCTACTGTTTGTGACCATCGCCTGTGGTGCAATTTCGGGTTTCCATGGCATCGTTGCTTCCGGTACCAGCTCCAAACAGCTGAACAAGGAAACCGATGCCCGGTTTGTGGGATATCTTGGTGCCATTGGCGAAGGCTCGCTGGCGCTGATTACAATCGTTGCCGTATGTTCGGTTGCATACGCTGCCAGCCCTGAGCAATGGCACACCCTGTACGCCAACTTCTCGGACGGTGGTGCCCCTGCATTTATTGCTGGCGGTGCCGTGCTGATATCTTCATCCTGGGGCTTGTCTGAAGGCTTTTCACAAGTGCTGCTGGCTACCATGGTTGCCCTGTTCGCAGGCACCACGATGGATTCCGGTGTCAGGTTGCAGCGCTATATCATTCAGGAATGGGGTGATATCTACAAAATCAATCTGTTCAACAAGGGTGTTCCGGCGACGCTGATCGCGGTGGCGGCCTGCCTGTTGCTGGCGTTCGGCGCCGGCGGCTCATCAGGTGCCGGCGGCATGATCATATGGCCGCTGTTTGGTGCCACCAACCAGATTCTGGCCAGTCTGACACTGCTGGTGATCACGGTGATGTTGATGAAAATGGGGCGTCCTGCCATCTACACGCTGGTGCCGATGATTTTTGTACTGATCACATCGTTCCTGGCGGGTCTGATTCAGCTGGTGGATTTCTACCAGGCGGGCAATTACCTGCTGGTCACGCTCGACTTCATCGTCCTGGTGGTCAGTGTGCTGGTCATGCTGGAGGCGGCCTCGGTTGTCAGCAAGCTGCGTAAAGACAAGGCCGCAGCGGCATCTGACACGCAGTAACGGTCCCGGCAAAAGGGGTCGGCCTGACGGGTCGGCCCTTTTTTTTGGACACCGGATCGAGCGAGCGTTACAAATAATTGCAATGTTATTTCCCCGATTTATCGTCTGCGCAAGGTGATTGATTATAATCCCCCTCGAATGAGCTCTTTACAGACACGGCAATCTCGGAATTTAGATCAGATGATTAGAATCCTGGTCCTGCTTGCAGGAATGTTCTGGTGTGCAGGTGCGTCCGCAGCGACAAGCCAGGTGCCGGACTTCGCGCTAATTGACCACCAAGGTCGCTTCCATCAGCTGAGTCGCTATGCGGATCAGCGCGCTGTTGTTGTGTTTGTGTATAGCCCGGAATGCGATGCCAGCAAGGCCGCCCTTCCCGAGATTGTGTCCTTGCAGAAGCGCTTCCGTAACTCTCCAGTGCGGTTTCTGGTGCTGGTTCCTGACAGCGGTGAAACGCGCGCCGGTCTTGCTGACCTGGCAAGCACCATGAATGCCGAAACCCCTTTTCTGCTTGATTCATCTCAGCTCGTCAGTGACGCGCTTGAATTCACCCATGGCGGTGAAGTGCTGGTGATCAGTCCGGTGCGCGGCGATATTCTGTATCGTGGTGGTGTCGGCCTGTACCAGGGCGATCCGACGCAGCAGGCGTTGGCGGCGAATCTGCCGGGCATGAGCTCGCATCTGCATTACGTGGTGCATTCAGTGTTGCGGGGGGAGCCATTTATCGATAATCCGTCGCCATCGCAGGGTGCCCCGTTGGTGCTTGATCGCATTGAAGCTGTGCGGTCGCGATCAATTTCCTACGAAGACGATGTGGCGCCGATTCTGATTGACCGCTGTGCCGGGTGTCATCGGGAGCAGGGGGTTGCGCCCTGGGTCATGGATGGTCACCGTATGGTACAGGGTTGGAGCGGCATGATCCGGGAAACGCTGTTGACCCGGCGGATGCCGCCGGGGCAGATCGATTACGACTACGCCAGTCGTTATGAGGATGTGCATCATATCAGCGATGAAGAGATGCAGATTCTGATGCGCTGGATAGAAACCGGCGCCCCGCGCAACGAGAATGCGGACGATCCCTTGGCCATGCTGGAGCCGTCGTCGTCAGACTGGGAACTGGGTGAGCCGGATCTGGTTATCGACTTTCCGGAGCATAGGGTGCCGGCATCGGGCGTGCTCGACTACGTTTTTGTGCCGCTGGAAATAGGCCTGACCGAGGACAAATGGGTGTCGGCATATGCGTTTGATGTGGATGAGAAATCCGCCCTGCATCATGTCATTGTTTATACTCAGGACGCCCGACAACAGCGGCAAAACGCCAGCCGGGGCGGTAGTCGCACCAACTTCGGCGGTTATGCGCCGGGCCGGGGCCACATTGAGCTGGACCCGGACACCGGTATCCTGCTGAAGCGCGATATGCGTTTCATGATCCAGTTTCATTACACAACCATTGGTCGTGAGCTCACCGATCGCACGCGACTGGGATTGTATTTCCATGATGCGCCGCCCGAGCATGTGCTGGAGCGAACCGCAGTGATGAACGGCGAATTTGTAATCCCGCCGGGCATAAGGGAATATCCGGTGACGGCCAGCACGCTGATCCCGAACGACAGTTATCTGTACAGTTTTGCGCCGCACATGCATTACCGGGGTAAACATATCAGGTTCAGGGCCTTATTCCCGGACGGTAGTGAAGAGAAACTGCTGTCGATACCCAATTTTCAGCACAATTGGCAGATGGTTTACCGGTTGCGTGAACCGGTGTTTTTGCCGGCTGGCACCGAGATCGTGGCTGAGGGCGCGTTCGACAACTCGCGCTTTAATCCGCTGAACCCGGATCCCTCCCAGGAAGTCAGGTGGGGCGATCAGGTTTGGGATGAAATGTTTCTCGCCTGGATGCGAATCGGCGAAGCCCGCTAGTATGACTCTGCAACCACTGATGTCATTGCTTGCCGATGGCAAGATTCATTCGGGGCGCGCGCTGGGCGAGGCCTTCGGACTTAGTCGCGCCGGCATCTGGAAGCAGGTCGAGGCGCTAAGGGCGATGGGTGTTGATGTGCAGTCATTGCCCGGGCGGGGCTATGTAATCGAGGGTGGCATCGCCTTGCTCGACAAGGCTCTTATCAGCAAACAACTGGATCCGGCGGCACAGCACCTGGCGCAGGTTTTTGATCTGCATTTTTCCATTGATTCCACCAATGCCGAAGCTTCGCGCAGAGCCGCGCGGGGTGAGCAGTCGTGCCTGGTGATCGCTGAGCATCAGGCGCAAGGGCGCGGGCGTCGCGGGCGCCAATGGGTCAGTCCCTTCGGGCGCAACATATATATGTCATTGCTGTGGCCATTCCAGACCGGTGTCGCTGCGTTGGAGGGCCTCAGTCTGGTGTGCGCGCTGGTTGTTGTCAGGGCCTTGCACCGTATGGGTGTTGGCGGTTTTGAGGTCAAGTGGCCTAACGATATCCTGTTTCGACAGCGCAAGCTGGCTGGCATTCTTCTCGAGATCAGTGGCGATGTCAGCGGTCCCTGTCGGGTAGTGATTGGTATCGGAGTGAATGCGCAGATGCCTGCTGCTGCCGGTGCGAGCATCGATCAGCCTTACAGTGACCTGGCGGCAGCGACTGATCATGTTATCGACAGAAACCGGTTGGCGGCGGCGTTGATCAGTGAGCTGACACAGGCTCTGGCCCGGTTTCAGCGCGAGGGTTTCGCGCCTTTCCGTGACGAATGGATGCAGCTGGATGCTTATGCGGGGCAGGCGGTGGAAATCAGGGCGGGTAATCATAGTCGCGTCGGCATCGCCGCCGGGGTTGATGCAGCCGGGTGTCTGTTGCTCGATACTGGTGAGGGGTTGCTGACCATCTCCGGTGGCGAAATGTTGCCATCGTTGCGTCCGGCGCCGGCTGTGCCGGGAGCGGATTGATGCGCAGGTTGGCGCTGGCGCTGTTGATGCTGAACATACTTTACGTGTTGTGGGCAGCGTTGCGACCGGCGCCGGTGCCGGCGGTGTCAGACGGCCCTTCGGCGGGTGAAGTGCTGGTTCTGCTGGAGGAGATTGACCGGCCCGTGCCTGCCGTAACGCAGGCGCCTGCAGTCTGCGCAGTGCTGGGACCGTTTGCCAGCGAAGGTGACTTGCTTGCGTTCGCTGATGCACAGTTGTCCGGTCGCGATTGGCAAATGAGTGTCGATGAGCAGGCCTTGCCGTTGATGTATCGTGTTTATGTGCCGCCGGCTGACGCGGAATTGGCAGGAGCGGCGTTGCTGGCATCAGTGCGGGACGCCATTGCCGGGGGCGGCTTCGCCATCGACTCTTATCTGGTTGTCGGTGGCGATCTGGATGGAATGGTGTCGCTGGGGCTGTTTGCCGAGCCGGACAATGCCCGCCGGGTTTACGATCAAATATCCGGTCTCGGGGTCGCTGCGGAAATGCGGACCGAGGAGCGTATCCGTAACCTCTACTCAATTGTCTTTAGAGCCGATGAAGATTCTGATTTTATTCAGGAATCTGTTGCGGCGCTGCAAGCCGTGGATGCCGGAAGCGGGATAACAGAAAAACTCTGCGAAATGATTGCACTACCGGACTAATTCCCCTAAAATGCCGCCTCTGCTTTAGAGACCCGGGAAAAATGTATCCCGTCGGCTCTTGCGGGAGGGGTTCCCGAGCGGCCAAAGGGATCAGACTGTAAATCTGACGCGAAAGCTTCGGTGGTTCGAATCCACCCCCCTCCACCATGATGAGCTGATTGATATTTAACAAGTTCTGGCGACGGCGGGTATAGTTCAACGGTAGAACACCAGCCTTCCAAGCTGGTTATGCGGGTTCGATTCCCGCTACCCGCTCCAGGTTTGCTGAATAAGTGCTCTGGGTGCTGTTAATTTTTTGCTCGCATAGCTCAGGCGGTAGAGCACTTCATTGGTAATGAAGAGGTCTCCAGTTCGACTCTGGATGTGAGCACCAGTTTGTTTGGTGTTTGGTTTAATGCTACGAGTGCCGGCGCGGCTCAATGTGCCGAGCACTTCCGAATAGCAGCCCTTGTTGAAGTTGACGGGTTGTTTTCAAAATTGCTTGGTTAGAATAAAGAGGCGGTCACAATGGCGAAGGGTAAATTTGAACGTAAGAAGACACACGTCAACGTTGGCACAATTGGTCACGTTGACCATGGTAA